>Ga0105091_10000310_pt1 | contig 19862 bp, 26 predicted proteins | sample PPLLak1March2015_FD_87022 | JGI IMG/M metagenome (GOLD analysis project Ga0105091, IMG submission 87022) | Freshwater sediment microbial communities from Prairie Pothole Lake near Jamestown, North Dakota, USA - PPLs Lake P7 Core (1) Depth... | ecosystem: Environmental > Aquatic > Freshwater >... | reverse complement strand
GTTCCTCTATATCCTTAGGATGATAGGATGTAAGTCCACAGGTATGACATTGGATGCCGAGGAGTATTCTGGTATTTCTACGATTACTAATAATATCATAGCCGATACCATGCTTCAGGACTCCTATAGTCTCTTTAGCCTCAGTCATTTCTATCCTCTCTTATCCTCTTTGATTAAGGACTCTAGAACCTTTAGCTTAAAGTCTTTAGGTCCAACCATCCATGACGGTGGTAGAGGCATCAGTGTAGGATTGGTAGGTCTCCAGAGATGTAGGACATGTGGATGCAAGTTAATATAGTCCTTGTACGAGGGATGGTACTGTACTACTGTATCTTCAGCATCCCAGAATATATCCTTGACTTGACACATCTCATTCCAGAAAGGTGTGCGTGTTATCTTCTTGCCTAGTCTATTGCCGCGCTCGCTTCCTTTAAGATGTGCTACTACACTGACATGCTCCCATCCCTCTCCATCGCTGGCTATAACATCTAATCTATAGTCAGTTACACTACTCCTAAGTCTAAAATAGCCATTATTCCCATAGCTATCATCACTGCCGAGTACAGGATCGTCTTTTACTCTGTATTGGTTAGGTACGTGGAAGCTCATCTGTTTTCTCCTTGATCCTTTTCTCTCTCCTTAGTCCTGTCTGATATCATGATAGTAATCAACTGCTTGTGTACTCTATCCTGAAGCTTTACGTCCCAATCACCAAAGTCCGTATTCTCTGCTAACCAATCTATAAACTCTTGTATCTTATCACTGAGAAGCTCTGGCACTGTAATCTCCTATTAAATTATAAATGTTCGTCTGCCGAACACTTAATCCTCTAGTTTAGACGCTATCTTGTTTTTAGGGCTAAGCTTGTTTTTAGGGCTAAGATAGACTCGAAGCTGTATATTATTAAGAAAAGAGTTCCACGCTAGCTTGAGTAGCTTTCGTGTAGAATCTTTGCGATATCTCAGAATAGACTCAATTAAGAAGTCTCTGCTGAATAGGTTATAGATATTCAAGGCACCATGAGAGTTAAAGGCGCGCGCAAGGAGAATATGCGCTATCGTATGACAATTAGGACAGATAGTTATCCTGTTTGCCGTGCTATCATCACCACCATATTCCTTAGGTCTTATATGATGCGAGTGTAACCTACGCTTATCCCTCATCCTAAAGGAAAATCCACAAACTTCACAGGATACGTCTTTAGTGAGGACAGGGATAGACATAAAGCTCAAAGATTATCTCTGTTGTTCTCTCCGGCGTGTATCCTAGTCTGTAGAAGAACCTTATCTCTGAGCTTAACCTGCTTATAGTTCCTCTTGGTAAGTCTAGAAAGCCTAAACCCATAAGCCTAAACTTCTTGACCATAAGTTGTATTACAAGAATACCATAGACATCTTCAGGTTCTCTAGGTCTAATCTCCATCCTCGTCCTTCTTCTTTTTCTTTTCCTCTGCTAAAAACTTCTTATAGTACTTAAGGACATCGGAATTATCAAATATAGACTTTTCTTCCTCCTTTTTAAGCTTCTGGTCTACATCATCTGAAGACAACTCTGCTACGTACTCTGCTTTAACCTTAGCTAACTTTCGAGCCTGTTTATCGTCAACGAACTTAGCTCGCTCCTTTTCTATCCACTCTAAACAACCATAGAACTGACAGGAGTCCCATGTCTCCATCTTATCAAGAGCCAGCATCCTAAGCTTAAACTTAGACCTCTTTTGGCCTGTCTTTTTGTATTGCTCAGATAGACGTTTAACTTCAAAGATAAAGCCATCCCGCATTCTCTTATCCCATTCTTTCCAGTCCTTTTCTAACTGAGTTTGTTTAGGTGGTTCTTTTGGTGCCTTTGCCGCGCGGACAGGCTTAGGGACATACGACGGGTCACGTCTTTCTAAGTCCTTCTTTGTAAGCTTGTATCTATTTCTCTTTTTAGGTCTAAGCTTATCATCATCAGAAACGGCCATACTGATTATGTCCTACTTTTCTACTAGACTAAACTGAAAATCTAAGTCTTAACTGTTGTAGATAAAAACGAAATTGCCATTGTTAAGTCTATCATACTTTTCGACTGATGTCAAGTTTAAAGGACTGTATTTTCTGAAACATATATGATTCGTTCGATTTTCGCCTCTCATATATGATGCCAAAAACCTGATTAGTATAAAATTGTAAAAATCGCTGTAAATATAGGGTATTAATAGCTAAGAATTGAGAGTTTATATGCGTATTCCCTTTAGAATCAGCTACTTACGGGAATACCCTATACACCATAAGAATTGACGTTGCCCTAAAGGCCAGTCGGAAAGTTTCAAAATTCGCCATCTCTTTATCCTTTGTCCACTATTTAGGACACTTTTTAGTCTTGGGTTCTTATTTATATATAAAAAAATATATAATACCCTCTAAAGACGTATGACCTAAAAAGGGGACATTTCATCTAAGGGGCGAAAATTAGGTTTTCCGAAGTGGCAAGAGGGGCCTTTTCCAAAGTTAAGAGTGTAGGGTAGATCGGTAAGTAGTTGATTTTGTAGCAGTTACAGCCTTTTAGCCTCAATTCTATAGCATTTTCTACCTTGTTTTCAGTGGGGTATTTACAATTCCTAACTAATGTCCTTTTTGGCATATTATATGAAGGGCGAAAGGATTACGAATAAAGACATAGAGTTTTTAGAGAGGACGTATAAGGTTTCTTTAGGTCTTATACGTATACTCTCGTCTTATCTACCTAAGACTTAAATTATAAATGTTCGCTGTACGAACGGTTAAGCCCGACGTCGCGTTTTGATTTTTAAGGTACTTAGCAAAGGGGCAAGCTGAGAAAGCCGCTTAAACAGGCTGTAATGCGCGGGAATCGGCATTTTAAGCGACACTCTATATATAGCGTTTGAGATAAGCGGACTGACCTAAAAAGTGGACAGAGGACTTAAAAATCAAGCAACGTCTAAACAACATGAGCGACTTGATATATTTTTATTAAAAAGATGTGAGATAAAAGTGTATTAGATAAAGACACTGAGATAAGAGACTTGAGAGACTGATGAATAGCCGAAATAGCTTTATAAGGCTAGGGTGTTGTTTTGATGTCGTATTCAGGTGCGCGTATCCTTATAAGGCTAAGGGGTAACCGATTAGGGGAGATGCCCGAAACCTATATGCGGGGGCGAAGGAAAAGCGAAGAAAAAAAGTTATCGGGAAGGCCAAAAAAGTATTGACATCCGAAACGGGCCAGCGTATAGTTATCTCAGTTCGGTAATTCAGCCGAACGCAAACAAGCGAGTTTAAGCATGGCTAACGGCAACGACGTAGTGACTGAGCAGAACGAAACCCCGGCAACGACCGAACGTGTCCGCGTGGAAGTGGATATCCTCAAGCCTGAGACGTGTCCGCCAGCACTCAAGAAGTTTTACAACGATACCGAACGCGAAGGTATCCGTATGGCGCTCGAAGCAGGCACGGTTGTCAGCGAGCGCCGAGAAGTCAAGGTGAGCAAGGATAAGAGCGGAACGGGACAAGAGGAGCGTTGGCCGTATATCCTCTACCGTGCCGTAAAGCAGCCTGGGATGTCTACGCTGGCAAGGGGCAAGGCAGAAGCAGCGAAAGACAAGCCGGACAACTACAACGAACTGACGGAGCAGCAGCAGAAGAAAGCCGACATCGACGCACGGGACGGTGCCTGCGACTACTTCAACTATGGGTTCTCGCTGACACTCATGCAACCGATCCGCGTGATGTTGGCTAACTCACTCGGCGGAGTGGAGAAGGAAATCGAGAAACAGATTGCGCAGGTCATGAAAACCGGCCTGTTTCCTTCTGCTGAGACCGCACGCGCTTTCATTATCAAGCAGCGAGCGGAACAAGGGATGGAAATCCCGACGGAGTCAGTCGAGTAGCTAACAGCTACATATTATAAGAAAGGGCGGCCTACATAGCCGCCTTTTTTTATGTCTATGTGTATATATGTATGTAGCTATATAATAGGTATGTATATACATAATAGACTTGGAGCTAACTATGTATGTACCTATTAGATATTTATGTACATAATAGACTCCGGCGCGCGCCTAATATATAACTACATATACATAAGCGACTTGTAGCCTATAGCCTGATAAGGCTAAGGTTGACTGCCCTACACTCAGGTCTCAAACTATGAGTTTAGTGGACTCACATCCTTATCTAATAGCCTTATAAGGCTTTAAACGAGACGCGCGCGAATACCATATCCTCACCTGTTGTGTCAAGCAGAATCGTTCGCAAAAATAAATTTATTTGACGAGATAAACCTGTGCTATATTGCTAGTGGAGGATTTTGCTTATGACGGTTGTGATTGTTAAGAAGCTCGACAACGCGCGTGAGGAATGGACCGACGTGCGTTGCGTCAGTGTTTATCCCAATCCATCCCTTGACGCCACAACCGCACCAGAGGTAATCCTGCACTTCAATAAACCGATTATGATGGGGGCAGTTCCTGTTAGTTCACTCTATATCCCCATGAGCTTTATCGGCAATATGTCAGTTATCTAAGAGGTATATACATATGAGCAAATGGCGTTTCGGTTGTGGCGACAAGATTAACGTCGTTATCCGCAGGGGCTGGGATTATGTGACGCGCGAAGTCGAATGCGGGTCTACGGCGCATGACGGCGGAGTTAATCAGTGCCCTGCATGTTTCCGCCGACACGAGGTGGATAGTCCGCGTGAAGACGAGAGCGATATGGACTGGTTTGAACGAGTCAGCGAGGATACGTAATATATAGGGGACTATATATCCCCTTTCTTTCGCCTTAACCTTATAAGGCTAGGGTGTTATGGGCGCGGGTGCAGCATCGTGCAGTGGTGTGAAGCAAAAATAAATGTTGCGTCGAGCGTTATCTGTGCTATTCTTATCTCAGGTTGGTTGTTCGGTTGGTTGGTTTGAAAACTGAATACGAAAGCTTAACAAGCTGGGTTTACGGATACGGTGGCATACCACTTATCTGACCTTGTCTTTTACTTCAGCACTCTCGCCTAAACACGGCGCATCACTGCTTATCTTACCCGAAACGCGTTGCTAACGCGCTGCAGCCGGATGTTAAGATGCAAATTACAGCGACCTTGAGATAGGCCAGACTTGCGAAAAGACAAACCCCTCAGATACCGGCATTGCCCAGCTTGTTAAGCTTTCGTATCAACAAACAGGAGATTGAGTTATGAAGCAGTTTCGAGACGACGTGCGGCACGATCCTTACAACGGCAAGTTCAACGCAGTGCAGGAAGAACTTCACAAGGTTCTGAGTTCTCACTTCTCAGGCGCAGTAAGCGATGCGATGCATCTCGGCTCGGCTGCACTGACTGCCCTGCGTATCGTTACTGGCGACTACAACGTGAGCGAGACAAGCTTCAAGCTGACGACCCGCGCTGACGAGTAGTTAGCTACATAATAGATAGACAGTTATGTATTATATATGTAGCTGTCTACTATTCCCGCGCCCACACCTACCTAATAGCTAAATAACATAAGCGACTTGAGAGCTGTAGCCTTATAAGGCTAATATGCTCCTGAGTGCAATAGTGTACACAGTGCAGTTCTGTAACCTAATAGCTTTACAAGGCTAAGGTGCATTAGTGTGCAGTGCAGAAGTGTGCAATTATGTAAACCCAAGATTCTGTGCAGTGGTGTGCAACGTATTTATCTACCTGTGATACTATCTCTATATCGCAATAACGCGATTGGAGATTAAGCAAATGGCTAATGAACGTAGACCGACCGAAGACGCGCCGGAAATTGCTAACTACATGCAAGGCAAGATCAAGCGGACTGCCGCTATCAAAACCATCTACGTTCAAGACGTGGATAAGTGGGAAGCAATGAAAGCATGGGCGGAAGAAATGGGGATGAGCGTTAGCGAAGCGGTTATGGCTGGTTTTGAATTGCTCGTTAACAATCAATGCCCTTCCTGCACTCGGATTGCCGCTATCCTAATGACCGCATCAACTAAGGCTGTCGTCAAAGCTTCAGGTTCGGTCAAGGTTAAGAGTAAGAAGTAGAGATAAAAGGGAGAGTGTTAAAGCTCTCCCTTTTCTTTTGCTTACTTAGTTCATGTATGTATTATTAGGTGAGCTAAGTGTTAGTTTTGTAGCAGCTAAGTGTTATTTTTGTAGCACCCTGTTATTTTTATAACACATAAGTGAGCGACTACTTACTTCAGGCATGTATTATACATATATGTACCATGTCCCGTTCTTTGGGTCCCATACAGCCAGCCGGGGGAAAGGTTCATTACACGTACAAAGCAAAAATAACAAAAAGGTAATTATCTTATCTCCTTTCTAAGACTAACTTTTTATTGTTCGCCAGTATAACAGAAAAGATTATTAAAAACGCCTGTATTTTCTGACTTGACAGGTGCGAGAAAGGGGCGTATAGTATAGGTAGGGGCGGTTCTTAGTTCTTATCTTTACCTATAGAGCCAGTCATGTTCCTTACTAAAGAAGAAGCTGAACGCAGATATAACGATAGGCGCAATCTGTTTTCTCCGCTTAACGGTGATGATCCTTTTGCATCTTACGTTAAGCAGGATAGAGACGTTAGGCAAGATAACGGGTCCCATGTAGACGATAAGCCTGAGGAGGAGTCTCCAGCGGGAGATGTAGAGCAGAGCGAGCAGTCTGAGCAAACAGAACAGTCTGAGCAGAGCATGGCTACGTCTGACATAGACCGAATATTAACTGGCGCTGTCGACCCCTATAAAAAGCAGAGAACTGGTAACCTTCGTGGTAATGTAGATGCACAGGTTGCGATAGGTGGGACTGCTTTAATCTTAGGTAATACTAAGACTGGGCCACTTTTTGGCCTATCCCGTTCGCAAGCTCAAGCATACCAGAATGGATTATCTAGTACTGAGGACATGAAAGAAAGAGTTAATCGTGTTCCAGATAGGATGAAGCGTCTCAAGACTGTGAAAGAGCAGCTCGCGGAGAAAGCTGGCGCGCGTCTCAATACTGCTCTTAACTCCCTCACAGATGATAAGATTGGGGCCTGTAACGCATCCCGTATCTCTGCTATAGCTAAGGATATGGCAGTGGTTATGGATAAGGTGACGAAGGACCAGACGAAAGCTGAGTCCATCCACTTCCATATCTTTAGACCTGAAATGAAGACAGTGAGTGAATATACGACCGTCCACGTAGGTTCACCACTTATTATTCCCCAAAGTCCCTCTGACGGAGGAGTCGATAGCTAGATGCCGAGGATTTCAGCTGGTTATGCTATGCTGAATGAGGAAACGGAATCATACGTAAGACCTGAGCCGCGCACCACTCCTAAGCCCGCAGCTATTAGGAGAGTAGAAGCGACTCGGATGGAAGGTTCAGTCCGTAAGCTGCGTCAAGATAGAGGCTTCGGATTTATTGCAGGCGACGATGGTCGAGATTGGTTTTTTCACTGGAGCGGTATGGAGAAAACCAGTAAGAACTTTCGTGACCTGGAGATTCAGGATAGAGTCTCATTTCTCTGTGTAGAAGGAGATAAAGGGCCGCGCGCTATTTGCATTAGAGTTATCGAGTAGAGGTTCTAAAGCAAGAAAGGAAATAATGCCAGCAACCGATTATCTGAAATCTCTCAAAGGCTCTTTCAATCCTGTTAAGAAATCAGGAGAGAAGAAGTCTGGACTCGGACGCAGACCAGTGCTCAATCAGAACCCATCCACTTCTGATAAGCGACTGAGTTTTGGTAAGCGTTAGCTTTGTTGTTAACGTAGATAAGTAGATAAGTAGATAAGTAGATAAGTAGATAATTAGTCCTCCCATCAGTAAATCCGTCCCCGCGCACTCCGCCAAGTGCGAAAGGAGTCAGCTTGACTAGTTTAGTTAGGAGTCGTTACAATGGCCGATGTTGTAAAGCCAGCAGTAGACTCGTCGAAAGTTCCAGCTAAACCAGACACTAAACAGGGAAAAGAAAGGGAACCACTAGCTACAGGAAGTCATACGGGAGGGCCAGTTAGAATCAATTCCCTCCTCGGCGAAGCAACTACTGTAAGTCAGACCTACGTTGGCGTCGGCGCTCTGCTTGTTCCTTGTACAAGAGGTGAGCAGAAAGCTGTTAGCGGCGACGTGATGGTCTCTATCTTCGTGGATAAACCGAATCCGAACGATGATTACGAGTTTATCTTCCTCCTTCCTAAAGAAATAGCCGATTTCATCGGTGCAGCTGTCGGTGGTGGTGACGGAGAACCCGTTACAGCGGCAGCTTATCAGAAGTTCCTCGATGACCGCGCAAAGCGGAAAGCAGAACGACTCGCCGAGTGGTTGAAAAAGCCGACTCCAGCGGTCACTGTAACCAAGACCACGGTAGCTGTCTAAACTAAATACGGCGCTCGCCCTCTAAGGACTCCGTCCCTCCTTTCTGGGCTTAATCGTCGTCTGCCTGTTTTTATTTTGTATACGGCAAAATGGCTGTTACAACTACAAGGGACGAAAGCGGCACATACGCTCGTGAGTGGAAGCCGACAGAGAAGCAGAACGAATTTATCCAGATTCCTTTCGAGGTATTTGAAGGTTTCTTTGGTGGTAGCGCGGGTCCAGGTAAGTCAGAGCTGTTATTTATGCTCCCCATCTTGTATGGGTTTCACGACCACGCTGGATTCCAAGGAGTATTATTCAGAGAATCTTATCCACAGCTAGAAGCTTCTCTGATAAAGCGCGCAGTTCCTATCTATAATATGTTAGGAGCTAGCTACGATTCCACCAAGCACGTAAGCACGTTTCCGAGTGGCGCCCAGATAAGGTTTAATTATCTTGAAAGTGACAAGGACGCGCGTCAACATGACACGAACGAGTATCAATATATCGCGTTCGATGAGCTGACTAGTTTTAACGAGTTTAGATATACCTTTCTCACCTCCCGAGTTAGGTCTATCATTCCCGGAGTTCCACCAATTGTAAGGAGTGCAAGTAATCCGGGAAATGTAGGTCATCTCTGGGTCCGTCAACGCTTCGTGGAAGGAGCGCCAGAAGGTGGTAAACTACTTTATGATGAGAACTCTGAGACCTATCGTATATTTATCCGTGCGTTTCTTACGGATAATCCATACCTTATGCAAGCGGACCCTGGATATCTTCGAAGGCTTCGACTACTACCTATATCGGAACAACGTGCAAAGATATATGGTGATTGGTGGGTCTTCGCAGGACAGGTCTTTACAGAGTGGCGAGATCCATTCTACGGAGTCAAGTTTCCCGACGAGCCTAGCAATGCTTGCCATGTTATCGATGACTACACACCACCCGGATGGATGCCCAGATTGCTCGCCTGCGACTGGGGATACAATCCAGGAAAAGTGTGGGTGGGGTGGTTTGCAGCTACTCCAGATAAACGAGCCATTCTTTATCGAGAGCGCGTCTGGTCCAAAACTAATATTTCAGTATGGGGAGCAGATGTCGCTCGTATCTCTGAGTCCGAAGTTGACGCCATCAAATCTTATAAACTAGACCCTAGTGCATGGGCAAAGCGTGGAGAGGACCATTCTATTGCAGAGCAAATCATGGATGCGACAGGGATGCCTTGGGATAAGGCTGACAACGATCGCATCGGTGGTAAGCAACTCATGCACGAATATCTTAGATGGGGACCAAAACCGGCATCGTATAGTCCTATAGGCGGTTACGACGCAGAGATAGCATTTAAGATTCTACGTAATGGTGGTCCAGACAGATACAAGGAGTATATGGCGTTGTTTCAGGAGGAAGAACCTGAGACTAATTTGCCTAAACTCCTAGTATGTAAGTCCTGTACAGAGTTTCGTAAGGTTATACCAGCTTGTGTATATCCGGAGGAAGAAAAGCCAGGTATTAAAGCTGAGGACGTTAAGCAGTTTATAGGCGACGATGCTTATGATGGCGGACGTTACGGGATAAAGGCTATCGATGACTTTTTTAACTTATCTACAAACGAAGCTGCAAAGATTGATAAGTTGGGTCAAATCGTTCTTTCATTGGAGAGGAACGGAGACTGGAATACCTACTATCGACAAATGGCAGCGTACGATAAAGAGCACAGAAGGAATACGCAGTCCATACAACGCAAACATGGTAGGTTTAGTCCAGCCCTCTCACGTCGATTTCGTTTTAGGCCTCACTAAGAAACAGTTGAGGACGTTATCTATTACTCAACGGAGCGACATAGATAAGTTGGAAGCTCGTGTAACTATGTTGGAGACCCAGTTAGAGCAGGCGCGGCTGTCGGTAGAGCGGACTCTAGATAAACTAGTAGATGATAAGTTAGTTAAACCAGAGTTCTTCGTTCCCGCGCAGACGCCTCCTAGCAATATAGAGCCAGTTCAGATGCGACGTCCTTCGTGGGGCAAAGTAAGATTAGATTATGAGAACAAGCAACGAGAAGCTTATTGGCGTCAGCAAGTCGAAAAGGTAGATGCTGCTGATGCTGAACGGCTTAAAGAAGCAAAGGAAAAGTAAATGCCTATCTATGCTATCCCTGTAGGCGTTCCGACGAGTATCGTACAGAATCAGGTTTACGGTCTGCCTAATAAGCTCGTATTCCTTCAGTCTACTGTGGCTATCGAAGGTAGTCTCGACGCTACTACTTGGACTGCTATAACTGGAGCGAATACGACAGGCGTAAACAGTGCTGCTCGTTTCATTCGTTGTCCTACAGCAGCCGCGATTATCAACTGCAAGAAGGCTGTATAGGTTTTCGAGATAAGCAGCTAAGGATAAAGCTATGTTTCCTCCTGAAGCACCTATCGATCCAATGGCTATCCCACCAGAGGGCGAGATGCCTCTTGAGGAAATGGAACCAGCACCAGAACCAATCCTAGTCGCTGATTCAGATGAGGCTAAAGTTCTATCTCAACTCATCGACGATTATCTGCGACAGGAAGAAGGTCCACGCGATTCTAACACTAAGGAATGGCGTAAGCATATCAACTATTGGGAAGGACTTCAGTATACAGCGTGGGATGCGAGTTCGGGACAGTGGAAAACCCCTGACCAGATTTTAGACGAGGACCCACAGAGTGACCTTGACCCTAGCCTCTATGCTAAAGTGGTTAACATCTATAAGGCTCATGGTGAGATTCTTATTGGTGCTCTGTCCTCTGGTGTTCCTACTGTTAGGTTTTTCCCTCTTGACGCGGACGATAACGAAGATGTCCAAGCAGCTAAGGCTTACTCGAAACTGAGCGAGCTTATACAGCGTCATAATAAAGCCAAGCTGCTATTGATGAAGGCGCTCTATCTACTCTACAACTGCGGATTTGTTGCCTGCTATAATGAGAATAAGACCGATTATAGGTTTGGTAGTTATAAGACTCCTGTAATCGAAGATGTTCCTATTACTGCTAGATCCACTTATTGTCCTTCGTGCGGCTATGAGATGGGTCAAGAGCAGCTACCACAGGGAGAAACCACTCCACCCGCACCTATAGCCTGTGAGTCCTGTGGTTATCAAGGTGTTCCTGAAGTAGATGACCAACCAAGTAGTATCCCAATCGAAACAGGACAAGTAGACAATCCTAAGAATCGTGAGTGTCTAGAAATCTACGGGCCGCTTAATGTAAAGATGCCACTTTATGTTAAGGAGCTTGTAAGCACTCCCTACATCTGTCTTGAGGATGAGTTTCCGGTAGCTCTGCTCCGTGAAATATATCCTGAATATGCAGATAAGATTCAAGGTACCACTTTAGGCACATACGACGCTGAGATGAGAGTGTCATCAGTCTACAAGGGTGATGCTCCAGATGATATGTGCACGGTTCAGCGGATATGGTTTCAGCCGTGGGCGTTGAATCTTTACATCAAGGATAAGGAACTCATAGCTAGACTCAAACAGCAGTTTCCTGATGGTATCTACGTTGTAAGAGTAAACGAATCTCTTGTAGTCGAGATAGTTCAGGATAGTTTGCTTAAGCATTGGACTGTCGCAGAGAATCCGCTATCTGAATCACTCCATGCTCCACCGATTGGACGTGGGATGATTCCACTTCAAGATATCGAAAACGAACTCGATAATCTTACGCTTGAGACTATCGAGTATGGCTTGCCTGAATTGTTTGCAGATCCTAAAGTGCTGGATTTTACAGCCTATCAGAGACAGGAACTGCGTCCAGGTCAAGTATCTCCTGCTGCTGCACCAGCGGGTCGTAGTCTAGGTGAGGGATTCCATGAGGTAAAGGCGACTACGTTAAGTAGAGAGGTAGACCTATTCGCTGAAAGGATGAATCAACGTCAGCAATTCGTGCAAGGAACTTATCCTAGCATCTATGGTGGTGCTCAGGAAGGTGGATCTGGGACCGCGCGAGAATACGAGTTGTCTAAAGCTAGCGCACTCCAGAGACTATCCTCAACATGGGTTATCTTGCAGGAGTGGTGGGCTGAGGTCATGGGTAAGTCGACCAAGTCCTTCGTTAAGAGCATGAAAACAGACGAAAATATGGTTATGTCTAAAGGGAGTAACTTTATTAACGTCTGGATTAGACAGGCAGAACTTACTGGCGATGTCGGCGAAATAGCTCCAGAAGTAGCAGAACCCTTCCCGATTTCGTGGACTCAGAAGCGTGATGTTATCCTGAATCTAATGCAGATGAAGGATGATAATATCTCGCTAGTTATCGCCCACCCAGAGAACGCAGGACTTATTGCATCCGTAATAGGTCTCCCAGAACTTCACATTCCAGGCGAAGATAGTCGGAATAAGCAGCTCGCAGAAATCAACGAGATGTTGTCTGCTGAGCCTATACCGACAGGTCAAGCTGGTCCCGACGGGCAGCCTATATTTATGCCGTCCGTAATGGTAGATCCAGCCGTAGATGATAGTATGGTAGAAGCTGAGATATGTAAGTCTTGGCTTAGGTCACCTGTTGGACAAGACGCTAAACGAACTAATCCAGCAGGTTACATGAACGTCTTGTCCCATCTCAAGATGCACGACTTCTTTAACGCTCAGGCTATGGTCGCAGAACAGGAAGCTGAAGCTGAAGCGTCTGGTGAAAATAAAGAAGAAGGTGGACCGAATCAACAATCTGAAGGAGCGATGGAATGAGTATCCCGTCCTATCTTAAGTTCGTCGCTTTCCCTTATCCAGCCGATTCTGGTGGGGGTGGTGATAGTGGTGATAGTTTCGAGTCTGAATCCGAACAGGATCTTGCTCAGTTGAATGACGAAGGGAGTGAAGAAGATGAATCTGTCGAAGCTCGAAGCAGCAAAGATACAGAACGCAAGAATGACAATCGGGCTTCTACTAGAAGAAATCGAGCTGCAACTGAGGAAGATTCAGAAGATACGCCGGAATCAGATGAAGAAGATGAGGAAGCAGAAGAAACAGAAGATAGTGATAGCGAGGACGAGGACGACGACTCATTAGAAGATGATGAGATTACGCCTATTGGTGACGAGGAAGATAAGGACCAGCCTGCTTATGCTCGTCCACCGATTAAGGCTATTAAGGAGAAGTATCCAAACTTCTTCAAAGAATTTCCACAGCTTAAAGCTGCGTTCTTCGGTTATCCTCAATATGCTGAACTCTTTGCTGATATCGACAGTGCGCGAGAGGCTGTTGCTAAGGCACAAGAGTATGAGACACTCGAAACTAGTATCGTAGGTAAGGGAGACCCTAAGCTCCTTCTTGAGTCCTTGAGCGAGAATAATCCTAAGGCTCTTAAGAAGATGGTTGCTAGTTTCCCTGAAGCGTTGCGTAGTATCGATCAAGCTGCTTATCTAGAGCTAGCGAATCCTATCATCGAGGAACTGCTGTATCACGCATCCGCGCACGGAACCAAGGTTGGAAATAAGAATCTTCAGCTCGCTGCACGGCACATTGCTAATTTTGTATTCGCTAATGGTGGCGAAATTCCTGACCTTGCTAAGAAGGCTGGTAAGACGGAACCATCAGAAGCGGAAGTTCAGCTACAGCACGAGCGAGAAACTTACGCTAGAGAAAAGTTTCAGTCTGCACTAGGCGATGTAGTAGAACTTATTAAGCCAGACATGAACGCCATCTTAAATCATAAGTTGGACGGTCTAACTGGTTTTGAGCGTCGTCAGATTCTCAAGGAAGCACGGTCGGAAGTAGATCGTATCCTTGGGAACGACAAAGCTTTTCAGGGGACTCTAAGAGCACTCTGGAAGAAGGCGGAAGCAGCAGGTTATAGCACTGAGTCAAAGTCCAGGATAAAACGCGCGTGGCTGGACCGCGCTAAACTCATTGCACCTGCTGTAAGAAGCCGTCTACGTCAGGAAGCTATTTCATCACGGACTGGCTCAAAACGTGATAAAGCTTCCAGTGAGGAGCAAGAGGTTGGATCAAAGGTTAAGTTTAAGGTAACAGACGAGAAAAAGACCTTCCCAGAACGTGGTGGAAAGATTCCTTCAGGTGCTCAGCGCAGGGTTCTCGATCCTAAGAAAATCGATTGGCGCAAGACATCTGATAAGGACATCCTCGACATGAAGTGAAGGTGAGCTAAGTCTGATGCCTTATTCAAGGAGTCTCTAATGGGTGCAATGACAGAGACTCAAATCGTCGCGGCAGAACTCGAACGTGTAGATCCTCGTGTTCCTCTGCTCTTTGAGCGAGATGCGATGTTTTACGCGAATATCGAGAAGCGACCCGTCGAAATCGTCAGCAATCGAGATATGCGTATTCCACTGGAGATTCGTCCTGGTGGGTATTTCGGATATTTCGACCCCGCTGGTGGTGACCTCGGACGTGGCGCTGGCCCGACGTTTGAGAAGGCTATCATCTCGACCGTTAGCTTTCGATATGCCGTAGAGTGGCATAAGAAAACACAGTGGGCGACTGATGATTCCCGTAAGTCTGTAGTCAATGCGGTTAGGCATCTGCTTGCGACGGCGATGAAAGAATTCCGTCGTCATGTCGATGTTAACCTCATGACCAAGGGCGACGGTGTTCTGGCAACTGTCTCAGGTGCGGCTGGCACAGTCGTAACCTGTAACGCTGCTGGTGATGGTTATGGAACTCGACTGCTTAGGATTGGCTCCAAAGTCAATTTCTACTCAGCCGATCTTCTGACCTCGCACACTCCATTGGAATCAGACGAGCGCGAAACCCTGTCCATCGACCACGACGCTAAGACCTTTACCTACAGCGGTGCTTCTATCGTTGCTGTAGCTGCTGGTATTAAAGTCGTGGCATCTGGCCTTCGTGGCGCATCGCCGGTAGGGATTCTTGGAGTTCCTTATCATCACGATAGTGCCTCGACTGGTGCATGGCTGGGACTCTCTCGTTCTGCCTATCCAGAGGTTCGTGCAGCACGTATCGCGGCCAATGGAGCTCTTGACCTTCCACATCCGAGGCGTGCACTGAATAAAATCGGTGAACGTCTTGGTATGGAGAATGGTATCAAGATGAGTGCGTGGATGCATCCTTGCCAGGTTCAGTCCTACGAGGAGAACGCACAGGCAATCATGCAGATTGATAAGCAGCCGTCTGCGAATCAGTCCGCTGACCTCTACTTCGAGATGAAGCAACTCGCTGGAGTCCCAATCAAGCAACACTTCAACTGGGATAAAACCAGGGTTGACTACGTTGTCGATGAAATCTGGGGACGCGCTGAGATGCATAAGGCGGGCTTCTACGAGGAAGAGGGCCGTCGTATGTTCGAGGCGAGAGGACCTTCTGGTGGTGTGGCGGCAGCGACTATGTTCTATCTGGTCGCGTCGTTTAACACCTTCATTAACAATCCTCCAGCGTCTGTGTATATCAGTGACCTGACGGTTCCGGCTGGATACTAGCAGGTTACTGAGTCGAAACTTATCATTTGGTGTGGACGGCGCCAGATGATAAGGGGGGATGGGTGGTTGTCTGGGAGGACTTCCATCTATCCTCCACCTTATCATCTTTTCGGATTAGAGTTAGATGTCTGTTACCGATTTAACACTAGTCGACTCAATCAACGAGAGACTCGCTAAGCAATATAGAGTTCTCGATGGTAGACCCATCTATCGTATCGTGTGGTCAAGCGACCAATACGAAGTTAGACGTGGTATCATGCGAGAGTTCTATGGACATATCTTCCTTAGAGAATACTTCAGCGTCGGACCCAGACCAAAATATTGGTACTTTCAGCGTCCGTGCTGGGTTCTAGAAAAGCTGGTATTCATTAAGGGACGTGCGGCTCTGGAAGAAGTAGTCCAAGAGCTAGTGGAATGTGCTAACGGGAGTTATGAACCGGTCTACCCATTTGTAGACAAGGATTTTAATCCACTTCCCGTTAGCGCACCTGTAGTCGAGACGGTTATCTGGAAGCTTCAGAATCCGACAAAGGCACTTACTCCTAGTCAACTAGACGATATGCGTATCGCGCTAGAGGAAAAGGAGGTAGCTTATTTTGAGGAGGAGCTTGGCCAGAACGAGAGAGCGCCTCTTTTCGTAGCAGAAAATTCCGTCTTCGTATCAACACGGCAACAAGGCTTCAGTAAGACCTATAAGAAGGAGTATACAGAGCGATGATTTCTCCAAATACGGAAGATGTAGCTACGGTTATCTCTATCCTCCCAATCCGTATCAGTGAGGAGAAACCGTTGGTCCCTTCTCTTTACATTATTCCTGCTGCTATAAATCCAGATAGGCCAGTGGAGTCTCTCATGATTAGGAGAGGTAGCTTCAAGGTCTATATCGATGAATCCAGACCCGCGCTAGTAGTACCAGAAACAGCAGATACGATTGCAGAGGCTATTTGTCGTGATTTTAAGGTAGCATCTAGCCACTTTGAGCCAGGTGTTGCTGAGCCTGGACTTACATGGGTTCGTGGTGGATATGAGACATCTGAGATCCTACTAGCTAAGGAGCTACGAGGTGTTCTCTCCACTGCTAGAGCCTTGCAGAATAACTGGTTTAAGAAGCTCGTAGCTACAGCAGATGATGATTGGGGACGTCATAAGCTACGGAAAATGATTTCGGACCTTCAAAGACTAGCTTGTAAGCAGCTTAACCTTGAGCGACCCTGGGATATTGATGTAGAAGTAGATTCAGCTGTTAGGCTTATCCCCTGCAAGTTCTGTCGTGCAGATATTCATCCTCAAGCACTTATCTGCGCTCATTGTAGGGGTATTCTGGACATGGCTCGTTACAAGTCTGAGTTTGTTTCGATTGATACTGTAAGCCGAGACAAGTAATTGTTCGTTTGGCGAACACTTAGATTCGAGTTTAAGGCTACAAGGATAGGACAATATGGCACTAGTAACAGGAACAGTCATAACGGAGATAAAAGGTCTCCTTAATGATCCTACGGGTTCCATATATCCTGACGTAGCTTTATTGCCGCTCTTGAATAAAGCCTATCGAGAGTTGCAAGTTAAACTAGGTGCTCTCGGTGCGGGAGTGACACGCGAGGTATCTCAGGTTCTTACTCTAGGCATTGGAGTTAAGTCTCTAGATGATGGAACTGGATTACCTAACGACTTTATCCTTCCGGTCGAACTGGGTGAACGAGCAGTAGGCTCAGAAGCACCATTTGATAAGATGGATGAGCGTGAATGGGACCCAGACCTTAAGCCTAGCGATCGTCTGAACTTTTGGGTGTTTAGAGAGGAAGCTATTAAGTTTGTAGGTTGTACTCTAGAACGGGAGTTGCTGCTTAGATACATCAAGAGTCTAGTTCCTCTAACTGATGTAGGCACTCCTATACAGATAAGCGACTCACAGACTTTTCTAGCTCAAAGGACAGCGGCTCTAGCTGCTTTACTTATAGGTGGTAATTCTTCGCGCGCGGAAGCTCTTATGCTTGACTTATATGGTGCTCAAGGTCCGTGGGAGGACTTGAAATCTACTAAGGTTAAGCGAATGCAGAACATCCCTGTAAGACGTAGACGAACTCGATGGAGGATAGCATGATTAAGTTGAGAAACCTTACGGCGATGCTAAACGCGCTTATCAGGAATAAATGCTATATTCTTGAAAACGCTGGCATCCCACAGGCAGGTCAAGGTGCTGGAGTTGCAGGTAAGGGCGCGCTCTGTATTGATAGAACGAATGGGAAACTCTATATCAATACAGGGACTCTCGCAGCACCAGTCTGGGGTCTTGTAGGAGAACAAGTTACGTAAACAAGCTCTGTCAACTCGTCGTTCGTTAACTTGTGTTAGGTTAAGGAGAGTGTATAGTGATTTCAAGGCCAGCGATCATCACGTTCACCGACGGTCCAGGAGTGGATAACTCACTTCCTGGCAATCCAGCCTACCCGTCACAGGGACTTCCCGGAGTTCCTGGTGTACCATCGAATCCTATCTACATCCCACCACCGGGACACATCGCAACCCTGCCAGTGTTTCCATTCGACCCGACTAAGCCAGACAACTCCCTCCCTGGGACTCCTGGTGGACCTTCGCAGCTTCCTGTGCAGATTCGTCCAGGACTGCGGCTTGTCGTCAAGTGGCTGTGTGGTGTTGGACTGATTCTCGTTCCCGATAACGAGCTTCCCGAAACACCCGAACCGAAGTAGTAGTTAGGGGGGTGGGATTCGTCTCACCCTCATTTTTAAGTAGCATCATGCGAGACCATGAACCGCTAGTCGTAGATAAGTTCCGCGGCACCTTTGATAGAGGAGAGGACGAAGTCTGTCCAGCAGGCTTTTTCATTTCGTCTATCAACTGGCAGTTCTTGCGGGATGGTATTAAGACTAGAGATGGTATGGATGACGATAATCTGTCACCATCTATTCCGTTAGATATTAAGATTCGTAGGGTAGAGCTTTACGAGCGCATTGGCGAAGCTCAGAGACTCTTGATTCTCGATAACACTGGTAGACTCTGGGATTCTATAACGGGCGGTGTAATCCTAAGCATACCAGCGATGACAGACTTCTCGTGCACGGTTATGTTTAATCGTGCTTACATCAGTCCACATAATGGAGTTACAGGACTTCCGGGCGAAAAACTGTATCTCTATGAAGGTAGTGGAGCGGCTCGTCCTGCTGCTGGTAATGGACCCGGACCTACACCTGCGATGACAGCAGCTGATTCTGCTCTATCTGGACGTTGTGAGACTGGATGGCATGTATACGCTGTAGCTTTCGAGTCTGCATCAGGTTATATCTCAGCGATGGGAGCCTATGCAGTTTTTAGTCCTGTTGGGGAGAAGAAAGTAGACCTTAGTAATATCCCATTGGGACCAGCAGGAACTACAGCCAGAGTACTATTCGCAACAAAAGCGACTGAGACTCTTACTAACGATGGTCGGCTTTATACCTACTTTTACGTACCAAACGGGCGCATTCCTAATAACGATGTAACTACGTGGACTGTAGATTTCTATGATGCTGACCTACAGGACACTGCTAGCTACCTAATTGAGCAACTCGGCGAGATTCCAGCAGGAGTCGGAGTAAGTCAGTATAAGTCTAGCTTAATTGTCTGGGGAGAGGATGCAAATCCAGCAGTCGTAAGAATCTCAAAAAAGGGCGAACCTGAAGCACATAATGGAGCGGACGGCTATCTTACAGTTTATCCCGGCGTAGGTTTGGGCGTCAAAAACGCAGTAGAGTATAGAAACCAACTAGTTCTGTTCAAGAGTCATAGGACATATGTAACTATGGATAATGACGATGTTCCAGCAACTTGGGACATTGGTGAAGCAGATGGTTCTATCGGTACAGAATGTCATGGGATAGGTCAGATTCTCAACATAGGCTCCAACGTAGAGGACAGAGTATTTGTAGCTGATAGGTCAGGGTTACGTGTCTTTGTTGGAACCTTTCTGGATGAGGGAGTCTTAACTTATAACGTAGATGATATCTGGAGCCGTATCAATAAGGTAGCCTTTAACCAAGTCGAGTGCAGCGTAGATGCTATAAACTCTAGGATTTACGTAGCAGTTCCTCTTGATGGTGCAGTGACTTCTAACTATATTCTCT
>Ga0105091_10000309_pt1 | contig 19901 bp, 17 predicted proteins | sample PPLLak1March2015_FD_87022 | JGI IMG/M metagenome (GOLD analysis project Ga0105091, IMG submission 87022) | Freshwater sediment microbial communities from Prairie Pothole Lake near Jamestown, North Dakota, USA - PPLs Lake P7 Core (1) Depth... | ecosystem: Environmental > Aquatic > Freshwater >... | reverse complement strand
TTCATGAAGTGATTGGAATCCTGATGCGCCGCGGCTTCCACTAGCATCTGCGACATTTCCAGCATTTCATATACGCCCATGCGTCCGCGATAGCCGGTGCCGTTGCAGTGCGAGCAGCCGCGACCCTTCACCAGCCGACCCCAGTGCTCGCGCGCCATGCCCTCGTGTTCCAGCCATTCACCCTCTTGCGGAGTGGGGGTGTAGACCTCCTTGCAGCTCTCGCAGACACGGCGCAGCAGGCGCTGCGCCAGCACCACCTGCACCGAGGAGGCCACCATGAATTTTGGCACACCCATGTCGACCAGACGGAATAGCGTACCTGCCGTGTCGCGCGTGTGCAATGTGGACAGCACCAGGTGGCCGGTCATCGCGGCGCGCATGCCTATTTGCGCGGTTTCGCTGTCGCGCATCTCACCCACCAGTATCACGTCGGGATCCTGGCGCAAGGCGGCACGCAAAACGCGTGAAAAGGTCAGGTCAATTTTCTCATTCACCTGCACCTGATTGATGCCGGGCAAACGGTATTCAACCGGATCTTCAACGGTGATTATCTTTTGATCGACGGTGTTAATCTCCGCCAGCGCGGCGTACAGAGTAGACGTTTTACCGCTACCGGTTGGGCCCGTGACCAGCACCATGCCGCTGCTGCGCTGGATGATTTCGCGGAAGCGCTTGAGCATATTGGCGGGCATACCCAATTTGTCCAGCAATAGCATGCCGCCGCTCTGGTTCAGCAGGCGCATCACCACCGCTTCGCCAAACTGCGTCGGCATGGTGGAAATACGCACGTCGACGGACTGGTCGCGCACTCGGATATTCAGGCGGCCGTCCTGCGGCAGACGTTTTTCAGAAATATCCAGTCCGGACATTAGTTTTAAACGCAGCACCAATGAGGGGGCAATCTTGCTGTCGGCTTCCGTTTGCAGGTGCAGCTGGCCGTCTATGCGGAAACGGATTTTCAGCGCGCTTTCCTGCGGCTCGATATGGATGTCCGACGCGCGCACCTGCGTCGCGTCATTGAACATGCTCTGCAGCAGCTTCACCACCGGCGCTTCTTCCAGCCCGACCGAGTCGCTCAGCAGGCCAAAGTCGATCACCGTGTCGCCCAGATCTTCGGACAGCTCGCGCGCCAGACCGGAAATTTCTTCGGTGCGGCGATAGACGCGGTCGATTACTTCGAGCAGCTGGCCTTCAGTAACAACTGCAAGATCGATATCGCGTTTGAGCAAGCGGGTGATTTCGTCGAAGGACGACAGGTCGGTCGGATCGGTCATGCCCACCAGCAGCATGCCGTTACGCTCTTCCAGCGCCACTGCACGGAAACGGCGCGCCTGATTTTCAGGCAAACGACGCACGATATCCAGATTAACGTTGTAGTACTTGAGGTTGATAAATGGAATATTGAGCTGCTTCGCAAGCGCTTCGGAAATCTGCTCTTCCGTCACAAAAGCATTATCGACCAGCACCCTGCCCAGCTTTCTGCCGCTGCGTTTCTGATGCTCCAACGCAAACTGGAGTTGCTCCTGCGAGATGAGTTTTTCCTGTATCAGCAGGTCGCCTAAGCGAATTTTTTCCGGACGTGCCATAGCATGTTGCCCCGTGTAAATTATCTATTTGAGTGCACCTTAAAATTCAAATTTTGCGTGCAACAGCTTCGAATCTTGCACCGCGTTGAATTTTTAGCGCTGCCTTCTATTCATGCGCTGAAATTTTCAATCCTTATTCAGCGTGTTAAATATCAACCATCCTCACCCTGCAACACACCTGAACTCGGGTATAATTTTGCCGCAGAATCATAACTCTATCAGGGAAAAGTTAAAAGACTTTACGGATACTGGCACAGACTGTGTTTTCATTCAACACTCACATGGCATACTCCAGCAAAAAACATCCGGTCACACAAATAAGTCCGCTCAACGGGCATCAATATATTTAGCAAAAAGGGGATGGCATTGAATTACAAAAAGGCGCACCAAGGCTTGTGGCAAATGGCTATAGCATTTATTTATCTGGCCGCTTCTGTCCAAAATGGCGCACTGGCTGCAGAAGATACGGGCAACTCACCCAATTCATCGATTAGTGAAACAGTGTCTGGCGATTACAAAAATTTCTATGCCAGCGACCGTCTGGTACGCATGGGAATTGCATTTGGCGCGGGCGCCATCATGGCCAATACCAATATTGATATGAGTATTCGCGACTGGTATCAGGACAAGGTGCGCAGTGACAGAACAAATTCCTGGTCCAGCGCCGAGGAAAGCACAGCCGCCTTCCGCGCGAAATTATTTGGCGAAGGCAAATATATGGTGCCCGTGGCATTGCTTGCAGCCAGTGTGAATTATCTCGACACCGATACTGCTGTCGGTAACTGGGGCGCGAATGCCAGCCGCGCCTATATCGTGGGCCTGCCCGCAATGTGGGCCATGCAATTTGCCACCGGTGCGGCACGTCCGAGCCATAACGCCCCTTCGGGGTCCGCCTGGCGCCCTTTCAATAACGACGGCTATGCACATGGTGTCAGCGGGCACTCGTTTGTCGGCGCAGTGCCCTTTCTCACCATCGCCTACATGAACCCGGACAACGGCTGGGTGAAATATCCGGCTTACCTCGCCTCAATGGCCGCCGGCTGGTCGCGTGTCAACGATGACGTTCACTTCCCCTCGCAAGTGATACTGGGCTGGTATATGGCCTGGGAAGCGGTTGATTCTGTTTCTGACCACAACGAAAAACGCAAAGGCGTAAAAATCGCACCGATGGCCGTATATGACGGCTTTGGTCTGATGGCAAACGCCAACTGGTAAAAATTGTGAGCAACTCGGTTCATGTCATTCTGTACGAGCCGGAGATACCCCCAAACACCGGCAACATAATTCGCCTGTGCGCCAACACCGGCGCGCAGCTGCATTTAATTCGTCCGCTGGGATTTGATCTCGACGACAAGCAATTGCGCCGTGCCGGCCTCGACTACCATGAGTATGCCGAAATGAAAGTGCACGAAAATCTCGACGCCTGCCTGCAAACTCTGCCTGATACACGCCTGTTTGCCTTCACCACCAAGGCATCCAGGCATTATCACGAAGCGCGTTTTCAGGCGGGCGATGCCTTGTTGTTTGGCCCGGAAAGCCGGGGACTACCCGCCGACCTGCTGGCCTCATTAACACCGGAACAGCGCCTGCGCCTGCCAATGTTGCCGCAAAACCGCAGCCTGAATTTGTCCAACTCGGTTGCTGTGGCAGTGTATGAGGCTTGGCGACAATTGGGATTTGCGGGGGCGGTTTAACTCTGCATTCAATGTGCAATGCTGTGTGGGACGCAGCCTGCTGCTGCGGTACTATCTGTGCGCATCAAGCTGTTGATTCGGCCGAGCAAAGTTTGAAGTTCGCTCCCCCACCCTAACCCTCCCCCGGTGGGAGAGGGAACAGGTTTGGAGGATTTATTTTGTTTGCATAAAACCGTGCATTTTGCGTTCTCTTCAACCGGAATTACCGTGAAACCCGGCGCTAATATTCCGTTCCCTCTCCCACCGGGGGAGGGCTAGGGTGGGGGAGCGCTCTCGGCATGACTCGCTACCTGATACAGACAGACAAGTAATTCAAACATAATCTGGCTGAATCAACAAGTAATACGGGCACTATCGAATTTAAAATTATTCAATATAATCAAGTCATTACATAAAGCACCGATCGACTACCCACCTTAAATCGGAAACTCGGTATCGGGCACGCGGTTGAGCAATTCTTCAACCGCACTGGCGGCTTCAACCTGCTCGTAAAGGATGCGGTAGACAGCTTCGCAGATGGGCATATCCACGCCTAGCTGCTGCACCAGTTGATGCACGGCGCGGACGCTGTATACGCCTTCAGCCACATGGCCCAGTTCGTGCAGGATATCGGGCAGCGTGCGTTTCTTTGCCAGCAACATGCCGACTGTGCGGTTGCGTGAAAGATCGCCGGTGCAAGTCAGGATCAGGTCACCCACCCCTGAGAGGCCGCCCAGCGTTTCCGCCTTGCCGCCCAGCCTGATGCCAAGCCGAGTCATTTCGGAAAGGCCGCGTGTCAGCAGTGCGGCACGGGTGTTATAGCCGAAGCCCATGCCATCCGAAATTCCAGCGGCGATTGCCAGCACATTTTTGACCGCACCACCCACTTCAACACCCACCACATCGCTGCTGGTGTATATACGCAATCGGGCATTGTGCAGGTTCTGCGCAGCCTGCCTTGCAAATTCCTTGTCGCTGGAAGCAAGCACCAGCGCGGTAGGCAAGCCTTGCGCCACTTCCTGCGCGAAACTTGGCCCTGACAGGACGCCGCGCGGAAACGCCGGCGGCAATATCTCGGCCACCACCTGGTGTGCCAGCAGCGCGGTTTCCGCTTCAAAACCCTTGCACAACCAGATCACCGGGACAGGCACCGGCAGAGACGCGATCTGGCTCAGGGTATCGCGCAGCGCCGAGATGGGAACGGCCAGTACCAGCATCTCCGCGCCGATCAGCGCGGCAGTGAAATTCTGCGCCAGCAGGATCTCTGTTGGCAGCGGAACGTCGGGCAAGTAACGCTGGTTTTTGCCGGTGGCGCGCATCTCGGCGACCTGCTGCACGTTGCGCGCCCACAATGTGACACGATGCCGCTGGGCCAGGCTGATTGCCAGCGCGGTACCCCAGGCACCTGCGCCTAATACGGTAATGTTCATGATGTTGGCTGAGACAGGTTCATGGCGTGTCCGATTTTCTGGCGGCACAGATCAATCCGCGCCCCATACTTCAATGGATTTTAGATAGCCGCTGGAACCGTCCTGATGGCGCGCCTTGATCCAGCCGCCGCCATTGATGCCCAGGGACTCGACCACAACATTTCTTGACAACTGGAATACGGCTGCTGCATTTGCTTCCGGCGCCTGGCGCACCGTCGCGACCGGCACGTTGACGACCACATAATGTTTGTCGCTCACCACACGCCTTTCGATCCAAGCCAGGCTGCCGGAACTGTCGCGCACCTTGATCCAGTCTTTGAGATTAACCACCTTTTCAAGAGGCGTGAACTTGCTTACCACAAACAGTTTTTTGCCCTTGAGCGACGGTGTATCGTAGAGGATGGCACTGCTGCTTGAGACCGAAACATAGTCGAGCGCATGGGCTGCATTGACCGCAAGCAGAAGAGCGGTCAACAGCAATGCCTTAAGCGAATAAATCAAACCGTTCTGAGCCATATTCCTTCCGGACTAATGTTTGGTTGCCGCTGCAGCTGCCTGCGCTTTTTGCTGCTGGTACAGCGCTTCGAAGTTAACCGGATTGAGCAGCACCGGCGCAAAGCCCGCACGCACCGAAACATCGGTTACAACCTCGCGAATATACGGATACAGGATATTGGGGCAGACCACGGCCAGCACGGACTCCATGTCTTCCTTGGGAATATTTTGCACGCGGAAGATACCTGCCTGCTTGGCTTCAATCAGGAACATTACCTTGTCTTGACTGGCCAGCTTTGCTGTCAGGGTAATCGTAATCAGAACCTCATATATGCCCTGATCGATCGCCGAATATTCCGAATGCAATTGCAGATCTATCTGCGGTGCTTCGCGCTCCAGATAGATGCTGGGCGCGTGCGGCACTTCCAGCGACAAGTCTTTTACATACAGCTTCTCGATATTGAAAGTAGGTTGTTCCTGCTCGGGGGATGTTGCTTCGCTCATTTTATTTCCTTGATATTTAATTACAGAATGCCCATGCGGACACTCCTGAATATGCATAATTCCAAGCCTGACAAGGCTGGAATCTATATTTGCAACCTATTGATAATAATAAATATTATGCATTCAAGAGCGGCATCAGTTCACCCTGGCTATCCAGCTCAGCCATATCGTCAAAACCGCCGACGTGATGCTCGCCGATGTATATTTGCGGCACGGTGCGGCGGCCGGTCTTGGCCACCATGATGTCACGCTGCTCCGGCAGCAGATCAATGCGGATTTTTTCAATCTCGGTCACACCGCGCTTTTTTAGCAACTGCTCTGCGCGTACACAATAGGGACACACTTCGGTGCAATACATTGTAACTTTAGCCATGACTATTTCTCCAACGGTAGATTTGATTTCTGCCAGGCATTGACGCCACCTGCAAGGTTATACACCTGCGTGAAACCCTGTTTTCCCAGTGTCGCGCAGGCCGAAGCCGAGCGTTGTCCACTGCGGCATACGACAACAACAGATTGTTCGCGATAACGTTGCAGCTCGCCTATCCGGTTTCGCAACTGTCCCAGCGGTATCAATTTTGCATTCAGAATATGGCCTAATTTATATTCAGACTCTTCGCGCACATCGAGAATCAAGGCGTTTTTGTGATTGATCAACTGCAACGCTTCGGCGCTGTTTGCCTCTTTTATGCCGCGTATACGATTGCCAAACAAAGACCATAGCAGCATCAGGCCGCTCATGATCGCCAGGGTGACCAGCATGATATTATTTTGAAGATACTGCACTTAAATACTCCTTGTTTTTTTGAATTGCGAATTCTAGCAGAGCGGAGAAGTGCTCTGGATCTTTCTGTGCCAACACGCTTAATTCCTTGCTCTGCGCAGGGAAATCCCCGGGGTATCCCCAGATCGCGCGTTCCATCTGCAAACGGGCCTCCTCCTGCTTATTGTCCTGTGCCAGCAACAATGCCCGGCGATAGACCACCGAACTGATAGGGACGAATCGCATTGTTCTTTCATTCATGGCCAATTTATGGCCCAACTCGTCATCGTTTACTTCTATCCAGTTATTCATGAATAACTCGGCATAAGGCTGCAACAAAGGATTCCCATGCACCTCAATCAGGCCTTCGCGCATCAGTTGGGCTGCAGTCTTGCCCTCTGCCGGATTCGGACGAGATGTCAGCGCGCTTTCAAGGCGCTGATAGCCCTGCAGCAACTGGAATAATGACAATGAACCCAGCAACAGTATCGCCGCCACCGAAAGTCGACCAAGATCGCGCAATTCAAGACGATAAGTGCTGCGGTCCAACGCCCCCAGCAAGATGGCTGCGATACCCATGAAATAGGCGTACCACAGCGGATATTCGAGCATGCTGTGGATGCCCAGCACGAGCAGCACCGCGTATCCCCACCAGTGATACAAAGTCAACTGCGCGCGCCTGACTGGCCACAACCACATACCCAGTGTCACCAGCAGAATAAGCAATCCTGCCAGGCCCATTTCAGCAGCAAGCTGCATGAACAGATTGTGTGCATTGTTATACAGCCCGCTAATGTTGCTGGCTTGCAGCAACGGTGCCAGCTGAAAATGTTGCCACGCATACTGTCCCAGGCCGGCACCCAAAACAGGGAATTGGCTAAACATCAGCCACGACTCGTGCCATAAATACAGGCGAATACTGCCACTGCTGCCGCTGGTTTCGGCAAACAGGCGCTGCGTCGTGGTGATACCAGTTGATCCGGACAACCAGGGAATTTGCACCACCCAGTGCATCAGGCCAAATCCCAACAGCAGCAGCAGACTGTAATTCAACAAGTGCCGGGTGGATTTGTCACGCTGCTGCCAGATGAAAGCCATCGCAGCCATGCCGAGAAGGTACAGCCAAGAGCTGCGCGAGCCGCTCAACACCATCACGAATAACAGCGGCGCTGCCAGCAACACTGCCTGCCACCAGCGCAGTTGCGGGCGCAACAGACCCAGCGAGATCAACCCCATCGAAATGTAATTGGCGTAATGATTGGGCTGCGCCATGTTGCCATAAATGGCCATGCCATTCTTGGCGGTAATCACCTTGTCCAGAAAAGTATGCCAGCGATAATGCTGCAGGATACCGGCCAGGGCGCTCAACTCAGTGCCCAACAATAGAAAAGCGGCCAGCACGGTCGCCACCGCCGCCATGCCAAAATTTTCGCGCAAGGCGCGTCCCAGCATAATGAGCAGTGTTGCCCATAGCATATACAGCGAGAACAATAACGTCTGGTCAAAATAGGTTGTCTTGCCCAGCAAGAATTGCAGCAAGGCTAACAGCATCAAGGCGATGGGCAGCAACACGATGCGCGGAATTTCAGGCTGCAGCCAGTTCTGCCTGCTTAGCAAAAATGTCGCCGCACCCAAGCCCAGAATGGCGGCTCCCCATTCCTGATAAAAGGTGGTGAGCGGATAGGCATGGTAGTAGTACAAAAACGGCAAAACCCACATTAACCCGACGAGCGTCAGACTAATGTGGGCAATGCCGAACCTGCGCAAGGCAGGCAAATTAAAGACCAGCTTGCTTAGCAACTGCCTTTGATTCCAAACTTCGCCAAGATGGTGTTCAATGGGCAAATTCTGGTGAAACCGCTCTGAAACAGGTTTAAACCAACAAATGCGGTGAAGAACAGGAAATACTGGTGTACAAAGATCGGGCTTGCTTCCAGACCGAGTGCCAAGGTCAACATGATCATAAATCCGGCTACTATTCTAACTACGCGTTCTGCGTTCATATACTTCTCCTATTAATAATAACAATTCAACATTAACTCCCGCCTGACGACCAGGGAATCCACCTGCAACTTGGCATTTTACTCGAATTTCTTGTACAGGGTGGCGTAATACAATACCGGAATAACCACCAGCGTCAGCACGGTGGACACCATAATTCCAAAGATTAGCGCAATGGCCAGCCCGTTGAAAATTGGGTCATCCAGTATGAAAAAGGCACCCGCCATCGCAGCCAGTCCCGTCAAAATAATGGGCTTGGCGCGCGCACTGGCAGAGGAAATCACGGCCTGCTGCAACTTCATACCCTCAGCCACTTGCAGATTGACGAAGTCCACCAGCAGTATGGAGTTGCGCACGATAATGCCGGCCAGCGCGATCATGCCTATCATTGAAGTGGCGGTAAATTGCGCGCCCATCAGGGCATGCCCCGGCATCACGCCGATGATGGTCAGTGGAATCGGCGCCATGATAACCAGTGGCACCAGGTAGCTCTTGAACTGCGCCACCACCAGCAGATAAATCAATACCAACCCCACCGCATAGGCGATGCCCATATCGCGGAACGTTTCGAATGTGACCTGCCACTCGCCATCCCACTTCAGCGCATAGGACGCATACGGATTGGAAGGCATATTGAAATACCAGTTTTGCAGTGTGCCGCCTTCGCTCAGCTCCATGCCATCCAGCTTACTGTCTATACCAAACATGCCATACAGCGGGCTGTCCAGCTTGCCTGCCATGTCGCCAACCACATACACCACAGGCAGCAAATCCTTGTGATAGATCGGATAGTCACGTTGTGTTTGCACGATCTGCACCAGCTCGGACAGGGGCACCAGCACACCATCACGGGCGCGCACCTTGAGCTTGAGCACATTATCGATGCGGCTGCGGCTCTCGATAGGCAGGCTCATGCGCAACGGTGGTGCATACTTGGATGTGGCATCGTGCAGCGACGTTACATCCTGGCCGGATAGCGCCACATGTATCGTATCCACAATATCCTGCGGTGCGATGCCGAGCAGCGCTGCCTTGCTTTGCAGTACATGCAGAAGCATTTTGGGGGCAGCCTCGGTCACCGTATCGTCGATACCCACAATATCCGCGGTGTTGCCAAATTGCTCGCGCACTTTACCCGCAACCTTGCGCGCCCCCTCATAATCGGGGCCGTAGATTTCCGCCACAATTGGCGACATCACAGGCGGGCCGGGCGGTACCTCGACGATCTTGACCTTGGCGCCCCACTGTTTCGCAATTTTTTCTATCGGCTCGCGTACGCTGTTGGCCACTTCATGGCTACTGCGATCGCGCTTGTGCTTGTCCTGCAGATTGACCTGAATATCACCCTGCTCGCTGGCTGAACGCAGATAATACTGGCGTACCAGCCCGTTGAAATTAATCGGTGCTGCCGTACCCGCATAACCCTGATAATCGGTTACTTCCGGCACGGTGGCCAAATACGCGCCGATCTCGTGCAACACTGCCGAGGTCTGTTCCAGGGCCGTGCCGGTCGGCATGTCGACCACGATCTGGAATTCGGATTTATTGTCGAACGGCAGCATCTTCAGCACCACCAGCTTTACCCCTACCAGCGCAATTGAAAACACCAGCCCGGCACCGATTCCCAGCCACAGTTTAAGTCTGGCCTTTTTGCCGTGTTCGCGATTCAAAAATGGTGTCAGTCGCTCACGGAAGAAGCGTGCTAGCGCGGTATCGCTTTCATCTTTTACCGTTGCATGATGCGCGGCAGAGAAGCGCAGCGCCAGCCATGGCGTCACCACAAAAGCCACGGCCAGCGAAATCAGCATACCCATGCTGGCATTGATCGGAATCGGGCTCATATAAGGCCCCATCAAGCCGGTCACAAAGGCCATAGGCAATAGTGCGGCGATCACTGCCAGCGTGGCCAGTATCGTCGGCCCGCCAACCTCGTCAACCGCCTCGGGGATAATCTCCGACAGCGGCTGATGGCTCGACAGCTCACGGCGCCTGTGGATATTTTCCACCACCACAATGGCGTCATCCACCAGAATTCCGATGGAGAAAATCAGTGCGAACAGAGACACACGGTTCAACGTGAAGCCATAGGCCCAGGAAGCAAACAGCGTGACGAACAGCGTCAGCGTCACCGCGACACCCACAATAAAAGCTTCGCGTCTGCCCAGCGCAATCCACACCAGAGCAATCACCGCGCTGGTGGCAAAGATCAGTTTCTGTATTAACTTTTGCGCCTTGTCATTGGCGGTCTCGCCATAGTTGCGTGTATTGGTGACACGCACATCAGAAGGAATGACGCTGCCCTTCAACTCCTCGACGCGCTTCAGCAAGTTACTGGCAACCTCAACCGCGTTTTCACCCGGCTTTTTGGTCACCGACAGGGTGACTGCATTAAACTCACCCTTGGCTTCGATGCCTTTGTCGGCTGCCGCCGCTGCGGTACCCAGCCACACATAATTGGACGGCTGGTCGGCGCCATCCTGCACATCAGCCACATCCTGCAGATAAACCGGCTTGCCGTTGGTCACGCCCACTACCAGCTGCTTAACCTCGCTTGAACTACTCAGGAAGCTGCCGGTTTGCACCATGATCTCGCGGTTATGCTGGGTCAGCGTTCCCGAATTTTGCGACACATTGGCAGCCTGCAATGATGCACGCACATCCTGTACCGACAACTGATATGCATTCAGCGCTTCCGGATTAAGCAAGACACGCACCATGCGCTGCGTTGCTCCTATCGTCGCCACTTCGCGGGTTCCCTTCACGCGCTTCAGCTCGGCTTCGATCGCATGCGCCACATGTGTCAGTGCCAAACCGCCGCCCACCGCCTCGTCGCGCCACAGGGTAAATGCCACGATCGGCACATCGTCAATACCTCTGGCCTTGATCAGCGGCGGCATCACGCCCAGCGTGGGCGGCAACCAGTCAGCATGTGAATTGATGACATCGTAAAGCTTGACCATTGCCGGGCCATGCATCTCGCCGACCTTGAACTGCACGGAGATTATCGACATGCCCGGCTGCGACACCGAATACACATGTTCTACACCGGCAATTTGCGACAGCACCTGCTCCGCGGGTGTCGATACCGTGCGCGCCACATCCTGGCTGGAAGCACCGGGATAAGGGATCAGCACATTGGCCATGGTGACGTTGATTTGCGGCTCTTCCTCGCGCGGCGTTACCAGCACCGAGAAGATACCCAGGAGCACCGCCACCAGCGCCAATAAAGGCGTCATTTGCGAGTGCATGAAAAATTTGGCGATACGTCCGGAGATACCCATGATCGTCGATTCCTGAGGAGTAATTAAATGTGAGAGTAGGCCGGGTAAGCAACCCGACACGTCGGGCTAAAGCCCGACCTACGGCCGAGCCACTGCCATACCGGCTCTAACCGGATCCAGCGCAACGCTTTCACCCGGATTCAGGCCAACCAGCACTTCAACCTCGTTTTCGCCCGAAGTTTCGCCGAGGCGAATCTGACGCAACCTGGCCTTGCCATTTTCGTCAACGACATAGACCGCAACCACCTCGCTGCGGCGTAGCACCGCGCCAGACGGGATCAGCAACTTTTTGGCCTTGCCGACCACAAAATGCGCACGCACAAACATACCGGGGTATACGCCTTTTAAATTGGCGGGAATGGTCACCCGCACCGGCGTGCTATGGGTGCGCGCATCAGCAGAAGGCTGCACGGTCACGGAAGCGGCAGGTACCCAGCGCTTCAGCGAAGTCAACTCAATATTCACTTTGGGGTGCGCACCTATTTCCACCAGCTTGTACTGCGGAACATTCACGATAACGCGCATTTGCGTCGGGTCAAAGCCCACCATCAAGGGCTTGCCTACCGTGACCATCTCGCCCATCTCTACCAGGCGCGACGCCACCACGCCGCCAAAGGGCGCAATGACTGCCGCATAGCCGCGCGCCAGCGCAGACTGGCTTTCTCCTGCCTCGCTTGCCGCTGCCTGCGCCTGCGCCATATCGTAATCGGCCCTTGCCTTGTCCAGTGCCGACTGGCTGATATATTTTTTCTCGAATAATTGCAGCGAGCGCTCATAATTTGCCCGCGCCTGGGTCAGCGCAGCCTGCGATTGCATCACCTGCGCCTGGCTGCCAACCAAAGCCTGTTCCGTTTCACGTTCATCTATGCGCAACAGCACTTGTCCCTTTTGGACCGTATCGCCCACATCGAAATTTACCTCCTTGATTCGCCCGGAAATCTGCGCCGATACTGTAGATTGCCTGACGGCCTCCACCACACCCTCGACACTATAGGTTTGTGCCACTTCACGATATTCAGCTTTGGCCACCGCAAGCGAACCCGCAGCCTGTGAAGAAGCAGCCAGTAAACCAGAAAAAACGCCCAAAACAGCCAAGAATAAAATTTGATGTCTCATAGTTGAATCACCGGTTAACGTAACAATTAAGCATATTAGAATATACTAATACACAAAAATACACAACCATTTATTTACTGCTGCAAAACACATCACGCATTAATTCCACCAGCTTCAGGGTACGCTGATCACTAATTCTGTAATAAACCCGATTAGCATCCTTGCGCGTGCATAACACCCCCTTGTCACGCAAAATAGCCAAATGCTGCGAAATATTGCTTTGCGAGGTACCCACATCATCCACGATGTCCTGCACGCTGACCTCTTCACTGCCCAATACACACAATATTTTCAACCGCAAAGGGTGGGCTATCGATTTGATTGCCAACGAAGCCTGTAAAATATCCTCATCCTTATCGATTAATTTTTTTGTCATTTCCATCCGTATTCACTCCGTAAGCAGCATCGTACGATGCTTTAAAATCAGCTAAAATGTTACTCAATTAGCAACAACTTATATTTTATACTTTTACTCTTAAAAAGCCAGCAAGAAAGCGTACCCATAATGAAAATCACCCCTGTTCTCCTGCTTATCCTCGACGGTTTTGGTTATCGGGAAGATACTGATCACAATGCCGTTGCCCTGGCACACAAACCCAACTTTGACCGCTTGTGGCACGACTACCCGCATACCTTGATCAATGCTTCGGAGAAATCGGTTGGCTTGCCGCATGAGCAGATGGGCAATTCCGAGGTCGGACATCTCAATATCGGTGCCGGCCGTATTGTGCAGCAGGAGCTTACACGGGTGGATGTAGCAATACAGGATGGCAGCTTCTACTCCAACCCGTCTTTAGCGCAGGCTGTTGCGCTTGCCAAACAGAATGACTCAACCCTGCACATCATCGGCCTGCTTTCCCCCGGTGGTGTGCACAGCCATGAAGATCACCTGCATGCGATGGTAGACATGGCTGCGCGTAATGGCCTGAATAAGATTTATATCCACGCTTTTCTGGACGGGCGTGATACCCCGCCCAGAAGCGCGGAACACTCGCTACAGCGCATGCAGGATAAATGTGCTGCACTCGGCGCGGGACGCATTGCCACCATCATCGGCCGTTTCTATGCGCTGGACAGGGATAATCGCTGGGATCGCGTGCAATTGGCCTACGACCTGCTTACCCAGGGTAAAGCGCCGTTCAGCGCCGCAACACCGGTGGAAGGCCTGCAACAGGCCTATGCACGGGACGAAAACGACGAATTCATTCAGGCCACGGTGATAGGCGAGAAAGTTGCCATGCAGGACGGCGATGTCGCCGTGTTTATGAATTTCCGTGCCGACCGTGCACGCGAAATAACCCGCGCACTGACCGACGATGCCTTCGACGGCTTCAAGCGTGAACGCTTCCCCAAGCTGTCCAGCTTTGTCACCTTAAGCAGTTATGGTGAAGATTTTCGTCTGCCCACTGCCTTTGCCCCCGGATCCATCAGCAATGGTTTTGGCGAATACATCTCCGGCCTCGGGCTCAAGCAATTACGCATCGCAGAAACCGAAAAATACGCTCATGTCACCTACTTCCTCAATGGTGGCAAGGAGCAACCCTACCCCGGCGAAGACCGCACCCTGGTGCCTTCACCCAAGGTGCAGACCTATGACCTGAAACCGGAAATGAGCGCATTCGAAGTCACCGACAAACTGGAAGAGGCGATACGCAGCGGGAAATACCAGTCCATTATCTGCAATTACGCCAACGGCGACATGGTGGGTCACAGCGGCAATCTGGCAGCGGCGATCAAGGCAATCGAGGCACTCGATATCTGCATCGGACGGGTGGTGAACGCAATGCAGCAATGCGGCGGCGAGATAATTATCACAGCCGACCACGGCAATGCCGAGCAGATGCTGGACCGCACCACTCATCAGGCACACACGGCACACACGCTGAATCTTGTGCCGTTCATTTATATCGGGCGCAAAGCGCAGGTCGCAAACACCGGCGCACTACAGGATATTGCGCCGACCATGCTGCGCCTGATGGGTTTGCCGCAACCACTGGAAATGACCGGTAAGCCACTTATCACCCTGCCGTGACCTCTCTGCTTCGCCTATCGCTGCTATGCCTCATCCCGCTGCTGTGCATGCACAATGCACAGGCCAGCCGGCAGGAGGATCTGGACAATCTGCGCCAGCGCATCTCGGCATTGCAGCATGAGATGGAAAAAACCAGCGATTCCAGATCCGAAACGGTGGATGCATTGCGTGAATCAGAACGCGCCATCAGCAACAGCAACCGTACCCTCCATAAACTGGCGAAACAGCAGCGCGAGGCGAGTCTCACCTTAGGGCAATTTCAGCATCAATCAAAGCAACTCTCCGTAGAAATGCGGGAACAACAACTACAATTGGCCCGACTACTGCATCAACAATACATGGGCGGCAGGCAAGAATATTTCAAACTACTGCTGAGCAATCACGACCCCAATCAGGCGGCCCGCGAACTTCAGTACTATGAATACATTGCACAAAGCCGCGCAGCCTGGCTTAAAACACTGCGCGGTAATCTCACCAGTCTGAATACCGTGACGACCCAGGCGCGGCAAAAAACTAGTGAGCTGGCCGCACTGCAAGCAGAGCAGGCTTTACAGCAACAAAGCCTGCTCAAAGAAAAAAATACGCAGCAACAAGTGCTTAAAAAGATTGCGCTGCAACTCAAACAACAGCGCCAGGAGATCGGTCGTTTACAACGCGATGAAAACCACCTGTCCAAATTACTTGAGAAACTTTCGCATATAGTGGCGCAACCCAAGACCGGGAGCACCCCAAAAAACAATATCGAATCAGGCTACCGCCCGCAAAACGCCCTGTTTACATCATTTAAAGGCAAGCTGACACTGCCTGTAAAAGGCAAAATCAGCAACAAATTCGGCAGCAAACGGCCAGACAGCCCCGTGCTGTGGAAAGGATTATTCGTATTGTCTTCGGCCAGCCAGCCCGTCAATGCAGTCGCCCCGGGCAGAGTCATCTTTGCCGACTGGCTGCGCGGTTTTGGCAACTTGCTTATTATTGATCATGGACTGGGCTATATGAGCCTGTATGGCAACAACGAAACACTGTACAAACAGGTAGGTGATGAGCTGCTCGGAGGCGACATTGTCGCCGCGGTCGGCAATAGCGGCGGAAATGAGAATTACGGTTTATACTTTGAACTTCGTCACGAAGGTATTCCGCTTGATCCCGGTAAATGGCTCAAGGGACGCTCTTCCAAAGCCAGATAAATATAAGGTAATAATAATTATGCGCAGTCGTATTGAAAAAGTCGGTTTGATTGGATTAGGCCTTGTTGCTGGCGTGCTGGTCAGCATGCATTTTGCCGCAGTTGCCGAAAAAGACAGCGTCACTGCTTTGCCTATTGAAGAACTGCGCAGCTTTGCCGAGGTATTTGGCCGCATCAAGAATGATTACGTAGAACCTGTCAGTGACAAAAAATTAATCACCGAGGCAATCACCGGCATGCTGAGCGGACTTGATCCGCATTCGTCCTATCTGGACGCAGAGGCCTTCAAGGAATTGCAGGTGGGCACGCAAGGGGAATTCGGCGGGCTGGGCATCGAAGTTAGCATGGAAGAAGGCCTGGTCAAGGTCATTTCCCCGATCGAGGATACACCCGCTTTCCTGGCAGGCATCAAGAGTGGCGACCTGATCCTCAAGCTGGACGACACTCTGGTTAAGGGCATGACCCTGAATGATGCGGTCAAACGTATGCGCGGCAAACCGGGCAGCGATATCGTTTTGACCGTGTTACGCAAATCAGAACCCAAGCCCTTGCTGATCACCGTCACCCGCGCCGTGATTAAAGTACAAAGCGTTAAATCCAAACTGGTTGATTCAGGCTACGCCTATGTGCGCATCACACAATTCCAGGAACATACCGGCGAAAACCTGGCAACTGCGCTGGAAAAATTGCTCAAGGAAAGCAAAAATGAACTCAAGGGTCTGGTACTTGACCTGCGCAATGACCCGGGCGGCCTGCTCACCGGCTCGGTTGCAGTTTCTGCCGCCTTCCTGCCCAAAGATGCACTGGTGGTTTACACCGAAGGCCGCACCGAGGATGCCAAAATACTCCTCAAAGCGAATCCGCATGACTATCTGCGCGGCACCGGCAAGTCCGACTACCTGAAAGACCTGTCCGAAAAATTCAAGACCGTGCCGATGGTCGTGCTGATCAATGGCGGCTCGGCCTCTGCTTCCGAAATTGTGGCCGGCGCATTGCAGGACCACAAACGTGCGGTGATTATGGGCACACAGTCATTTGGCAAGGGCTCTGTGCAAACCATCCTGCCTCTGGGCAACAATACCGCGATAAAGCTCACCACCGCGCGCTATTTCACCCCCAGCGGACGTTCGATTCAAGCAAAGGGCATCGTGCCTGATATCGTGGCAGAAGACCCGGCAACTTCAGCCCAGGACAACGCTTTCCGCCTGCGCGAGGCAGACCTCGACCGCCACCTGGTCAATGGCAACAAAAAAGACGAGCATGAAGTATCACCTGCAAAACCTGTGGCCACCCCGAAAGCCGCGCCAAAAACAAAGGATGGAGAAACTGTAAAACCGGAATTCGCCGAATTTGGCTCCAAGAATGATTTCCAGTTGAATCAGGCTCTCAACTTGTTGAAAGGAATGAACATTCTTCAAAGAAAGTAATCCATGAACAAGGCTGAAGAACAAAGAAGCAAATTGCAAGGTACTCAAACAAAATCGCAAGAGAGCTTAGAAAGCCGCGACCTGTTTTTTGCCGAGGAACCGGCAGGACAAATTGAACGTGCCTATGCCTTGCTTACCGGTCTGGGAAACATGGGCGTGGATAAAGGAATTTTGCCCAACAGTTTGCGCATCAGTTACAGTTTGCGCGATTATTCCCTGGAAGGATTGGAAGCCGCGTTAAAAAAAGCCGGTTTCTGCTTCAAGGAAAATTTACTGGACAAACTGAGCAAGCAATTAATCTACTACTGTGAAGGCGTGCAATACCACAACCTGAATACCCCGGAACACCTGACCAAATCCAATACCCCCGTGCTTTTTGCGAAGCTCTATGAAAATCATCCCCACGGTGATCACGATGACACACCGAAAGAACTGCGCGAAAACAAATAGCTATCAACACGGTGTACGCATCTCTTGCAGATAAACGACCATCAACTGTTGCGTTATAGCCGGCACATCCTGTTGCCGGAAATTGGCATTGAAGGACAGGAAAAGCTGATGACCTCCCACGCGCTGATCATAGGTGCGGGCGGTCTGGGTTGTCCGGTCGCCTTGTTTTTGGCTGCCAGCGGTATTGGCACTCTCACACTGTGTGATAACGACACGGTAGATCTCACCAATCTGCAGCGCCAGATACTGCATCGCACTGCCAGCATAGGCGCCAACAAGGTTGATTCGGCACGTGCCGCACTGGCCGAAATAAACCCGGAGGTTCGCGTCAATAGCCTCAACGAGCGGGCGCAGTCTGCACGCCTGCACGAGCTGGTTGCACAAGCCGATATTGTGCTGGACTGCAGTGACAACTTCGCCACCCGCTATGCGCTCAACCGCGCCTGTGTGCAACTCAAAAAACCGCTGGTCTCCGGTGCGGCCATACGCTTTTCGGGGCAAGTGACGGTATTTGATCTGCGTCAGGAAAGCAGCCCCTGTTATCACTGTCTTTACCCTGAAGACAGCGAAAGCGAAGACACCCGTTGCGCCGAAATGGGCGTATTTGCACCACTGGTGGGAGTCATTGGCAGCCTGCAGGCCGCCGAAGCACTCAAGCTTCTGCTCGGCATTGGCACATCGCTGTGCGGCCGATTACTGCTGATGGATGCATTGCACAGCGGGCTGCGCACCATCAAATTAGCGCGCGATGCCAACTGTCCGGTATGCAGCTGCAGGTCATAAATATTCTGCAGCGTGCTACCTGCAACACCCGAATTTTTCAGATGAACTTTAATGGATTTTTTAGCTTGTGCTAAAATCGCAGCAGATTTATTCACCCTCATTTTTTTACAGTGGTTCTCCAAACTTGCAACCTTTAGTCATCAGCCACTTCTCAATTGCAAACAGCCTGGGCCTGGGATCGCCTGCAACCATGCTTGCTTTGCGCAGCAAGCGCTCCGGATTGATTCCGTGCGCGTTCGAAGATGTCGATCTTGAAACATACATCGCGAAAGTTGAAGCACTGGACAGCATTCAAATTCGCCCCGATCTGTCTGCCTATGATTGCCGCAATAACCGCCTTGCACAGTTGGGACTGGAGCAGGATGACTTCACCGCTGCGATCGAATCGGCCAAAAATAAATATGGCGCCAAGCGCATAGGCGTGTTCCTCGGCACCAGCACCTCCGGTATCTTGCAGACCGAACTGGCCTACCGCCATCTCGATCCCGATACCGGCGCACTGCCTGCAAATTTTCATTATGCGGAGACGCAGAATTCCTATTCACTTGCCGGTTTCGTATCCAGCTATCTGGGACTAAGCGGACCATCCTTTGTGGTGTCTTCAGCCTGCTCCTCGAGCGCCAAAGTATTCGCCAATGCGGTACGCATGATGGCGGCGGGTGTGTGCGATGCGGCCGTGGTGGGCGGTGTTGACAGCCTGTGCCTGAGTACCCTGTACGGCTTCAATTCTCTCGGACTGATTTCGCGCTTACCATGCCGTCCCTACGATGCAGAGCGGGATGGCATCTCGGTCGGCGAAGGTGCAGGCTTCGTCCTGCTCGAACGTGCAACGGCTGCAAGCACCCCCAATCCCATGCTGTTGCTGGGCGTGGGCGAAAGCTCTGATGCTTATCACATGTCGACGCCGCACCCGGAAGGACTGGGCGCAAAAATGGCGATGCAACGCGCGCTAGCTTCTGCCGTATTAAAAGCCGGCGAAATAGACTATATCAACCTGCATGGCACCGCGACCAAATCCAACGATGCCAGCGAAGGCAAGGCCGTCGCCGATGTGTTTGGCGGCAAGGTGGCGTGCAGTTCTACCAAAGGCTGGACCGGACACCTGCTGGGAGCGGCGGGCATTACCGAAGCCATCATTGGCATGCTCGCAATCGAACATGGTTTCGTACCGGGCAGC
>Ga0105091_10000308_pt1 | contig 19906 bp, 16 predicted proteins | sample PPLLak1March2015_FD_87022 | JGI IMG/M metagenome (GOLD analysis project Ga0105091, IMG submission 87022) | Freshwater sediment microbial communities from Prairie Pothole Lake near Jamestown, North Dakota, USA - PPLs Lake P7 Core (1) Depth... | ecosystem: Environmental > Aquatic > Freshwater >... | reverse complement strand
GCGCGATGTGCTGAAGAACCAAGAACATCGCGCCCCTACAGGGCGCCTCGCCGGCATTCTGTCAGACTATAAACATCCGGCTCCTAACGGAGCCAAGACAGCTTTTTCAACACCCTCGCAGCGTGCGCGGCTCTCTAACGCGTTCTAAACTCCGCTGCGTGCGCGGCTCTCTAGCGGGTTCTGAACTCCGCTACGTGCGCGGCTCTGTAACGCGTTCTAAAACTCCTCGTTACTGATATACCATGCGATTTGAGCAATTCGTTGCCCTGCGGTACCTGAAAGCCAAGCGCAAGCAGGCGGTGATCTCGGTCATCAGCCTGATCTCGGTAACAGGCGTGGCCGCCGGCGTTGCTGCCCTGATCGTCGCCCTGTCCCTGAATGCCGGCTTCCAGCGAGAGTTCCAGGCACGAATCCTGCAGGCTACGTCCCATATCACCCTATTCCGGGCCGCGACCCGCCCCATCACGAATTACGACAATCTGGTAGACGAAACGTCCAAGGTGGCCGGAGTTGTTTCGGTCAATCCCGTGATTTACGGACAGGCGCTGCTGCAGAGTGATATCCGCCAGCAGGCGGCTATTCTCAAGGGCATTAAGCCCAGCGGCCAGGCGTTCGCTCAGTCGGTGCCGGCGATTTCGGAGGGCAGCACCAAGAATTTCGACAGCGGCTCGGGCGTGCCCCCCATCATCGTAGGTAAGGAACTGGCCGAGAATCTCGGAATCCTGGTGGGCGAGCAGGTCCGCGCGATCGGTTTTGGAGGCGAGCTTTCGCCCTTGGGGCGGATGCCTCGGATTCAGGCTTTCCGCGTGATTGCCATTTTTGACTCCGGCCTTTGGGAATACGATGCGAACTGGGCTTTGATCCCGCTGTCCGCTGCACAGCATTTCTTGAACCTCGGTTCAGGCCAGGTTTCATCACTGGAGTATCGGGTGGCGGACGTTTATGCCGCCCAGCAAGTCGCGGAGCGAATCAGGGCTGCGGCTGGGAAAGGATATAGCACCAACACGTGGATCGAGTTGAACCGGCCGCTGTTCTCGGCCTTGCGACTCGAGCGGCTGGCGATGTTCATAGCCATCGGACTGATTGTCCTGGTCGCGTCGCTTAACATCGTCAGCACCCTCACGCTCATGGTCATTGAAAAAAACCGCGACATCGCGATCATCACGGCGATGGGTGGGACATCCCGGACCATCATGCGGATTTTTATGCTCCAGGGACTGATTATCGGGGCGGTTGGCACCGTGATCGGCGACATCGTCGGCTGCATCGCCGTCTGGTACCTGGATGCCTACAAGGTGTTTCCGCTTGAGCCGCAGGTTTATTCCATTCCGTACGTGCCGTTCCGTCTCGAGTTCCCGGATGTTGTCATGATCTCCTTCGTCGCCTTGATTATCAGCTTTCTGGCGACGCTCTACCCGGCCAGAGCCGCTTCCCGCCTGGACCCGATCGAGGCTATTCGCTATGAGTAGCCTGGTCGAGGTCGCTCACCTTTTCAAATCATTCCGGTCCGGCGAGGAAAGGCTGGATATTCTTGTCGACCTGGAGTTGCAGGTGAGAGAGGGCGCCATGATCGCGGTCACCGGGGCGAGCGGCTCTGGAAAGAGCACGTTTCTGCACCTTGTCGGAGGAGTCGACACCCCCGATTCCGGGACGATCACTATTGCCGGCCAGGACATCAGCCACTTGGACAAATCCGCACTCGCCCGGTTCAGGAACCGCCACGTGGGTTTTGTATTCCAGTTCCATCACCTGCTCCCCGAGTTCTCTGCGCTCGAGAATGTGATGTTTCCGCTGCTGCTGAGGGGCCTGTCTCGGTCAGAGGCTTTGCCTTCGGCCATGAAACTGCTTGAGGAAGCGGGCATCGCGGACAGGGGGGAGCACCGTCCGGGAGAACTATCGGGTGGGGAACAACAGCGGGTGGCGGTGGCCCGTGCTTTAGCCGGGAATCCCTCCTTGTTGTTGGCGGATGAGCCGACCGGCAACCTGGATGTGTACACGGCCGAAACGATTCATCGCCTGCTGATTGAGGTTCATACCCGGCATCAACTCACGTCGATCATCGTGACGCACAACGCCCGCCTGGCGCACCTCTGTGACGTGGAGTACCGGATGATCGGCGGCCGCCTGGTCCCCGCCGACGAGGTGCCGGCAACGCCGTAAGCGGCCCGCGGATTACACGGATAAACGCGGATAACGCGGATCGATCCGCGCTATCCGCGTTTATCCGTGTAATCCGCGGGTCCCTCGGTTGCTTCTTGCTTTCAGCTTCTCGGCTCTGCTAGAAACTTCTTCACCCCACGAGTCATCTTTGAGAATAGCCCGTTATGGTCCGGACGTGCCGCGGGCGAGGCAAAGAAGACCCTCGAAATGAAGGGGTGGTCGGTTTGCCGTAAAATAGGAATAAGAGAGATACAATAAAGGGCGATATGTTTGAGAAGTATACGGAGAAGGCGAGGCGGGTCATTTTCTTCGCTCGCTACGAGGCTAGCCAGCTGGGCTCACGTTGCATAGAGACGGAACACATTCTGCTAGGGTTGCTGCGCGAGGACAAAGCGCTCGCCAGCCGATTCTTCCCCAGGACAGAAACGGCTCTCGAGAATATTCGAAAGCAGGTCGAGGGACGTTCTCCCTCCCGGGAGAAAGTGTCTACCTCAGTCGAACTGCCTCTCAGCGACGAGTCGAAGAGAGTGCTGACCTACGCCGCCGAAGAAGCTGATCGATTGTTGTGCAACTATATCGGGACTGAGCATCTGCTGCTCGGGCTCCTGCGGGAAGAGAAATCGTTTGCTGCGAGTATCTTGTATGAAAAGGGGTTGCGGCTGACTCGCGTCCGCGAGGAGCTTGCTCCGACTTCTGATCGGCCCGCTCCCAGCAAACCGAAAGACTCGCTGATCCTCACCGAGTTCAGCCGGGATCTGACCGAGGCGGCCGCTAATGCCACCCTCGATCCGCTGATCGGGCGCGAGGCTGAGATCGAGCGCGTCATCCAGATTCTGTGCCGCAGAACCAAGAACAACCCGGTTCTGATCGGCGAGCCCGGTGTCGGCAAGACCGCCATTGTTGAAGGGCTGGCACAGAAGGTCGTGGCGGGAGAAGTCCCGGCCATGTTGAATGACAAACGGCTTCTGGCGCTTGACATCTCCCTGATCGTGGCCGGTACCAAGTACCGTGGCCAGTTCGAGGAGAGGCTCAAGGCGATCATGAAGGAGCTGGTCGAGAACCCGAACTTCATCATCTTCATCGACGAGCTGCACACTCTGGTTGGTGCGGGGTCGGCCGAGGGCTCCCTGGACGCGGCGAATATCCTGAAGCCTGCTCTCTCCAGGGGTGAGATTCAATGCATCGGGGCGACTACCCCGTACGAGTATCGACGTTCGATCGAGAAAGATCGCGCGCTCGAGCGGCGATTTCAGGCGATCAAGGTCGCGCCGCCGAGCGAAGCCGAGACCCTGGAGATTATTTACGGCATTAAGGATCGCTACGAAGGCTTCCATCAGGTGGAGTATTCGGACGACGCCATCCAGGCCGCCGTGTACGAATCGAACCGATACATTCCGGATCGTTTCCTGCCTGACAAGGCGATCGACGTTCTGGACGAGGCCGGTGCGCGCGTTAAACTCAACAACACCACAATGCCTGACGAGGTCGTCGACATTCAGAAGCGGATCAAGGTGATTGTCAGGCAGATGGACCATGCGATTTCGACCAAGGAGTTCGACCGGGCCATCAAGCTGAAGGACCAGGAGCTCCAGGAGCGCGAGGCGCTGCAGGAAATCAAGGATCGCTGGAAGGTGAAGAACCGGGTGCCTCCGCAGGTGGGTAAACACGAGGTCGAGCAGGTCATCTCCCGCTGGACCGGCATTCCCGTCACTGCGCTTCAGGAAGAGGAAACTCAGAAACTGCTGCGCATGGAGGAGGAGATCCACAAGCGGGTTATCAGTCAAGAGAAGGCGATCTCCGCTCTTTCGCGGGCAATTCGTCGCAGCCGCGCGGGCATGAAGAACCCCAACCGTCCGGTGGGTTCCTTCCTGTTCCTGGGTCCGACCGGCGTTGGCAAGACCGAGCTGGCGAAGGCGCTCTCGTCGTTCCTGTTCGGCAGCGAGAAGGCGTTGATACGCTTTGACATGTCCGAGTACATGGAGAAGCACTCAGTCTCAAAGTTGATCGGCTCACCTCCGGGCTACATCGGCCACGAAGAGGGCGGCCAGCTGACCGAGAAGATCAAGCGCAACCCGTATTCGGTCGTGCTGCTCGACGAGATCGAGAAGGCTCATTTCGACATCTTCAACATCCTGCTGCAGGTGTTTGAAGACGGGCAGTTGACGGATTCGCACGGCAATCTGATCGACTTCAAGAACACGATACTGATCATGACGTCGAATATCGGAGCCCGTTATCTGACCAGCAAATCGCAGGTTGGATTCACGACGACTGCGGAGGCCGGGCGCCAGAAGGTGGAAGACCTGATCCTGAACGAAGTGAAGAGGGTTTTCAACCCGGAGTTCATCAACCGGCTGGACGAGATTATCCTGTTCGAGTCGCTGACCGAAGATGATCTGCTTCAGATTGTTGAGCTGCTTCTTGGCCAGGTCAACGACAACCTGTCGCAGAAGTCAATCGACATTGTTCTTGAAGAGGACGCGAAGCGCTGGATCATCGACCAGACATGCGGTGACCGCAGTTACGGGGCGCGCCCGTTGCGACGTGCCGTGCAGAAGTACATCGAAGATCCGGTTTCGGAGCTGATGATTCAAGGAAAATTGAAAGAAAAGCAGACTCTGGCCGTCTATTTGAAGGATGGCGCGCTGTATTACCGGCCGAAGGGCTCGAAGAACGAAGGCGCCCTGCTGTCCTGCGGCTCGGTCTGATTGCGGATTGCGGATTGGGGATTGCGGATTTCGGATTGCCCCAGGGGTGGAAACGCTAATACTCAATCATCGGGCGCTAAGAAGTCCCGATCCCCGATCCCGAATCCCCAATCCGCAATCCCCAGTCCGCAGTCCGCAATCCCCGATCCTGCCCGCCGTCACGCTTGCGCCGTCGATCACCACCTGTGGTATTATCATTCCCTTCAGATTTTCCCAAGAAGAGGAGCGAATGAGCGTTTCCGCTGACTCCATCAGGCTTAACCCTGGACCGCGATCTGCAAAGCGGCGTTTGTCGGCTTTGGCCGTCTACGCGCTTATGCTTGCGGCCTTGTTTACCACCGGGGGCTGGGCTCAAAACCAGCCGCCCAAGCAGGTCGAGGACGTGCGGATTGTCGGAAACCGGCGAATCCAGGAAAGCACGATCCTCTACTACGTCCAAACCAAGAAACAAGACATCTACAACGAGGACCAGATTCTCCGCGACTATCGAAGCATCCTCAATACGAGTTGGTTTGAAGATGCCAAGGTCAAGATTCAGCAGGGAGAAATAGGTGTCATTGTTATTTTCGAGGTGAAGGAACGCCCGCTGATCCGGAACATCGAGTACCGCGGCATGAAGTCCTTTAAGGAGTCCGACGTTCTGGAGAAATTCCGGGACCTGAAGGTCGGACTCACCAAAGATTCGCCCTTCGATGAGGCGAAGATCCCCAAAGCCCGGAAGGCACTCAAGCTCCTGCTCGATTTGAACGGCCGCCCCCTCGGGCGCGTGGAAGTGGAAACCGAGGCGATCACGGCTGCGGCGGTCAACCTGATCTTCAAGATCGAGGAAGGCCCGAAGGTCAGGATTGGCGATATCCAGTTCGAAGGCAACACCATCCTCAGCGACAACGAGCTGCGCAGCTCCCTGCAGCTGACCAAGGAACGCGGCCCAATCACTCTGTTCAAGGGCCAGGACAAGTACATCCAGGAAAAACTCGAATACGACGTCCAGGTGAACCTGCTGGCGAAATACCGCGAGAAAGGCTACATCTTCGCCAAGGCGGGCGATCCCAAAGTCGAGATCGTGGAAGCGCCTAAAGGGATGCTGGTTGGCTTCCGCAAGACCAAGCAGCAGTACTACATCAAGATCCCGATCGAAGAAGGGGAGCAGTTCCGTTACGGCAGCTTCAAGATTGACGGTCTTAAGAACTTCGACAAGGACCTCATCGAAAAGAACATGTACAAGGTCGCCATCGGCGAGGTGGTGAACTACACGCACATGAAGAAGGCGAATGAGGACCTGAAGAAGCTGTACGGCCGTTACGGCTTCCTCGATATGGAAGCGATTCCGGAAATCAAACCGGATCCGAAGACCAAGAAAGTCGATATCAGCATCTCGGTCGTTGAGGGCAAGCAGTACATCGTCCACCGGATCAACTTCGCCGGCAACACCAAGACGCGCGACAAAGTCCTGCGGCGTGAGTTCATTCTGGAGGAGTCGCACCTGTTCAACGGCGATTTCCTGGAGATGTCGGTCCTGCGCCTGAATCAGCTCGGCTTCTTCGACAAGATCGAGGAGAAGGACTACGAAGTCATCAAGCGTCCCCAGGACGGCAGTGTCGATATCCTGGTCAAGGTCAAGGAGCGGAGCCAGCAGTCGATCGGTCTGACCGGCGGTGTCAGCGGCATCAGCGGCAGTTTCATCGGGATCAACTACCAATCCAACAATTTCCGAGGATTAGGGCAGACAATCGATGTCCAGTTGCTGACCGGAACCCGGACTGCGAACTACATGTTCCGCTTCACCGAGCCGTATTTCCTCGATTCGCGGATGTCGGTCGGTTTCTCAGTCTTTAACCAGCGGTACAGATACGATACTTACACGCTTTTCTACGGCTTGATTTCGCCAAGCCAGAACGTTCCTCTCTTCACCCGGATCAGTACCGGTTTCGATGTATCCGCAAGTTATCCGTTCCTGGGGCGTTTCTCGCGCCTCCAGATGAGTTACAGCCTGCAGACCATCAAGATCCCAAAAGATTCTGTGGCTGAAAGTTACTCATCCTATGCTTACAATCAGCTCCTGCTGTTTACTCCGGGTGGCGACATCGATTCCGCGCAGAAAGGGATTATTCGCAGCGAGATCACTCCCGGCTTCCTCTACAACCGCAAAAACGCCTACTTCGGGGCCACGCAAGGCAGCTATTTCGTAGTGCAGGTTCCAATTGCCGGCGGCCCGTTAGGCGGGGATTTCAGCGTTATACGGCCGTACATCGAGTACCAGAAGTTCTTTAAGGATTCCTGGATCAGCAAGGGGAGGAACAGCTTCGCGTTACGCGCGCAGTTCCAGCACATTATTCCTTTCGGGGACCTGCCTCTGGCACCTGGGGAAACAGAACCACGACCGATGACGGTTCCGTTCTTTGAGCGCATTTTCACCGGCGGTGAATATACGCTCCGCGGATTCGATATACGCTCCGTCGGGCCTTGGGCGATTACCCGCTCGCCCCAGGTAGACGGCGGTGGTAATCCGATTATCGATCCCGCGACCGGGCTTCCCAACATCACCGAAAGCCCGATCCTGGTTGGAGGCGACACAAGCGCACTCCTGACCGGTGAGTATAGGATCCCGATTGCCGGGCCGTTGCAGGTGACCGGCTTCGTCGATTTTGGCAATGCCTGGGTCACCAGAAAGAATACTCTGAACGTCTTCGGCTCGCAGACAGTTGTGGAGCTGCAGAACCAGACCAATGACGTCTGGCGTATGTCGACGGGTGCCGAAGTTCAATTCCTTTTGCCCATGATTAACCAACCGTTCCGGCTGATCTTCGCTTATAATCCCATGGTCATGAACACGACCATGATATTTAACGGGGTGAAGGTGCCGCTCTATGAACCCCGCCATGGCGTGAAGTTTTCGGTTGGATACACGTTTTAAGACGGTTCTAAGTTCTGAGTTCCAGGTTCTGAGTTCAGGCGTCCAGAGCTCACAACTTCCAGCTCAACTCAGAACCGAGAACCGAGAATTTAGAACTGAGAACTGAGAACTCAGAACTCAGAACTTTGAACTTTTATCAGGAGAGCCGAGACCGAATGAGAAAACTGATTGCTCTTATCACCGTACTTCTACCAGCGTTGACATTTACCTTCGCGCAGCAAGCTGCAGGCGGAGCCGCTCCGACGAAAATCGGATTCGTGAATTCGATGGAGGTCCTTTACGGGACCGAAGAGGGGAAACTGGCGCTCGACCAGCTGAACAAGCTGATGCAGGAAAAGCAGGGTCAGTTCGACACGCAAAAGACCGCGCTCGACAAGCTGAAGGACGACCTGGCCCAGAAGGAACGGAACCTGAATCCGCAGACGCGTCAGGAAATGGCTGCCAGCATTGCCGAGAAGGAGAAAGCACTCACTCGCTTCCAGGAAGATGCCCAGGCCGAGATAACCCGGCGTCGTGATGAAGTGATGAGCACGATCGGCGAGAAGGCCATGAAGGTCATCAACGATTATGCCGAGAAGAACACCTTCGGCGCGATCTTCGTGAAGGACCAGCAGATCGTCACTTACGTCGCCACTGCCTTGGATGTAACGCCTGAAATCATCAAGGCTTACAACCAGCAACATCCAGCAGCGGCTGCGCCCGCAGCTACCTCATCGGCAGCCCCCGCCGGCACACAGCCTGCGGCCAAGCCCGCAGCCAAGCCGTAACGGCTTCACCCGTGGGAGCGCCCCTGGGAGCGCAGGCATCCTGCCTGCCCGGACCAATAGCACAATCGAAAGTGCTGGCGGCACAAGCAGGCAGGATGCCTGCGCTCCCAGGGCCTGCGCTCCCAGGATCCCTGATGCCCCTTCGAAGCGCAAACAATTCCCCGCAAAATGCTAAACTCTCTCCGTGTATAAACTCGAGCAGTTGGCACAACTTGTGGGTGGCCGGATACTCGGCGACAGCTCGCTGGAAATTCAAGGCGTGCGGCCATTGGACGACGCCGGCCCGGGTGATCTGACGCTCGCCGCAGACCGCAAAAACCTGGCGCGCCTGGAAGCTTCCCCGGCATCTGCTGCCATCGTTCCTCCCGGCGTTTCGTCACGGAAAACACTGTTGGAGGTCTCCCGTCCCAAACTCGCGTTCGCCCAAATACTCGAGTATGTCCACCGCACCCATTTCGAAGCCAAAGGGATCTCGGCGCTGGCGGCGGTCGGCAAGGACTGCCGGATCCCGCCAGAAGTCTCGATTTACCCGTTCGCCTGTTTGGGCGACAGGGTTTCCCTCGGCCATCGCGTCACGCTTTCTTCGGGAGTCCAGATTGGAGAGGACTCTGTCATCGGTGATGACGTCGTCCTCCATCCCAACGTCGTCCTTTATCCCGGGGTTCGGCTGGGCAACCGGGTAGTCATTCACAGCGGGACCGTGATTGGGGCAGACGGTTTTGGGTACGTCTTCGACGGGTCACGGCACGTCAAAATCCCTCAGACCGGGACGGTTATTATCGAGGATGACGTGGAGATAGGCGCCAACAGCTGTGTCGACCGCGGTACCTTTGGCACCACAGTAATAGAAAAGGGAGTCAAGCTGGACAATCACGTGCATATCGCCCACAACTGCCGGGTGGGGAGCAATACGATCATGGTGGCGCAGGTCGGCATTTCGGGCAGCGTCACGATCGGCCGCAACTGCATATTTGCCGGCCATTCCGGGGTTGTGGATCATGTCACGATCGGCGATGATGTCAAGGTCATGATGAAAGCGGGGGTCTCAAAAGACGTCCCCGCGAAGAGCAGTGTCTCCGGTCAGCCTGCCATGGACCACCGCGAAGCCATGCGAATCGAGTCCGTCACGCGCCGCCTGCCGGAGATCTATGAAGAGTGGAAAGCACTGAAGAGAAGGATGAAGGATGAAGGATGAAGAGGAGCGTGAAACGATGAAGCGTGAAACAGGGCGCTTCTTTTCATCCTTCATCCTTCATCCTTCATCCTTCTCTTGCCTTCTCCATTCGTAACGAGGGGACATAGCTCATGGAGATCAAGCCGACCATTTTCGATGTTCAAGAAGTGCTCAAATACCTGCCACACCGATATCCGTTCCTCTTGGTTGACCGGATCATCGAGTTCGAAGCCAACCAACGCATCGTGGGACTCAAGAACGTCACGATCAACGAGCCGTTCTTCCCTGGTCACTTTCCCGGCGTACCGATCATGCCCGGAGTGCTTATCCTCGAGTCCATGGCGCAGGTCGGCGGTTTTCTCGTTTTCAAAGCAGCCGAAGATCGCGAAAAGAAACTCGTGTTTTTCGCCGGAGTCGAGAACGCCCGGTTCCGCCGCCCGGTCCGTCCCGGCGATCAGCTGCACATTGAGATGACAGTGTTGAAGATAAAGTCCCGGATCGGCAAGTTGCACGGACGAGCCAGAGTAGACGGCCAAGTGGCCGCCGAGGCGGAAATCATGTTTTCCATGGTCAGCAAGGACGACTTCGCCGAGGCGGCGGCCAATGAGTAGCGTTTCAATTCACGCGACTGCGCTCGTTGCGCCGGGGGCTGTCCTCGCGGAAGGGGTATTGGTTGGCCCGTATACCGTCATCGGACCTTCCGTTCGTATCGGCGAACAGACCAGCATCGGCCCTCATTGCGTCATCGAAGGGGACACGCGGATCGGGCGGAACAATCGGATTTCCGGGCAGTCCTCGATCGGGTCGGCGCCGCAGGATTTGAAATACCGCGGAGAGCCGACGTGGTTGGAGATCGGCGACGACAACACCATCCGCGAGTTTGTGACGATTAACCGAGGCACGGTGGGAGGAAGAGGCAAGACCAGCATAGGAAGCCACAACCTCTTGATGACCGGTGTCCACATCGCCCATGACTGCCTGGTCGGTGACCACGTGATCATGGCGAATGCTGCCACGCTTGCAGGACACGTCGATATCGAAGATTTTTCGACCGTGGGGGCCTTCACGGGCATTCACCAGTTCTGCCGGGTCGGCCTTCACGCCTTCATCGGGGGGTATTCGGTCATCACCCGCGACGCCCTTCCGTTCGCTAAAACCGTTGGCGATCGGAATGACGCGAAGACGTATGACATCAACAGTATCGGCCTGGAGCGGCGCGGCTTTTCTCGGGAGCGGATCGATGTGTTGAAAAAGGCGTACCGCATCCTGCTGCGGAAGGGTCTCAAGGTGAAGGAGGCCGTCGAGCAGATCCGCGCACAAGGGCTGGAGAACGAGGATGTGGCGGTTCTGATTTGCTTTGTTGAAAGCTCGGAAAGAGGATTTATCCGGTAAGCGCTGCTTTTTTGGAGTGCGGCGGCAGAGGGAGGCCGATGTTATCAGGCCTACCGGCGACGCCGCTTTGGTATGTGCAACATTTTCAACTCACAGGAACCACGAATGTTGCACATACCAAAGCGGCGTCGCCGGTAGGCCTGATAAAACATCGGCCTCCCTCTGCCGCCGCACTCCAAAATTAAAACCATGCCACTCGACATCCACAAACTCGGCGTGATTGCGGGAAACGGGCGGTTTCCATTCCTGGTGATCGACGAAGCTGTCCGGCGCAAAATTCCGGTCGTCGTCGCCGCAATCAAGGAAGAGACTTCACCCGAGATCGAGCAGTGCTATCGTCCGGAACAGGGTGTCGAAGTCCACTGGCTCGGCCTCGGGCATCTTGGGAAGCTGCTGCGCCTGTTCCGTGAGTCCGGCGTGGACAAGGCGATCATGGCGGGCCAGGTGAAGCACAACCGGATATTCTCCCGGGAAACGCCGCTTTCATTTTCCAAAATCGCCGCTTCTTTGCCTGACCTGACGATGCTCGGAGTTTTGCTTTCACTCCCCAGAAAGAACACCGAAGCCCTCATCGGGGCGATTGCCGAGGTCCTCCAAAAGAACGGCATTGGGTTGCTCGACTCGACCTGCCTGCTCGAAGATCTGCTCGCGCCTCCCGGGGTGCTGACCCGTCGCCAGCCGACCGAAGAGGAATGGCGCAATATCCGATACGGACGGGAGATTGCGCGGGAGATTGCGCGCCTCGATATCGGTCAGACGATTGTGATAAAAGATCAGGCGGTTGTGGCGGTCGAAGCCATGGAAGGGACTGACGAGACGATCCGCCGGGCGGCTGCGGTCGCGGGTGGGCGGCCATTGACGGTGGTCAAGGTCAGTCGGGCCAACCAGGACATGCGTTTCGATGTTCCGGTCCTCGGTGAAAAGAGCCTCGACGTCTTCAAAGAGTGCCATGTCTCGGCCTTGGCGATCGATGCCGGGAAGACGCTGATTTTCGATCGGCATGAATTCGTGGCGGCTGCCGACTTGCTCAAGATGACGATTACGGCGGAATAACTGTGTCCTCACCTCTTAGAGTTGCTGTCATTGGCGTGGGTGCCTTGGGAGTTCACCACGCTCGCATTTACCATCAGCTCCCGCAAACCGAGCTTGTCGCGGTTGTCGACATTCTCGAGGCCAGGGCTCGGGAAGTGGCCGCCAAGCACGAGTGCCAGGCATACACCGACTTTCACCAGGTACTCGACAAGGTGGAGGCGGTGAGCCTCGCTGTCCCGACCGAGCAACACGCCTGCATTGGCGCTGAATGCCTTGCGGCAGGGCTTGACGTGTTGGTCGAGAAGCCGATTGCTTCAACCCTGGAACAGGCCGATCGACTCTTAGAGGCCGCTGCTCATCATGATCGCGTCCTGAGGGTCGGGCAGTCGGAACGATTCAATCCTGCGGTGCGGGCAGTCCTGCCTTTTCTCAAGCAGCCCCTCTTTTTTGAAGCGCATCGGCTCGGCATATTCGTCCCGCGCAGCCTGGATATCGATGTCGTTTTGGACTTGATGATCCACGATCTCGACCTGGTGCTGAGGTTGAGCCGAAGCCGGGTCCGTGAGATCCGTGCAGTGGGTATTCCCGTGCTGACGCCCAGGATTGATATCGCCAACGCCCGCCTGGAGTTTGAGAACGGCTGCGTGGCGAACATCACCGCCAGTCGCGTGTCGCGTGAGAAGGTTCGGAAATTTCGCTTCTTCCAGCCTCACGACTACGTTTCTCTCGACTTCTTCAAACAGGAAGTCGAAATGTACAGCCTCGTTGATGCCGTGCCGGGAAAGAAGGTCGAGGAGCGCCAATTGGCCATCACCAAAGGGGAGCCTTTGCGGCTGGAGATTGAGTCGTTTGTTCGGGCCGCTTTCCGGCAGAGTGACGGCACCGTTGATTTTTCGGCTTGCTCCGGAGAGCAAGGTGCAGAGGCGCTTGCCCTCGCGCTCGAAATCCTGGAGGCGGCTCGGAGGTAACAATCGTGTCATCCAGCCAAGGAATTACGCGGATCGCACGAACCCATTCATGTTATCCGCGTTATTCCCTGGTCCTGGTCATAGCTCTGCTTTTAGTCCCGATCCTCTCTTCCTGCGGCGGGAAGAAACGTCCGCCTCCCCTCCCACCTAAAACTCGGCCTCCTGCGGCCAAGACCGAAAAACACCCGCCCGGGGAGCGTCCACAACCTCCGGAGGCAGCAACCAAAACACCACAGATACGCTTGCTCCTTAAGGAGAAGTTCTCCGCCCTGCTGGTCAAGGGATCGAGTCGCGCCCCGATGATCGTCGCTCGCGCGGTTAACGGGAAGATCGTCTTGAGGAAGGACGAAGACGTGTCCAGCCGAATCGTGGGAACCGGCTCCGGGTTCCGCCTCGAGCCCACGGATCCGGATAAGCCGCTTGTCGTCGATGGGTCGGCCTATCGTGGTGCGATCGAGGTTTTCCTGAATCCTCTCGGAGTGCCGGTCGCGGTCAACGACCTGGATCTTGAGGACTACCTGCGCGGAACCGTCCCGAACGAGCTTCATCCGTCGCGTTTCCCGGAGATGGAGGCACTCAAAGCCCAGACGGTGGCCGCCCGCACCTTTGCCTTTTATCACCTCGGCTTTAACGTCAAGCGCGGGTTTGATGTCTACGCCGATGAGCGCTCCCAGGTCTACAGCGGTGTCAAAGTGGAGCATCCGCTGACTGACCGGGCGATAGCCGAAACGCGCGGAATCATTGCGACCTACGACAATCGGCCCATCCTGTCCGTCTATTCCTCGACGTGCGGCGGGAAGACGGAATCTTATGCCGGGATGTTCCAGAAGAATTTGCCTTACTTGAAGGGCGGTGTTGAGTGCTCGGATGAAATCAGCCCGTTCCATTCCTGGCAAACCAAGTGCCTTGGATCAAAAATCGAGACCGCGCTGAACCGGACCTCGCAATTTGGTCGTCTGCGGAAAATTGAGCCTCTCCGAAGGGGTGTCTCGGGAAGAATGATCGAGATGAAGCTGACCGGGAGCGACGGGGATGCCATTCTTAAGGGAAACCAGATTCGTTTCATACTGGGCGTCCGCAGCAACCTGATTCTCGAGCTCGACCCTCAAAAAGACCGCAAGGGGAACATCACGGAGCTTTCCGTGAAAGGACGGGGTTGGGGGCATGGCGTCGGACTGTGCCAGTTCGGTGCGGTCGAGCTCGCGCAGAAGGGTTACAATTACGAGCGGATACTGAAGCACTACTACCAGGACATCGACCTGAAAAGAAACTATTGAAATCGCCTGCACCACCCCCGAAACTCATCGCTCTTGCGGGTCCGACGGGTAGCGGAAAGAGCGCTCTCGCCGTTGAAGCAGCCGTTGTCCTTGGCGGCGAAATTGTCAACTGCGACTCCATGCAGCTTTACCGGAAACTGAACATCGGGACTGCCAAGCCAACCGACCGCCAGCGGAGTGTCGTGCCTCATCATCTCTACGATCTTATGGAGCCGGACGAGGTGTACAGCGCCGGTCGGTATATGCAGGAGGCGCGCGAGACTTGCAGGCAGATAGCGGGTCGGGGCAACTTACCCGTGGTTGTGGGGGGGACGGGACTCTACTTGCGAGCGCTGCTCGAAGGTGTCTTCGAAGGACCGGGTCGCACCGAAGAGTTGAGGAGGCGATTGCACCGGATAGCCGATCGCCGGGGAAGTGCCTACCTGCATAAGCTGCTCCTCAAGCGGGATCCGGAAGCCGCTGCCCGGATCCAGCCGGCCGACCGGATTCGACTGGTCAGGGCCCTGGAGGTTTTCTTTTCGACAGGCGCTCCAATCAGCCGCTTGCAGCCGGCGCGGCAGCCTCTCGAAGAGTTTCGGATTGTGAAGATAGGCCTGAATTTACCCCGTTCTGACCTGTATGCTAGAATCAACCGCCGCGTCGAGGAGATGTTCCAATCGGGGCTGATCGACGAAGTCGAGTCTCTCCTCCGGCAGGGTTACTCTTCAAATCTGAAGGCATTTGAAGCTCTCGGCTACCGGGCCGTCGTCCGATTCCTCAAGGGAGAGATCACACTCGAGGAAGCGGTGGAATCGACGAAGCGCGACACCCGTCGGTATGCCAAACGCCAGATGACGTGGTTTCGGCGCGAGGAAGACATGCACTGGATCCCGTTTGCGGGCGAAGACCCAGCCGCGCTGGCGGAAGTGTTGGGGATTGTCGAAATGACCAATTAGTTGGTGCTCGTGTAACGGACCTCCGTTGCACGAGCACGAGCACGAGCGACTATGACGGAATTCGAATCTGTTATCGGTCTCGAGGTTCACGCGCAGCTACTGACTGAAAGCAAGATCTTCTGTGGCTGCAGCACGCGTTTTGGGGCTCCGCCGAACACGAACACGTGCCCGGTCTGCCTCGGCTTGCCCGGCGCCCTTCCGGTCCTGAATCGCCAGGCGGTGGCCATGGCGATCAAGGCAGGAGTGGCGTTGGGTTGCACCATCAACGCCAAATCGGTCTTCGCGCGGAAGAACTACTTCTACCCCGACCTTCCGAAGGGATACCAGATTTCGCAGTACGACCTGCCTCTGGCCTACGAGGGGCGAGTCACGTTGATGACCGGGGAAAGGCAGAAAACCGGGCACATCACCAATTACCAGTCGAAGAGTTTCGGCATCATACGCGTGCACCTGGAAGAGGATGCCGGGAAGTCGATTCATGCCCCGGGAGACGACACTTACGTGGATCTTAACCGGACCGGAGTGCCGCTTATCGAGATTGTTTCCGCGCCTGATCTCCGGTCCTCCCAGGAAGCCTACGACTACATGACCTACCTGCGCCGAACGCTGCTGTACCTCGGCGTATGTGACGGCAATATGGAGGAAGGCAGCCTTCGCTGCGACGCGAATGTGTCCGTCCGCCCGGTCGGCGCGGAGAAACTGGGGACCAAAGTCGAGGTCAAGAACCTCAACTCGTTCCGCTTTCTCCAGAAAGCGCTGGAATACGAGATCGAGAGGCAGATCAGGGTTATTCGGGAAGGCGGCACAATCGTTCAGGAAACCCGCCTGTGGAACGACGATGCCGGCCGGACGTTCGCGATGAGGACCAAGGAAGAGGCCCACGACTACCGTTACTTCCCCGATCCGGACCTGCTTCCTGTCTCGGTGGACGAGGAGTGGCTGGAGCAGCTGAAGGGGGAGATTCCCGAGCTGCCAGAAGCCCGGCGGGCGCGGTTTGTAGCCGAGTACGGCCTGTCCGATGAAGATGCGATGCAGGTCACGCAGACCCGCCCCTTCGCTGATTACTATGAGGCCGCGGCGAAGAGCTCCGGTTATCCCCGGCAGGTCTTCAACTGGATGATCGGAGAGCTGACTCGATTCCTGAAGCAGGATGGCCGGGAGATTGAGACGAGTCCGGTTGCTCCTCAGAACCTGGCAAAGCTGATCAAGCTGATAGAGGCGGGAACCATTACCGGCAAGATCGGCAAAGAGGTCTTCGAGAAGATGTACCAGGCGGGCAAGGACCCGGAGGAGATTGTTGCGTCGGCCGGCCTCAAGCAGATTACCGATCAGGGCCAGATCGAACAGATCGTCGAGCGAGTATTGCAGGCCAATCCAGGCCAGGTCCAGGCGTTTCGGTCGGGCAAGGAAGGATTGCTGGGATTCTTTGTCGGCCAGGTGATGCGGGAAACGCGCGGCCAGGCGAACCCGAAAGCGGTGAACGAATTGCTCCTGGCAAAACTTCGCTTATGACGACTCATTAACCACAGAGACACAAAGAGCACAGAGAAAAGCGTTTCTCTGTGTTCTCTGTGTCTCTGTGGTGAGTGAATCTTTCCCCGTTTTCGAATCCTATGTCATCAATTTACATTCCCTCCGGATTTCAGATCATTGCGCACGGGAAGACGTTTCTCCGCGTCCTGGCAGTCCTCGACAAGCTGCCCAGGGGCAGGCTCTTGGACGTGCCGGCCGGAGAAGGCGCCCTCTCAGTTGTTGCCAGAGACATGGGATTCGAAGTGGCGGCGGGCGACATCGATCCGCATTTCTTCAAAGCCCAGGGGATCGAATGCTCGTTCATGGATATGAACAAAACGCTGCCTATCGGCGACGAGACGTTTGAATACGTCGTTTGCCTGGAAGGCGTGGAGCACCTGGAGAACGCCTTTTCGTTTACGCGGGAGTGTCATCGGATACTCAAGCCCGGAGGCCGTTTCATCCTGTCTACTCCGAACATCCTGAATCTCGCCTCGCGTTTGAAGTACTTCTTCTCGGGTTTCTACTCGCTGTGTCCTCGGCCTATCAACGAATTCAGCCACCTGCCGGTGTTCGACCACATCAACCCGGTGACGTTCTACCAGGTCCGCTACATGCTGCACAGCTCGGGATTTAAGATCCGGGAAGTGACGACCGATCTGTGGAGACGGTCGGCGGCCGGCTTCCTGGCCTTCTATCCGCTTCTTCGCCTCTATTCGATAAGGACGATGAGGAAGGAGAATGAGCCGGAACAGCGCGAGGCCAACCGCGAGATTCGGCGGCAGATGAACAGTCTCGATCTGCTTCTTGGACGAACCCTCATTGTCGACGCCGAGAAGGTTGGTGATCGAAAGATGAAGGTGGTGCAGGCGTCGGAAGTGTAGACCCGGGTGAAAAGGCCGAAAAAGCCGATTACGAGCACGAGCACGAGCACGAAAACCAAAACGGCGAAGTAAGATGCGATGACTTGCGAAGTTTGCTTTTCGTGCTCGTGCTCGTGCTCCTAATCGGCTTTTTCTGCCCTTCGGCTATCTCGCCAACTCCTCCACATCCACCCAGCGTCGCTGCTTCCAGGACTCCGTCGCCCTCTCCGCCAGTTGCACGCCTTTCGCGCCTTCACGCAAATCCCAGGGGAAAGGGGCGTCCGTCACGAGGTGCTTCAAGAACAACTCCCACTGGGCCTTGAAAGCATTGTCGTAGGCCTGGTATTCGGGTACCGGGGACCAGGCGGCCTGGAAGTTGATGGGGTTCTCGATGTCGGGGTTCCAGACCGGCCGTGGAGTGGCAGCATAGGACTGCGTCCAGCAATGACGAAGGCCCGCGACGGCAGATCCTTTGGTCCCATCAACCTGGATCGTGAGCAAATCATCGCGCCGTACGCGGACCGCCCAGGAAGAATTGAAGTGGGCGATAATGCCTTCTCCCAATTCAAACGTCGCGTAAGCGGAGTCTTCGGCGTCTACGTCGTACGGCTTGCCTTGTTCATTCCAGCGCTTGTCGACCTGGATGGCGCCGACGCACGAGACGGATTTGACCGGGGCGAAGAGATTGTCCAGGACGTAGCGCCAGTGGGCGAACATATCGAGGATGATGCCGCCGCCTTCTTCCTTTCGATAGTTCCATGAGGGCCGCTGAGCCGGCACTGTGTCTCCCTCGAACACCCAGTACCCGAACTCGCCGCGCACCGAAATGATCTTTCCGAAAAAGCCGGTCTGCGCCACGGTCTTGAGTTTGAGCAGGCCTGGAAGCCAGAGCTTGTCCTGAACGACACCATGCTTGACGCCTGCCTGTTTGGCTCGCCGATAGAGCCCATACGCTTCTTCGGTCGTTCCTGCCGTAGGTTTCTCGCAATAAATGTGCTTTCCCGCCTCAATCGCCTTACACACGCCCTGAACCCGGAGGTTCGTGGTTTGCGAGTCGAAATAGACGGGGTAATGCGGGTCCGAGAGTGCCGAATCGAGATCGGTAGTCCATTTCTGGACGCCGGTAGAGGCGCACAGCTTCTGGAGCTTGCCCGCATTGCGGCCAACCAGCATCGGTTCCGGGATGATGACCTCGTCGTCGCCGATGCGGACACCGCCTTGTTTTATGATTGCGAGTATCGACCGGATGAGGTGCTGGTTGGTTCCCATCCTCCCCGTCACCCCATTCATGATGATTCCGACCCTATGCGTCTTGGTGCTTGCCATGTTTGGTCCTTTTATTGTTCAGGTTTCTTGGTGCACTGAGGATGTGCTCCCCGGGGGAGAGGAGGGACTTCGATGCCCGCCCGTGGGAGAGACCCGTCCAACTCCTGTCGCCAGTGAGCGACGTTCCCGGCGGGTCCGTAGCAGTAAATCATTTTCATCGGTTCCGACCCGGTATTCGTGAGCTGGTGGAAGACGCCGGGCGGGATGTAAACGGCTTGTCCGGTCTTTACTACTTGTCGTTCTTCACCGAGACACATCTCGCCGCTTCCTTCGAGGATGAAGTAGACTTCTTCCTGCTCCTGGTTGTGCCAGGGCACCTGTCCGCCGTTGGGCTCGAGTGTCACCATGCCAATACTGAAGTTTTTCGCCTGCACCGGCGACACGCCCCCGACCAGGTTCTGGGTACGGCGGCGAGCGGGATAAGTCCTGCCCGGTATCTCGGCCAAATCCGCGATGATCATCGTTCCTCCGAAGTCAGGAATTCTACAGAGAAACTGACAGACTGACAAACTGACAAACTGACAAACTGACAAACTGACGGACTGACGGACTGACAAACTGACAAACTGACACAGGGAGCGACGTGTGAGCCGCGGGGATCAGTCGCGGAGAACAAGGAACATCCCTTTCGCAGCGCCCTGGAGAAATAATTCCGGTAATTGGCGAGTTGGATCGAAACCCCGCGGCCCTGAAGCTCCAGCAGTTGCGTCTACTCTTTCGGAGTGCGGTGGCATGGCCCTGCACTTTATACACATCTCGGGACCGCCGCCGGATACAGAGAGCCGCGCACGGAGCGAACGGGCTTCAGCCCGGAGCGCAGTAAGCGGGCCACCCAGTGAACCCCTGGAGCTCGGTCGTTGGCGCGCCGCCCGAACTTG
>Ga0105091_10000307_pt1 | contig 19910 bp, 18 predicted proteins | sample PPLLak1March2015_FD_87022 | JGI IMG/M metagenome (GOLD analysis project Ga0105091, IMG submission 87022) | Freshwater sediment microbial communities from Prairie Pothole Lake near Jamestown, North Dakota, USA - PPLs Lake P7 Core (1) Depth... | ecosystem: Environmental > Aquatic > Freshwater >... | reverse complement strand
GAGTTTTACCAGTTCCACCGACGCCGGATCGTCGTCCGAGAAGTTACAGGCTATCCCGGCCAGAAGAAACTGCACGATGTTACCGCCCCATTCCACCTTTTCGATAACTTCAAAATGCCGTTCAAGAACTTCGAAGATTTCGTGCGAGCGTACAGCTTCGGAAGGATCCAAACTAGCCACTTGATCCGCTGACGGGAATCCAACTGACTCTCGATACCGTTCGCTTTCCTTTACGGCACCCGTTTCACGACTGGGATTCAGTTCCCCTGCCTTTCTTAACCCAAGCCGCTCCATCATCAGACGCCAATTAGCGCGCCTGCCCTGTCTGACCTCAATTTTCTGTTCTTCTTTTAGCGCTTCGGCGCAGATCAGACGATAGCGACGGGGCAGCAACCGAAGGCAGAGATTAGCGATTTCCTTCTGACGCTGCGGAAACTGAAAACGAGCTGGACCCACGTACTCATTCAAGAGCAAGAGTCCACCCGGTGTGAGTGACTGCGCGATTTCCCGAGATACAGTCTCCAGTGAGTGAAAATGGTGCAACGCCCCATAGAGCCAGACCGCATCATAAGTATCGCGAGGCAAGCTAAGTTGGTTAATGTCACGCACGGCATACTGAATATTGTTCAGGCCGTCTTTCTTGGCCAATTCCCTGGCCCGCTCAACGGCTTTCGGTGATATGTCATAGGCATCACACTCAACGAAAGCTCCCGTTCTTGCCAGATTCCGTTCCAGTTCTCCGGTTCCCGACCCGAGTGACAGGCACCGAGTCAAAGGCAGGCGATTCGAAAAGTACTTCCGTACGGTGTATTCGGTCCAGTCGACGTGAGGATCTCCGGAAATCGAGCGGTTGATACTCCGCAAGACCTCCGGGACTTCCACCCAGTACAGCCCGGTCTTCTTGCCGGCAGAAGTGTCGGTGAACTCGTCCCAATGCTCGGCCGTCCGCTCGGCTTGGTTGTTCATCGGCTCAACTTTGTGTGCGATCCCCGGACAAGAACACCGAGAGGGAATCCCAACTGAACCATTGCTCAGGAAATTCCCTCACGACTTGCTCGAATTGGCTGACGCAGGCTTGCAGGTCGTCTTTTAGGTTGCCTGTTAGTGCTACAGCCGGTTCTAAGGTCAGACGCTGACGGACCCAGTTGGAGGTATCCCTGATCGTGTAATACGGAATAATCGGTGCCCCGGACTCATACGCTATCTTGAGAAAGTTGGTGGGGAAACTGCAGCTCCTGCCCAAGAACGTCGCCGTTTCGCGTTGGGGAGCCATGTCAGGCACGACGTCGATCGCCATGGAGACGAGCTTGTTGCTGCGAAGGGAGGTCAACACCTCAAGTGAGGCAGACGCCGAACGCTGAGGATCGGGCCCGGCCGGTGCGTAGATGAGCCGGTTCCGCATCTTCTCCTCCATCCACCTCACCTTCTTTAGCGCATACTTGAGGAAAGCCGGCGGCAGAGACTGTTCCCAAGGATATCCTCGAGCGACGTGAGTGACGGAGAATCCCTTAATCCCCATTGCGACGAGTCCCGAGCAAACACACCCGACGTGACCTGTGAGCAGAATCGCTCCTCGCCCGCCCGCAATCGTTTCCTCCAGGATGCCGAGCCCCTCAAAGTCGAAGTACCTGTCAATATTCGAGCGATTCCAACGCCTGAAGTAGTAAGCATCCAAATCCTCGCTTGCCAGGACTTCGAAAAAGGCACGGGCCATTTCCTCTGGGGCCTGGAAACCGCAGGAAGCGAGATTGCTCCGAATCGACTGATCGTGGTCGCGCAAAAACGACTGAATCTGACGACCCTGCCGGCGGATTAACCTGCAGGCGATCTTTCGAGGCAGGAGGGAGAATGCCGGAAGCAAGCCAAAGAAGTAAACCTGATCGGGGAGTCTTTGGAGTCTCTTTTCCACGATGTCCGCCCGGAAACCTCCTAAAAAGTAAATAAAGAAAAGGCGCGGGTCGCGGTCCAGCCCCCATGAATCAGGCGCCGGAACGATTGATTACCAAATCCACCATTGCGTTGACCGAACGGAAATTCTCAAGGACCAAGTCTTGAGCTTGGACGTTAACATTGAATCGATCTTCCAAGAATCGAACCAAACGAAGCACGCCGATCGAATCAACGATACCCTGGGCAATCAGCGCCGTATTACTATCAATGGTCGTGGGCGCACCAAACTCGGTCTGGATGAACTCGGTAATCTGTCGCCCGACAGTGTTGCGGTCCCTGTCTGTCACTTTTCTCATCGGTTCCATCAGCGGTATCCGATTACATAGCTGTTAGTGTTTAGGAGGCTCATCCTGCAACTAGCGACATTCCGAAAGCCTGCCTCCTTCAACCATTCGACTGTCTCGTTCAGACCGTGGTTCTCGCCCGTGGGTGTTATCGACATCAGAATCAGGTCGAACACCACTGGCCAGCAACGGATTCCGGGCTGATGATCAGGTATGAACTGTGCCTGCACAACGAGACAGCCTCCCGAATTGACGTTCGAGTACAGTCTCTTGAGCAACTTCCGACTCGCAGCCGGACCAATCGTATGGAGGGTATTGGACACGAGCACCACATCATAGCTGCCTGGTATTTCTTCCTGGGCAAAATCAAGCGGCAGGTAGCGGGGCGCGCTTTCCAGGCTGTAATCCTTTTCAATTTCCTTTGCCACTTCAAGAACCGAAGGCAGATCGAGCAAGGATATCTCCAGTTGTCGATACTTGGCAGCGAGCTGGAAAGCATAGGTACCGGGGCCGGTTCCGACATCCAGAAGCGTTCTGTATCCGCTGAGGTCGAGAAAACTGGAGAGCTCGCTACCACGCGACTTGGCATAGTTATGCATGGCCAGGCTGAATTGCCGGATTTCAGCCGGGCTCAACTGCGCAAAGAACTCGAATATCGGCGCGCCTGAAAGCACGGCCTTGTCCAGATTGCAAACGGCAGGCTGAACGCTGTAAAGAAACCACATCCAAGCGTCAAGGGATGGGTCCGCGGCTGGCCCAAGCGTGTCTTTGACGACGGCGCTTATATGGTACCGATTCTCGTCGTCGAGTTCCAGAAGCCTTGTCACCAAACCTCCCCTCAAGGCGCGCATGAGCCGGTGTTCATCACAGCCCAATTCTCCGGCAAGTTCCGGAAGCGTCCTCCGCCCGCTGTCGAGGAGACGAAAAACCCCAAGCCGGTGAAGCGCAAACAAGACATTCGCGTAGAGAAACCCCTCCGCGAGCGAGAGAAGCTTCACCTGGTTTTCCAGTCTTTCTCTTTCCATAGGGAGTTGTAATATACGTTCGGGCTGTGAATGAGGTCAAATGTTGTAGAGATATGCGCCGCGGTATGAAGCGGAGGATCTTCCTATTGGCCCTCAGAGCTTAGTTAACTCCGTTGTCGCCTGCTGAGACTGCTGATCAAACGAAGGTTTGCTGGCGGAGGAGGTAGGATTCGAACCCACGGTACCCTTCCGGGTACAGCGGTTTTCAAGTTCAGCCCGGCTCGCTTGCCAAAAACTGCCAAGTATTTACATTTAAACAGGTTATTGATGGATTCGAGGCAGGTCGGACTACCAGTCCTTACCATCAATTACCATCTCGACCGGAAACAACTCGGAAACATCCCGCGAGCGTGTTGTTCGTCTGCAGTAGAAGCCGGAAGCTGTTGATCTCGTGTGGTATGCTTCTCTGAAATGAGCGTGGAAACCACCATCGCGCGACTGCGTGCTGACGACTCGTTCGTGCGGGAGTTTTCGATCAGGGCGCTCTATATATTCGGCTCCGTGGCGCGGGGAGAAGATTCTCCTGGGAGCGATATCGACATTCTCGTTGAATTTGAACCGGGGTCGCGCATCGGGTTGTTCGCGTTTGCTCGCCTCCAGAGGCGCCTGTCCGAGCTCCTGCAAAAGAAGGTCGACCTGGTAACTCGGGACGGTCTCCATCGTGCATTGAGGGACCGGATACTGAAAGAAGCCGTCCGTGCCGCCTAGAGACTGGAGATTTCGGATTCAAGATATCCTCGATGCGATCGCCGCGGTATCCGCCTATACAGCGGAAATGGATTTCGAGCAATTCACACGCGACCGTCGCACAGTCGATGCCGTTGTCCGGAACCTCATCCTGATTGGCGAAGCCGCACGTCATATCCCGGACGAGATTTGCGCGAAGTCGAGCACCTTGCCGTGGTCCGAGATGCGGGCGATGCGAAACTTGATGGTCCACCAATACTTCGGAGTGAGCGACGCGATCCTCTGGCAGACGGTGAAGCAGGATCTACCGAGCATTGTCGAGCCTCTGCTTGGCTTGTTGGCGCCCGGCGATCATTAATCTGGTCCACGACGCCCGATCATCGACTCGCGACCCAGGAGAGCGAGGGCTTTGTCAACTGCGACCGGGATCGAAAGGTGCCAAAAGACCTCTCCCCGTGAAGGTATGACCCCTCCCTGTCCATATGTCTCGTCAAGTATCTCTCGCTTAATACTTTGCCTGAGACAGATGGCTTCCAGAATTCAGGAAAACGATATCGTTTTCCTGAAAATCGGGCGATGATTTGCCGTTGCTCCGGCGGTCGGGTGAGCAGGCCTGCGCCTCGCTGTCGCCTCTGAATCCACAAAACATTCAGAACGACGACAAAACCAACTGAGCGGTCTCGGATGGACGAGCGCTACTCGGTACCATTCTGCCGGCCAGGCCAGCGGAAGACGGGTCCAGGCACCCGCCAGCGTGCGCGCGTAAATCATTGCCCGTTTAACAGAATTTGCGTTCGCTAAGTCGGTCCCCTCTCAATTGACAGTTTCAGAATCGATCGGGCAGGGTCGTTTTTGGAACGTCAAAAAACGGTTATCAAATGTCCATTTTGTGGACCCGATTTTTCGGAGTCAACGGCCGATTCGGGAAGCTGGGGACCGCGTCAGAACTGGTTCCGAGGACCGCAGCCGGCCATGGAATCCAGACCTGAGAGGGGTCGGATTGGCACAAAACATTCAAATGGGCCGCAAAACATTCGAAAGGTTGACAAAAGTGCCCACAAGCACGGGCACGGATCCCGCTTGGAAGCAATCTTCTCGTTTATGGCGTTTCACGACCGGTTTCCCGACGTCGGGGCGCACGGTTGGGGTCAGGCGACGGCCTTTCGGACCCGCAATTCAACCTTGTGTCCGGTCGCGGAGAGGACCCGAATCAGGAGATCCGTGGAAATACCTTGGGTGTTGCCATTGGCGACGGCTGTTACCCGCGTGCGCGATGTCCCGGCTTTCTTCGCAATCTCGGCGTGTGTCAGCGTGCCCTCATGAATGATCCTGATCAGCTCGCAGGTCAGCTCGGAACGAAACTCCATCTCTCCGGTCTCAGCCGCTGAAAGACCGAGGGCGCCGCCCAGGTCCTCGGCGGTCTTGGTCCGAACCGGCTTTTCAGGGTTCGACTTCTTCATCTAATACCTCCTGCAATCTCTGGCGAGCCATGCGGATTTCACGAACCGGCGTCTTCTGGGACTTCTTCTGAAAGGCATGGAACACGATGATCGCATCCGAACGGCCCAGGCAGTAGAAGACCCGCACCGTCAATGTCCCGGCTTTGATCCGCAGCTCGTGAACGCCCCGGCCGATATCGGTCATTGGGCGACTGAGCGGCATCCCAAGCGATACACCCTTTTGAAGGTCCCGGAGAGCCTCTCCGACCTGTTGCCGAATCGAAACCGGCTGCGCTCGGATGAAGTCCAATGCCTTCGGATGGAATCAACCGGCTTCACGCGGTCATTATGTCCCGAATCGGAGACATTCGCAAGCCTTGTCTCGCACAGATCTTCCGCTGATTCCCGAAGCATCACCCACACTCGACTGAGGCGGAGCCCCCACGCCGCCGTTTCTAACATCGCTCGCGGTATTGTTGTCGGTCAACTGCACTTTTACGGCCACGCGCCCTACGATTATCTTCAGGGCTTGAGGCGGACGCTTGCCTGGCTTTAATGAGGCAGCAGACCGGTCAAACTGGCCTCCAAGCGGGCGATCGTATCAGAGTGCAACCGACGACCGAGCGGACCTTGGCAAATTCCTCGCACTACTCCGGACGATTCCAGTTCCAGCAAAACCTTTGAACTCGTCCTAATTGACTCGTAAGATCAGAAGAGTCTGGGTTATTGACGTTTTCCGGGTTAATCCAAACAAGGAGCCGGGAATCGGGATTGTCCGATTTCCGGCTTTTTTTTGGAGCCGGATCTAGCCTTGAAAGGAGTCTTTATGAGAACGGAAAGATTTTATGGAGTTCTGGGAAAGTTGCAGAGCGCGATACGAGATCCCGAGGAATTTCTCATCGTGACGCAGCTGATAGAGATATTCGGCGAGGAGATCCCGTTCCATCCACGGCCGGATGGTCCGATTAGCGAAAAAGAGTTGCTTTGGCTGGAACCAGTGCTTGTCTCCTTCGTCCGAGAAAGGCGTCAGGCACGCGATTTCGGTGCGTCCCGAGCAGCAGGAGCAGTCCTTCGGCTGATCGAGGACCGGCGACGATCTGGTTTCTGACACTCGTGGTTACGGGCCGAACGACGGGGTTCGGCTATGCGTGTGCTCAATGCCAGTGCCATAAAGGGGAATCAGCCGCCAATTCCCACCGAGCCGCCGGTGCCTGCGGCCCATCGGCAGCAATCCCAGAACCATCTAGCGCCGACAGCCCCGCCACATAGGAAGCGGCCAAGCGAACGAGAAATCCGAGAAAGGAAAAAATTGGCACTTCCAAGATCACGAATTCGGCTTTCGGGCTGTAACAGCATCTAGGACGGTAGGGAGGTAGCATGAGTCAGGTTGTTGCAGTTGCGCGTCGAAGTTCATTCTCCTTCATCCTCTGTTCCCTGACTTTCTTATTGGGCTTCATTTCAGAGCCTTACGCCCAGTCAGCCATTCCCGAAAAGGAACGTCATGCTTTGATTGCGCTCTACAACAGCACGGATGGTCCGCACTGGACATATCACACGAATTGGCTGGGGCCGGCCGGTACAGAGGGTACCTGGGGAGGCGTAAAAGTCGAAGAAGGCCATGTCGTCGAATTATGGCTTGGCATCAAGGGACTCGTCGGCCCGGTGCCACCCGAGATCGGAGACCTGACCTACCTCAGAAACCTGGATCTGACGGGCATTGATCTCTCCGGCTGGTTCCCCGGTGAGCACAACCACATTTCGTCGATCCCTCCGGAGATAGGACAGTTGCATCAGCTCAAGAACCTCTATTTGACAGGCAACGACATCAACGCTTTGCCCGTGGAGATCGGCGGACTTGCTTCGCTCGAGCTTTTGGACATCTCGTACAATCAGCTCACAGCATTGCCTGCGACCATTGGTCAGCTAGTCCAAATGAGGGTGCTGCGCGCCTTCAAGAACCAACTGGCCACCCTGCCGCCGGAGGCAGGCAGTCTGCTTCTCCTGGAGAGCCTGAGCGTCGGCTCCAACAAACTCATCACCGTGCCCTCCCAGCTCGGAAATCTCCAGTCACTGACCGATCTGGAGCTCCAAGACAATCCTCTGCAGTCTTTGCCTCCCGAGCTCGGCAATCTACTTAACCTCCAGACATTGATTCTCGCGCCCCCTCACGGAACCGGCCTTCCATCCGGTCTGGGCTATCTGAAGAATCTTCCACACCTGATCATCGGCGGTGGAAAAGTCACCCAGTTACCCGAAGACGTCGGCGACATGACGAATCTGCGCATACTTGACGCGCACTCCAATCAACTCTCCTCACTGCCGCACTCGATGACAAGGCTTGAGCAGCTGGAAGAACTGAATCTTGCGAACAACGATTTTGTACAGATTCCACCGGAGGTGACGGCCCTTTACAGTCTCGTGAAGCTCGATCTCTCCGGAAATCCTCTGGCCGGCACACTGCCGCCGGAACTGGGGAATCTGCGGAAGCTGAAAGGGCTGGGCCTGAGCAGCAAAGAGTTGATGGGGGAAATCCCTCCCGAGTTGGGAAACATGGAAAGCCTGGAGAGCCTTGGGCTGAGTGGTCAATTCACTGGTGCAATCCCTGCTGCGCTGGCCCGGCTCTCTCACCTTAAGGGGCTCTCTCTCAAAGGCCAGTTCACAGGTCCAATTCCGCTGAGCCTGGCCGACTTGAATGAGTTGACTTCGCTCACCATCGATGGCGAGTTGACGGGTCCCTTTCCGAAGGAACTCACCCGCCTGAAGAACCTGGTTACACTCATTCTCTCAGGCAATCGCCTGTCCGGGCCGTTGCCGCCCGAGATCGGTCAGATGACTTCGCTCCGCAGTCTTGATCTGTCTGGAAATCAGTTCGAGGGTCCGCTTCCACCCGAGCTTGGAAATCTGCCTTTAAACAGTCTCGGCTTGAGTCACAACCGGTTTACGGGAGCGATCCCTAAGGAGCTGAGTCGTCCGTACCTTACCCAGCTCGACCTGAGTCACAACCAGCTCGAGGGGAGGATTCCGCCCGAGCTGGGACAGTCTCACGGAGACGACTGGACCGTGTGGAACCTGTCCGCGAACCGTTTGACTGGGCCGATCCCTCCTGAATTTGTAAAGCTGGATTCGTACCTCTTCCGTATGGACCTGAAATGGAACGCCCTGATGGCCGATACTCCGGAGATCTCTCAGCTGATCGGCAGCCGGCACCTGGGCGATTTTGAAGGGACACAGAGTCACAGTCCGTCTTCTCTAGGAGTCGTCGGAGTTTCCCGGAATTCGGTCACTCTGAGCTGGTCACCCATTCCCTACTTGGGGGATAGCGGCGGATACGAGATCCTCTACAGCAAGATCTCCGGCGGCCCGTACACGCTCGCCGCCATGACGCCGGACAAGACCGCCAACCAGTTCAAAGTAACAGGCCTCGAGACCGGAACGACTTATTACTTCACAGTCCGAACCGTCACATACGCTCACCTATCGGACAACGAGAACATCGTGATAGGCGAACCGAGCACGGAAGTCTCCGCCACGACTTCCGCCTCTGCCGAGGTTTTCTTCCCGCTGTCCCCTCAAGCAGGCCAGTTCCGCAGCTTCGCGGTGTCCAACTTCGGAAACGCCGCGATGGACGTTGAGTTTCGGGCGCTCGCGGGATCGGGGGCTCTCTCCCCGTTGCCTGTGAACCCGGTTACCTTCAAGATTCCTCCCCGTGCCCAGTTGGCGCTGCTGAATTCGGAGATCTTCAAGACCGGCAACACCCCAGGTGACTGGGTGGGAGTCAGCGCCAACCAGTCCTTGGTGACGCTCGCAATGATAGGCGGATCGGGCGCCCTCGATGGGATATCGGGTCTTACCGATCCTCAGAAGACACTCTACTTTCCGCGCGTTTATCAGGGTGCAAGCGGTTTCAACGGAGAGGCTGCCGACACGCGCCTGGTCCTGGTGAATCCAAGCGACTTCCCAGCTCGGATTCGCCTCAGCTCTAAGGGCGACAGCGAGTCTTCAGTCGAGCTGACGATTGCCGCTCGAGGATTGGCCTCTGCATCGTTACCTGAGCTGTTTCAGGCTCCTCCTTCAGGCATCAATTACCTCCTGGTCGAGGTCTTAGGAGGCGAGGGAATCGCCGGCTGCGCCCAGGTGACGCTCGGAGGCGGCCAGAGCCTTTTGGTCTCTCCCGGGCTCCCTGTCTCGGGCAGTGATCGGATCTACGCAGCCCAGGTCGGTTGCGGTTCGGGGCTCGTCACCAGTCTTCGGTTGATCAACGCCGATACAAACAACCGCAAGGTACAGGTTCGGCTGATTGGGGACGAAGGTCAGATCCTGATCAATTCGGCGCCCATAACGCTCCTGCCGGGCCAGCTTCGCGAAGAAGATCTGGCTGTGCTCTTCGATCTCTCCGAGGCGTCCCTCAAGGCCGGCTCGCTGGAGGTCGTCGCCGACGGCACCGGAGTCCTCGGCGACATTGTCGTCTATGACCGCTCCCTGGGCTATGCGAGCAGCCTTCCGTTGACCGATCGCCGGTTCCGGAGTGCTGTGTTCGGATACGTGGCCAATGGCGGGAATCTGTACACCGGTCTCGCGCTTTTTAACCCCTCGCCGAGCACTGCCGAAGTAGCGGTGGAAGTCTTTTCGTCCGACGGTCAGTCGAAAGGCAGGATCACGCTTCAACTGGATCAAGGCAAAAGAATCGCCAAACTCCTGACGGAACTCTTGCCACAGACCGCCGGACAAAATACCGGCTACGTCCGGGTTATTTCATCAGAGGCGGTAATCGGTTCAGAGTTCTTCGGTCATTTCAGCCAGGAATTCCTGTCCGTTGTACCGCCAGTGATCCTGGAATGAGACCAGGGTGGGGGAAGAACGAGGAAAACAATCATTATATTAAGTACGAGTCAAGTTCTGCCCCGCTGGGGTTGCCTCGTTCTTTGCGTTGCCATGGTCGCATCTTTGCACGCGGTGAACGCGGAGACTCTCAAGGATGTCGGGTTCTCGAATCCTCTTCAGTACGAAGCGGTTGTTCCCCTGGTGACATTTGGGAACGCCGACCCTCTTACCCTCCAAACCGACGTTCTGATCAAGAACTCGGCCAACTCTGAGGCCTTCGAATTCAGGGATGCAGGTACTACACGATCCTGCTAAACCGGAGTACAGAAGAAGTCGTATCGGTCAAGGGGACTTGTTTTTGAATTCAAGTTGGACGCTGATTCGAACGAAGTGGAGGAAGAGGTGATGCGTAGGTTATTACTGTCCTTGTATTTACTCCTGCTCGGGTTCGATTGTTTCTTATTTCCCTGGGCTGCTGACGAAGGTGGACTACCGAAGACGATACGATTCGAAAACGTCTTCCCTCACGTGGTTTTTGGCCAGCTTGGCGCTATCCGTTACGAGACCGAGCTCGTTTTCGTGAATCCGGACTCCCGACCGGCCCTTCTAGAACTTACCTTTTACAACGCGTCAGGAGAGTCGGCTCACGAACTCCTTCAGCTCCAGAGTACTGGATTGGGTGAGGGTTCGTGGAGCAACAGTCAAGGGCTTTGTGCGGGTACCGTCCTTGATGGCGACGAACATCTGTACGCGGAACTCCCAGCTCATTCAGTAAAGGAGTTTCTTTTGCCCGGATTGAAGAACTATTTGGTTGGGAAGGAGTTTGAAGGATGGGTCGTGGCTCGCTCCAATTCGCCTCTGACCGGCTATGAGAGGATATGGATGAGCGATGACCGGGGCTTTTCGTCCCATGTCGAGGTGCTGGGAAACTCCGGAGGAACCCACGGGGAAATCGACCTGATTTTCGGCCTCTCCACTTTTGCTGACACGGGAGTCCGGACCCACCAGACTGGCGGGATTGCATTTGTCAATCCGGGAAGTCAGGCTGCGTTTTTGAACCTCACGCTTAGCCGACTCGTCTTGGACCAGCCCTCATCCGACGTCGCCTTGAAACGCACTCTTCAGCTTCCCGGTCATCAGAAGCGGGCGTTCCTCCTCGACGATTTGTTCACTCCATCTGCGAACGCGTCGTATCGGGTGACCGTCGACTGTGAGAATCAGGTACCACTCGCCATAATGGGTATCGGGTTCAGAAGCAGAACGGATCCGGAAGGAACACCTTTCCCGCGAGCGGATGAACCTTGGCTTACGATCAGCCCACCGTTGAGGCTCAAGCTCCCCGCCGGGGTTCCGTACTCCCTCCCGGAAGAACCGATTAGTGAGGCTCAGTTGACTGACTGGGCTTTGTGCCTTACGCGCTTCGGCTTCGTCGCCGCGCGGCCCGGCGGTCGTGATGTCTATCCGATGAACGTCGGCTGTGGCTATCACTGGAGTGGTATCACCCCTGACAGCGCTACCGGACTCGGGGTCGTCTATACAACCAACGATACCGGAATCTTTTTTGGGAAATCTGGAAAGTTTCTCACCCTTGGCTATCACATGCTCGGCCGCACACCGGTCTTCCGACCTCTTGCGGACCCGAACCTCGTCGAAATCGAGATGGGCAGCGGTTGCCAACACTCGATCCTAACCATAGACGTGAGTCGAGAAGAGGTCGTCTCGAAAAAGAGAGGCACCGATTACTGTTGGTTCTAGTCCCGTTTCGACATTTGCGCCGTACGCAGGCGTTACCGCGCCCTGATAAGCACTGGCCAAAACGCAACTGTGACCGTTCCTGGGCCTGCTGGTCCGTTGCACTTGGCTACCCCGGAAACGATCAGCGGGTCACAGAGTGTGAGCCAGCGTTACTTGCTCGCCGTCAGGAAACAAAATGGAAACATGCTTGCACGAGAAGTGCCGAGCAAAGAGAACGGCGAGAAAGCCTATCAATTGAGACTGCTGATCCGGCGAGGGTTTCGTGGCGGAGGAGGAGGGATTCGAACCCACGGTACCCTTCCGGGTACAGCGGTTTTCAAGACCGCCGCCTTAAACCACTCGGCCACTCCTCCGCTGTCGGCTAATATACTCTACAATATCCCGCATCCCGCGGAAAGACGCGGATGAAAGCAGGGGCAAAGGGGCAAAAGGGCAGAGGGGCAGAGGGGAAGGAAACACTTTATGGGGAGACTTGAGGAGTTCGAGGCTTTCAGACGGGAGATGAACGAGAAGATCCTCGCGGAAGGGAATCTCGATACCAAGCGGTTTTGGAACCTGGACAGCCACGTTTACGAGAACGGAAAGATCGACAGCCAGACCAAAGAGATGATGGGCCTCGTCGCCTCTCTCGTCCTTCGCTGTGATGACTGCGTCACCTACCACATGATCCAGTGCCACGATCAGGGCGTTGACCGGCAGATGTTCTACGAGGTTTTCAACGTGGCTCTGGTGGTGGGAGGATCGATAGTCATTCCCCACATGCGACGTGCGGTCGCGCTGTTGGATGAGCTGGAGGCGAGGCGGGGGAAACACCCACGCGAAGGCTAGAAGGCGTCACAGAGCCGGGAGCGACCAGCGCCGAAGGCGCAAGCGACCGGTCCTTCCGTGCCGCTAACACCAATACGATGGGTCGGTATCGGCACGGAATGACCGGTCGCTTGCGCCTTCGGCGCTGGTCGCTCCCGGCTCTGTAAGCATTCTAACCTTCGTCCTGCAGCCTCTTCACGGCCTCGACCAACCGGCTGTTAAATTGCTCGTAGGTTTCGCCGGGCTGCGGGGTAATCGGGTCTCCGAACCGTACGGAAACCGGGTGCAGGCGAATACGGCTGTCTCCTCGGCGCCAGACCTCGAAGGTTCCCGTGATGGCGGCGGGAACCACCGGCACCTGCAACTCAGAAGCTAGGATGGCCGGCCCTTTTCTAAACGTCTTGAGCGTTCCGTCAATCGACCGTTCCCCCTCGGGGAAAACGCACAACAGCCGCCCTTGCCTCAATCCTTCGGCCGCTAGCCGCAAAGCCTGGCGCAATTGCTTGTCAGCGTCCACGGGAACCACCTTTATCATCCGGCCCAGAAACCCGAGTATTCCGCCTTCGAAGTACTCCGAGTAGCCGAGAAAGAAAATCCGTTTGATGACCCGGTAAGGCAGCGCGGCAACAACGAAAAAGGGGTCGAGGTAGCTCAGGTGATTGGGGCAGATCAGAAACGGATACCGGCTCGGAATGTTCTCGACGCGCTCGATCTTGAAACGAAACAGAAGCTTTGCCGCCAACCAGGTCACGACCGCTGCAAGGTAAAGCAGGAATTCCGCAAACGGCCTGGGAGAAAGGAGCACCCGGAGACGGTGCGCGTCGTCGTTTCTTAGGGGCTTGCGGAGGATCTCCTCCCAGGTGGCACCGTTTTCCTTGGATTCCGGGGCCGACTCATCCTGCTTCCTGGCAGTACGCAGCGCTTGCGCCAACTCACCCACGGTAAAGATCTCGGCCGCGACATCGTCAGGGACGTGAACCTGCAACGATTCCTGCAGATTGGAAAGCAGTTCCACGCGTTCCAGGGAATCAAAACCCAGATCGAGCTCCAGGTTCATCTCCTTGCGGAGACCCGGCAGTCGCTTCATCTGCAGGATCTGCTGGAATACGACAACCTCGACCTGATCCTCGGGTGCGACCGTCGGGGCTTGCGTCGGTGTCTCCGAAGGGGACGATGCCTCCTGTTCGCGTCTCTCCTTCTCGACCTGAAACCGCTTGATCTTCCGGGTTGTGGTGCGAGGAAGCGGATCCCGCCTGATTTCGAAGCTTTTCACCCTCTTGTATGACGGCAACCCCTGGGAATGCGTCTCGAGGACCCACCTGATCATCTCAAGCGCGTTGACGATCTTGTGACTGCGCAGATACTCGAAGTCGGGAACGATCACAGCGTGGAGCTTTTCGCCCGATGAGCCGGAGGTCTCGTCAACCAACCCGAGGACACACATCTCTTTTATCTCCGGGCATCGCATCTGGTAGTGATGCTCCAATTCCTCGGGGTAGATGTTCTTTCCTGAGCTGAGAACGATGACGTCCTTCAGCCGGCCGGTCAGGAAAAGGAAACCGCTGCGGGGCAGGCGGCCCGAATCGCCGGTTCGCAGCCACCCGTCGTCCATCGCCTGGCGGGTCGCCTCCGGGTTGCGCCAATACCCCTCCGTAACATTGGGGCCCCGGACCAGGACCTCGCCAACGCCGTCTGCGTCCGGCCGCTCAATTCGCAGCTCGGTTCCCGGCAGCACCCGTCCCACCGAACCCACCTGGTACTGATCCAGAGTCGTAATCGTGATAAGCGCGGCAGTTTCCGTCATTCCGTACGCCTGAACGAACTGAAACCCGAGGTCGCGGAGGTAAGCTTCGACGGCCGGATCGAACCTTGCGCCGCCTACCCCGAAAAGGCGGAACGTTGAGCCAAACCGAGCATGAATTCGTTTGAAAACGGCCTTCCCCAGGTTCAGGCCGAACTCCTCCCTGAGGAGGTGAGACAGTTTGAGTAACCGGCGAAAGAGAAACCGACCAAACGAGCTCTGTTTCTCGATCTCGGTTTCCACCCGCCTGTGGAGCGCGTAGAAGAACTGCGGCACGCAGACAAATATTGAAATTCCCTCTTCCGCGAAGGTCTTGACTACGGCGGCAGGATCAAGTGAATCAAGGAAGGTCAGCTTACAGCCCCTGAAAACAGGAATCAGGAAGTTAATCCCCAGGCTGAGAACGTGATAAAGCGGCAGAATCGAGAGAAAATGATCGCTTGTGGAGACCTCAATCAACGACAACGCCGCGTCGATGTTCCCGTAAATGTTTCGCGCCGATAACACGACGCCCTTGGGATCGCCCGTCGTCCCGCTCGTATAGATGATCGTCACCGGATCATCCGCGGGTCGCGTGGCGGGTGGCACGCGGGATTCCGACTCCCTGGCCCGGATCTCTGATTCCCAGTGATGATAGCCAGTCCTCGGTTCTTGGCTCTTCATAAGGACTGGGGGCATGCCCGGCCAGACGCGCTTGATCTCAGTCAGCTGGGTCAGGAAGCTCTCCGAGGAGATGACGAGCCTGCAGCCGGCGTGCTCGATCAGTCGCGCGAGCGTTTCCGGGGTGTGAAAGGTATCGAGCGGGACGGCGACCGCGCCCGCCCATTGAACGGCCAGGAAAGCGATTCCCCATGCCGGATGGTTTTCCATCAGAATCGCGACCGCGTCAGCGGGGCGGATGCCGGTTTTCTGTAGGAAAGAGGCGATTCCGGCCGCCTGGTCGACCACCTGGCGGTAAGAATACGTGTCCCGCCTGCCGTCTTTCACGAGTTGCAGGAAGATCTCATCCGGCCGAGCCGCCGCGTGCCCGAGGAGTCTCTGGAGGATGTCTGGGGTTGGGTGGGTCATGAGTTAGTCTACTAGCATAACCGCCTGGGAGCGCAGGCATCCTGCCTGCTCGTGCCGCAAGTACAATCGAGTTTGCAGGGCAGCACGAGCAGGCAGGAGCCTGCGCTCCCAGGCGGCTTCTTTCCTACTTCCCCGCAAGTGTCTGCTCGAAAAACTGGAATGCCGTTTGATCCACGCCGGCCGTGAATCCATGTCCCTGGCCTTTGACGATTCCCAGCCGGACTTTCACGCCAGCCTTCTTCAAGGCGTCGTGGAGAAGCTGGCTCTGATTCGGCAGCACGGTCCGGTCCTGGTCCCCGTGCAGGATCAGGAACGGAGGATCGTCCGGGCTGACGTACGTAATCGGGTTAGCTCGCGCGACCTTTTCCGGGTTCTTTTGGATCGGGCCGCCAACAAGAGCCGATTCAGGGGAATCGACCGCATTATGGTCCATGGAGCCGGGCTGGTCATTCATCCTAAGAAAGTCAGTCGGGCCGAAGTAATCACAGACCGCCTGTACTCGGCTTGAATAGCTCAAATTATCCGGGCCGCCTTCCAGTTCTTTTACTTCGCCTGAGGTACCGAGAAGCGCGGCAAGATGTCCGCCGGCCGATGCGCCCCAGACGCCAATCCTGTTTGCATCAATCGGAAAACGCCCGACGCTCGCGCGAAGCCATCGAATGGCGGCTTTACAGTCATGGATTTGAGCCGGGAAAATCGCTTCGTCAGTCAGCCGATAGCTGATGCTGGCAACCACGAAGCCGCGATCAACAAGCGGAACCGCCGGGCATTGGTTCTTATCCCCAGACCGCCACGCACCTCCGTGAATCCACACAACCAGGGGGAACTTGTCGCCGGCTTTCGCAGTTTGCGGCACGTAAAGATCGAGAGTCAGGTTCCTTCCGCCAACAGTCCGGTAAATCAAGTCTCGCGCGACCTTGCCCTGCGTTTGGACCAACTGCGCATTCACCGGCGAGCCGGAAACTATCAGCAGAACCAAAAGAACCATGAAGCAAAGAGCCGCGGGACGGCCTCCGGGAGTCCGAAACGGCAATTGACAGGTATTCATGTGTGTCGAATAATGCCCGTAAATGATGAGAAAAGCAATGACGGCAGCCTCCTTAGGCCTGCTCTGGACACTCGCAGGAGTAGGTTTGGCCGGCGATTCTGCGCAGGTTCCGGTTCGACCACGAGTCCCCGTCACGGGGCCGATTCGCGGCACCGCGGTCTCCATTGAAGACGGCCACTGGCTGATCAACCGTGAGGTGACATATCCCGGCACCAAGGCCGAAGGACTGCTGATGAACGTCCGGATGGTGAATTCGATCTTTGAAGATCAGAACCGGGCGGACTTTGATGCCAGGGCGAATACGGCCGAGTTCGTCGAGAAGATCCCGGAATACGTGCGGGCTGGCGTTCGGGCATTCACATTAAATCTCCAGGGAGGATTCCCGGGATACGAGGGGGCGGTGAATTCCGCCTTCAATCCGGACGGGTCGCTTCGCGATTCCTACCTCGACCGGCTCAAGCCCGTGCTGGGCGCCTGCCGTAAGCATGGAGCGATTGTGATCCTGGGTTGTTTCTACCAGCGGCAGGACCAGGTCATCAAGGATGAAGAGTCCGTGAAGACAGCGCTTCTCAACGTCGCTTCCTGGGTCAAGAAAAGCGGATTTACGAACGTTCTCATCGAGGTGGCGAACGAGTTCAATCACCAGGGGTTTAACCATCCGATTCTCAAGACGGCCGGGGGGCAGGTGCAGCTGATCCGGCTGGTCCAAGAGCAGTTCCCATGCCTGCTGGTCTCGACAAGCGGGCTGGGCGACGGAGACCTTCCGGCCGAGATCTGCGAGGCTGCGGACTTTCTCCTGCCGCATTTCAATTCGACACCGGTCAGTGAGATCCCAGCTAAGATCCAAGCGCTGAAAAAGTTCGGCAAGCCGATCATCTGCAACGAAGACGACAAGACCGGCACAGACGCTGCGGCAGCAGCCGAGGCCTGTGTCGCAGCCGGCGCCTCCTGGGGTTTCATGCATGACGTGATGAACCAGCATTACCCTTTCACCTTCAACGGTCCGGCCGATGATCCGGTCGTGTACGCCAAACTGAAGGAACTGACCGGGTCACGGTGAAGGCCCATTCTTCTTTCAGAGCCGGGAGCGTAACGAGCGAAGCGAAGTAGCGACCGGATTGTTTGCCTCTTACGCTGGGTTGTGCCTCAAGAGGCAAACAATCCGGTCGTTACTTCGCTTCGCTCGTTACGCTCCCGGCTCTGAAGCTGGAGACAGGGTAGTTCGCACTTGCGCCTTGTGTTAAACTCCGTCTCTTCTTTGACTCTGGAAACGAAAGGATAAGCTTACGATGAGAATCGCAGTGCTTGGCGGTGACGGCACCGGCCCCGAAGTGGTGGCGGAAGGGCTAAAAGTCCTGAAGGCGGTCGCCCAGAAGGTCGGCTTTACCTACGAGACGAAGGAATTCAGCCTCAGCGGCGACCGGTACCTGGCCGCTGGCGGAGATCCGAAGTTCCAGAACATCCCGGTTATTCACGACGACGAGGTTGCGGAGCTCCGGACATATGATGCGATCTACCTGGGAGCCATCGGACACCCGAAAGTGGCTCCGGGGATCCTGGAGAAGGGCCTGCTTCTCCGACTGCGGTTCGAACTTGATCAGTACATCAACCTCCGCCCGGTGAAGCTCTATCCGGGCGTTTGGACGCCACTGAAGGACAAAGGGCCTCAAGAGATCGATTTCATCGTCGTCAGAGAGAATACCGAAGGCTTGTACAGCGGGATGGGAGGAGTTCAGTTCAAAGGGACTCCGCACGAAGTCGCAACCCAGGTCCTGGTCGACACGCGGATGGGCGTTGAGCGCGCCATCCGCTATGCCTTCGAAGTGTGCCGCAAGCGCAACAAAAAGAAGAGACTCACGCTGGTCGGAAAAACGAACGTCCTCACTTTCGCCCACGGCCTTTGGTATCGCACCTTCATGGAAATCGGCGAGGAATACCCCGAGATCGAAAAAGACTACAACCACGTCGACGCGTGCTGCATGTGGTTTGTCAAGAATCCTGAGTATTACGACACAATCGTCACCGACAACATGTTCGGCGATATCATCACCGACCTTGGCGCCATGATCCAGGGCGGCATGGGAGTGGCAGCGGGCGGCAACATCAACCCTCAAAGCGTTTCGATGTTCGAACCGATCGGCGGATCCGCTCCGAAGTACACCGGGATGAACGTGATCAACCCGATCGCGGCGATCGGCGCCATGGCGATGCTGCTCCGAGAGACGGGCAACCATCGCTCCAACGCCAAGTGGATCCAGGCCGGCGACCTGGTGGAATTGGCGATCATCGCCACGACTCCTAAAATGAAGAGCCAGGCCGCAGGAAAAATGGGATTCTCGACCACCGAAATCGGAGACATGGTGGCCGCAGCCGTTTAGCCTCTTATCCGGACGGATCTGACCGATCGGTCGGATCCGTCCGCTTCTCGCCCCAAACACTTCAATTCACCAACTTGTGGTACAACTGTCTTAATTACCCCACATCAGGAGGCCATATGGTGAATTGTTCTCGGTTGTTGATGACTGCGATTGCTGTCCTCAGCCTGGCAGTCGCCCTCGGCGCCGATGAGTCTTCGGTCAAACTGAACGTCGGAGACAAGGCGCCCTCCTTCGCAGCGAAGGATGCGGACGGAAAGAACTGGAGCTTGGCCGACCACGTCGGCAAGAACTTCATCGTCCTTTACTTTTACCCGGCTGCAATGACCGGCGGCTGCACCAAGCAAGCCTGCAGTTACAGGGACGATCTCTCGCAGTTTCGACAGGCGGGGGCCGAAGTCGTCGGCATCAGCGGTGACGAAGTCGAGAACCTGAAGGCCTTCCAGCAGGTGGAACATCTCAACTTCACCTTGCTTTCCGATCCGGACGGAACCATCGCGAAGAAGTTCGGTGTGCCGGTCAAAGAGGGCGGGTCCATCAACAAGACTATTGAAGGCCAGGACAAGACCTTCAAGCGCGGCGTAACAACCTCTCGGTGGACGTTCATCATCGACAAGAACGGGAAGATTGGCTACGTCAACCCGCAGGTCGACGCCCAAAACGACAGCAAAGCCGTGATGGCGGCCTTGACGGAGTTGAAGAAGTAGTCCACGACGTTTGAGAGAGCAGGTGTTGAACGCGTTACAGAGCCGCGCACGCAGCGAGGGTGTTGAAAAAGCCCCTTTAGGATATGGAGTGCGGCGACTGGTCGCCGCTTTGAGAATTTTGGATCTCCTCTCCTTCATTAGAT
>Ga0105091_10000306_pt1 | contig 19919 bp, 27 predicted proteins | sample PPLLak1March2015_FD_87022 | JGI IMG/M metagenome (GOLD analysis project Ga0105091, IMG submission 87022) | Freshwater sediment microbial communities from Prairie Pothole Lake near Jamestown, North Dakota, USA - PPLs Lake P7 Core (1) Depth... | ecosystem: Environmental > Aquatic > Freshwater >... | reverse complement strand
GGTAGCGGAAGCAGGCCAAGCGACGACACCTGGCACGACATCACCGTCTACTCAATGATGGTGCGGCGCGTGCGGGAGGTCGGGCAGTGGCCGTGAGTCGATACGCCCATCCGGTCATCGATCACGCCTGGTCGAATGCTGGGAAATACGCCTACTGGCTGCGGGTCGAGTGGGCGGCAGCTACCGCAGCGGGTGATCTGGAGACCGCAACTGCGCTCGGTGAGGAGATCGATGGGCACGACATCCAACAGATCCTCAAATACGAGACCATTACCCGTCACGACGTGGGAGCTTTTGTACGGTGGATGCGTGAGGTGCGGAGTGCGCCTCGGGCACACTGGGGTCTCAGTTCTTCTGACCTCGTCGACGCGGGGCAGGCGCTGGCTGTGCTTGACGTGTCACGATGCCTATGCCGGGAAGCACAGCTCCTCACCCAAGCCCTTGAGCTCCTTGGCATCCAGCATGCTGGGACTCCTCGCGCGTCACGGACTCACGGGATGTTTGCGGAACCGGACACGTTCGGGAGGCAGGTAGGTGTCTGGGCTGATCGCATCTCTAAGTCTGCGCTGGCGGTCGAGGCGACCGCGTCTGGGGCGACTGAGCTTGTGCTGGGCGGACCGATTGGGACTGCGGAAGTGCACGACCCGTCACGTCTGGGAGCGTTGCTGGGGCTGCAGCCAGGGCGCTACCGCAAAGCACAGGCGAACGACCGGTCAGGGCTGGTAGCTTGGCTCTCGGCGGTCAGCACGCTAATGTCGGCGATCGAGCACCTGGCGGTCCAGGTGCGATTGGGGGCCACCTATGGTGAAATGGCTGAGCATTTTGAGACCGAGCAGTGGGGGTCGACATCGATGCCCCACAAGAGGAACCCTGTTCGTTCAGAGCGTATTTGCGGCCTGGCAAGGGTGGTGCGCGCCCAACTCGGAGCCTTGGCGGAGTCTACCAGTTGGTGGGGCGAACACGACATCAGTCACAGTTCTGTCGAGCGGATCTGCCTTCCGTTGGCGACCGGGCTTACCGGGTTTAGTCTGCGTGAGGCGATTGATGTGGTGGCCCACCTGACTGTTGTGCCCGAGCGGATGGCCGAGCACATCGAACATTCCGGCACGTGGGACGAATGGCTGGCCCAACAGAAGGCCGATCCCGAGGCGTGGGCCGACATCTACAAGGGACTGCAGAAATGAGTCTCATCTACGTAGCCGAGCCCATCGACCAGGCGGGTGGCCGTCTACCCGCCAAATGGAAGGTGCCCGAGGACTGGACGCTCTACCATCCGTCCAAGGCGTTTAGCGGTGCTAAGGGCTCGTCCGGCCCGGAGGACGTCAACCGGGCGGTGCTCTCCACGGTGGACGGCGTGCTGGCTTTCCTGCCACGCGGCGTGCCGACGATCGGCGTGCCAGCCGAGATTGAGTGGGCGATCGCTAATGGCCTTCCTGTGGCTATCGTATCCGACATCGACGAGTCCGTGGCGCTACGCGGTTTTGCCCACCGAGGAGCCTTCGTCTCCCATCGGATCAGCCCAGCCGTGCACTGGCTCGAAACCGCCGTGTTCGACGTCGCCGCCCGCAACCAGATCGGGTTTGTGGCGAAGAGCCCGCACGCCCAGCTCCCCCGACGCGGGTACGCCGACGACGTAGGGCTCGACCTGTTCGCGAGTGAACCGGTGGTCGTCCCCGTGATGCAATTCCGCGACGTGCCGAGCGGCGTGATCTGCAACCTGCCGCCCGGCCAGTGGGGGTTCATCACCAACCGCTCGTCAACGATGCGGAAGCATCGACTCTGGGTCACGCCGGGCGTCATCGATCCGAGCTTCCGGGGCGAACTGTTCGTCGGGATCTGGAACGTCAGCGGAGCAACCCACTATGTTAAAGTGGGCGATCGGCTCGGGCAGCTCATCCTGCTACCGGCCGCGTGCCCGCAGGCGGTTTGGTCGGAGGACATCGTCGATGGGATGGGAGGTCGCGGCGATGCCGGGTTCGGCAGTACGGGCTAGCCGCTTTGAGCGCCCGGGGCCCGCCCCTACCGGCCGCATCGCGGGCGTTTGAGGGGGGTCCTCCCAGAGCGTGATCCCGCTCACAGTCTGCCGCTCCCCGGCACGCCAGAGCCCCCCAGCTGAATCGCTGGGGGGCTCCGGGGTAGGCCGATCAGGCGTCGAGGAAGCGAGCCAGGTTGGGGGCCACCTTCATTGCGGCCTGCATCGGCGTGGCGAACCGGCCGTCGACCCGGACCCGCTGGCCGCTGCGGTGCGCGACCTGGAGCAGGCCCTTCACCTTGGCGTCGTGGCCCTGGGCGAAGACGTTCCAGGTGGTCCCGCCGCAGTTAACGCCGAGGCGCTTGCAGGAGCAGGGGAGCTTGGCGGTGGCGGTGGCGTTCATTTCGGATTCCTTCCCTCGTGGGGGCCGGTGCCCCTCAACCTTGTAACACAAGTATACCAGCCAAAAATGGGTTCCCACAATGTCCCCGGATGTGACCCTCGACACACTTTTTCAAAGGCGCGCGCCACCACTGGCTGGCCGTGGTATTTGACGGGAGTGGCAAGCCTCACATTGAAGGGAGTGCCTTGGACATGATATAATTGAGTTTCACACCAAGGGAAGGGATCCCGAAATGGAAAATACAATGGGCAACCACACGCCAGTAGCTCCCCCGAAGGCTGAGCGTGGGCCGATCTGGTCCTACGTGATCGTGGGAGCTGTCATGTTCATCATCGGTCTAGCGATCGGTGGCTTCAACGCAACACCCACCGCAACCGTCCAAGCGACGTCACCGGGCACGGTCTTGGCGCAGCCGCCAGCCGTCGCTCCCGCACCGGCGCCGACGCAGCCTCAGGTAATCGAGGTGCCGGGCCTCTCGGACGGCAACGACTACGAGGTGGGCAACCAGCCCGGCAACATCCCCCCGGGGCGCTATTCCACCGATGGTAAGAGTGGTGGGGTGATGGCCTACGCGACCATCAACAGCTCCACCGGCGAGATCATCAAGTGGATCAACATCGATGGCCCGAGCAATGTGGATCTGAAAGCGGGCCAGAAGTTCTCGACACACGGCGGTACCGTCTGGATCTACCACGGCGGAGCCAATAAGTAAGACCACATAGTCTGCCAGTCTGCCAAACGGGGCTCACCTCGAATGGGAGGCTGGCTTGACTGTGTATTGGTTAATCTACGTCGGGATCTGGATCGTCGGGGCCATCATCGTCGGACTCGGTCTCGGGCGGTACCTCAAATGGCGGCACGGCCCAATGTGTGAGTGCGGTCACGAGGCCGATGCTCACGAGCACTATCGCAAGGGCACAGAATGCGTCGAATGTGAATGTCAGCAGTTCCGCCGTGGGTAGGCACTCCGCCTCGCCTCAACGGGTGCGAGGCTTCGTGGTACTGGTTGTGTCGTTGTCGGGTATGTTCGGGGCGCTAGTCGTCGGATCAGCCGCTGCGCTGGCTGGTTTGGCCCTGGGGGTCCTTGGGCTGATCCTAGTGGGTATCTACCTACTGTCGATCATGGTATTCTTTTGGGAGCTGGTCATCCGGACCGACGATCTGGGCGCCGACGTCCCCCAGGTGCGACCGGTCGTCGACAGTGAATGGATAACGCCCGACGATTGGATCGCCGGACGCATCCACGCGTGGGAGCTGGCTAAGGCCGCCTCTGTGTCAGATACCAAACCGCAGCAAACAGTGCCAGACACAACGCGGCCGTTGCCACAAAGTAGCACAGCAGCATGATCGCTTGGTTGGGAGGCAAGTGGATGTGAACGCGTGGGGTGTCGCACTCACGGGGGAGATCCCTGGCTCCTTCGATCAAGCACTTCTCAACGTAAGTTGTAGACGTCACACGCTACCACGGTGCCGGGTGAGTCGCGGTTACCCTCGATCGTCACGATTCGAGCGCCAGCCGGGAGAGGGAACGGGATCTGGCTGTTGTTCTTGACCCCGGCAGGCTTGCCCGGTGCACCGAGCAGGTTCCACGTCTTGCCCTTGCCGTCGTTGGCCGCGATGTACACCTGGCATCCGCCCCATGCCGTGGAGAAGCAGGCCCACGCCGACTGGGCGATGTTCGAGCCGCCTCCGGCCTCACAGGTGCGCTGGCCGTGGAAGTCGTAGCGGTACTTGGCCGGTACGGCCGGTACCTCGGGGGTCGGGGGGACGGGCGGTTCGGCGTCGGGGTCGCCCGGGTTGGCTGGCACAAAGGGCTTGCCGGGATCGGTCGTGATTGTGTCGAAGAAGATCAGCATTTGGTTTTCCTCATCATCTGGGAAATCGGCTGGGGCCTGGGGAGCGGGAGGAACCCCACCTCCCTTACTGACGGCGGTACGAAACGCGTTCATGTCGAAGTTGGGGTCGATCTTTCGACCCGGGGGCGAACAGACCTCCTTGTGTCCGGCGACGTGATCGGGTGGGAGTCGGTAGTAATCCTGTAGTGATTTGCACAGCGCGGCGTATGCGTCGTATTGGGCCTTAGGCCAGGGGTCGACGCCGGTCGCTTCGGCCTCGATGCCGATACCGGAGTTGTTGTCGCCCCACGGAACCACGGTATTCCCAGCATGATAGCCGATTCCAGCTGCCACTAAGTAGACCTGCCCGCTGCGCGATAGGAATAGGTTGCAGAGCGGTCCAGGCAGATCGCTGCGCCCGTAAACGCAGGTGTTGAGGCTGGGGGTATCGCCCGTCGGGGGACCCGCTGTGTGGTGACAAACTACTCCTTCTGCCGGTCCGGGGGTTCCGTGGCCGTAGGTTTTCCAGCCGTTGTACCCGATTTTGACGACCAGGCCGGACGCGGCCACTGCTCGATCGAGATCATTCCACATTGGCATCTGGGGAGCCTCCTGTTATGTCGTTTACGTCCTCCGGTCGCCCGTAAGGATTGGACGTTTGCCAATACTGTCCTTGCGTCTCGGGAGGTACCCATACGATAATGTTTCGGCCGCTACTCGGCTGAACCGTTAGGTATGAATCGATTGGTATGGGTTGCTGTACGCCAGAATACGGGGTTCCGGTAAGTACCAGTTGTTCGTCAATGACTTCGGCCGTCCACGTGTCCTCATACTGTCCCACGTGCAAAGTGCCGAGCCAGTCAGCTATTTGCCCCTCATTGGAGCCATCCCAATGCATCCACGGTAGGTATCCGGAAATGTTGAAGAACCCGAGATAGAAAGGTTCGGTCATGGCTTTCCCTAGGGTCGGAGCCACGTGGCTCGGAAGTGCATCGATTGGTTGAATGGGTCGGTGTTCTTCGAGACGCCCGCGTTGTGCCAGCAGTTCACGTTTAGACCGGTGGCCGCACCGAATCGGCGGACACACGAGACACCTAGTTCGACGTTGGCCGCCTGCTGCCCGGAGTTGGGGATACTAGCCGCAAACCGCATGCCGCCGCCATCCAGCCCGAGCCAGATTCCGCCCGACACGTTGGCACCGACCTGGATGCGGGCTCCCGCATCGATCGCCCAGACGCCGTCGCGGTTGAGCTGGAATCGGGCGTCCGGAATTGCGCCCGCAGTAGAGGTGCCCTTGGTGACGTCTGGCGTTAGCCACATCGCGGTTGGGTAAGCAATGGGCCGGTCGACGCCGCTGGGGATCGCCTGGACGGTGGTCGCTTGGTATTCACACTCGTGCAGGTTGCCCGCTGCGTTGCGCTGAATCGCCGACTGGGCGACCGAGGTGGCGTTCGCGAGGTGGTTGAGGTAAGCTAATAGAATGGTGCCGTTGGGCTGAGTGGGGTAAGCCGGTGAGGCTGCGGGAGTACCAGCCAAAACGTAGATCTTAGGTGCGTAGACGGATCCCGAGTAGTCGCCGTCGTCAACCGCCATCAGCACCAGATCAGCGCGAGGCAGGGTGGATACGGGAGGCACGGTGATCGTGGCGTTAGCGTCGTTCATGACTACATAACCGCCACCGTCTGACGCCGGAGTCGGACAAACTCCACGACCGGGCGAGATCAGGATGGTCATGTTCGGGGTCGCCTGCGCCGAGGCCAACAGCCCGGTGATGATGCGTCCGCCACCGGACAACGGGTCAGTCGTTGGATCGAGCCATAGCCCACCCAACATCCGGTCATCGAGGGCGTTATACGAGCCCTGCTGGAGGAATAGACACTTCAGTGTCATGATAGCTCCTTATCCCGCGATCAGTTGGCGCAGATAGAAGTCGTCAACGGTATAGTTCCACGGTACCGTGCCACCTGCGCCGTCCGATGGCGGAGACCCGTTCATCTTGATATAGCAACCCATGTCGACTGCCGCATCGGAGAATGCCGCCCCGGTTGTACCCGTCAGCGGAGACATCGCGTTCGCACCGAGGTTCGCCGTGCCGACGTCCACGTCAGTGATCGTGCCCACCGCGTTGCGCCACCACACGCCCAGTGTGGCCACGGCGGGAACGGTACTTAGCACCGAGACACCGGTATTCCACTTGACGTTACCACCTGTCACCCCGATCCCGCTAGAACGCACCTCCGATGTGTTGCCGCCGAGCGAGATATTGGTAGTTTTCCAGTAGGTAACCCGGAGCTGCGCATCGTATGGTCGCGCATAGCCGTAGTACGTCGGATTCGTGTTTGGCGCTGGCCCGAACTCGAAGCCACGGAACGTACCGTCCCTCAGCCGGTCGCAGATTCCGCCAATATTGATGATTGGGCACCCGCCCCACATGTAACGGGCTGGCCAGCTAAACCGTACCAGGTCGGGGAAACTATTGGTGGTCGGACCGACCGCGCCCACGGCGGGTGGGGTCGTGACAGTGTGTGCCCCGAGAACGTGGGTGCCGCCCTCGGACCAATACCAGTGCTCCCAAAAGATCAATAGATCGGCGTCCACCCAGTCGCCCGGAACCGAGCTGACGAGGTCCTGGAAGCCAGCCGGATCGAACCACATGTAGCAGCGCTGGTTGCCGTCCACGGCATCGAACTGGCCCTGGAACAGGTGATCGTAACCATCCGATCCGACCGGCGACTTGTAGGTGTTGTCGCCCTTGTAGACACGCCAGGCGTAGGGTCGGATGTTGATGGAGCGCTTCTCGCGGGTGATAACCGGTTGCTGCGCCGAGTGAAGCATTCGATAGCTCCACACGCCCGAAATGGCGTCCGATCCCGTGACCGGCGCGCCGTACTGGAGGTTCTGCCAGCCGGACAGGTCCACGTTACCAGCGGTCTCGAAGTCGGGGTTCGGCAGTAGATTTGGTCCGTATACCGTTGCGGTCGAGCCCTGAGCGGGTCGAGCCGCCGCAGCCAGTCGACGCTCTGCCGTGGACAACCGCTCCTCGGTGCGGGTCAGCCATTCGGATATGTCGATGGAGCGCGCCACACGGGTCATTCGGTCACCTCCGGTATTATGGTGATCTCCGACTCCGGAATGACTGGCGTAACCTGCAGCCCAGCCTGGGGGACCGCCTCGAATGTCGAGGAGATGGGGATGATGACCGTGCCATCGATCAAAGCGGGGACCATCTGCACCTTGACTCGGTCCATCTGGCCTGCGTCGACACTGATTGAGGCAATCCGGACCTGGAGGTCGTAGCCCTCGATGAACATGGGGCCAGGTGGCACGATCAATCGACAATCGTCGCCCACCCCATAGGTACCCAGCACCGGATCTTCATCCGCGTCGGGGAGCGAGATGGTGATGGTCAGGACCACCCCGGACCGGGCGGCCTGCTCGGCTTTGGCCTTCTCGTTGAGTGTGGCCTGGATACTGATGTCAGTGAAGCTAAGCGCATCCTCTAACCGCATCCAGCCCGCGCCGTACATGAACTGCGCCTCGTATCGAGAGACCAGTGGGTTAGCCGCGTCAGCTGGGTTAGTGCTGAGACATTCGATCGCTGTCGTCGACGAAGCCGCATCCTCCAGCCAGTATTGAATCTCGCAGTTCACGCCAACGATGAACGTGATTTTACTGTTGGCTAGGGTGCGCCCGAGCCGGGGATAACCCACCCGAATCGAGTCCGTCCACACCCCATTGGCGCTGAACGCCGGGTCATTCTTGATATCTGGTCCGTCGATCACGCCACACAGCGCGCGGATGGATTCACCGTATGACTTGCGGTCGTACCCGTAGTAGGTCCGGTCGCGCCGCACACCCGTGGTGATGTTGCCCGCGAGCGATACGCCTAGGTTCGAGTAGGTGTCCTGCTGCGGGAGTGTAAACAGTGTGGACAGAATCATTGCCTGGTCGATTTGGGTGAAGATCAGTGTCTGGCGGATGCGCCTCCGATCCCAATAGCTGAGTAGCTCCTCACAGCCAATGGTTAGCGTACCCGAGGGATTGAACTGCCGTTTCCACAGAATACCTGACCACACCGGCATCGATCCGCGCAACACCCCGATCAGTACGCGCCCCGGCAGGAGGATACCCTGCATTCCGCCGTCCAGCACCGGGATCGTCGCGGTCATCTGGCCCGCGCTGTTGATGCGCGATTCGTAGGTCAGCGTTGACCAGGGGAGCATCGCTATGATCGCTCGGGTCTGCATGCTCCGCACAACTAGTGTGGTTTCGATACCCTCGTGTGGACCCGTCATAGGTTCGCCGACTGGGTTGTGATTTGGGCGGTGCCGTTGCCCGACTGGGCGAACAGCCGAACCGTCCAGGTGCCGGGCGGGATAGCAGGCCACTCGGCTCCTACGCCGAGCAAATCGCGCCGCTCCACCCCGTTAAGAAATAGGTGGTAGTCGCGGGTAACGATTAACCTATCGCCGGTACCGAGTGTGACGGTGAGTGGGAACTGGCTAACCCCGACGATCTCAATTCGGGGGTTCTGCAAGATTCCGTCTAGGATGCACTCGCACGGCGCAGGCACGTTGCCCGTGTTGGTCATCTGAGTTTCGGATACCATCTGGCTCTGGGCAGGATACTGCCATCCGTTGGGCGCGACGTAGTTCGGTGCGCCGGACGCTGCGGTGTAGCCGCGTTTGTAGGTGCGGCCGGACAGCCGCCCCGCACCCGCAATCAGTGTCTTTACCTGAATGTCCCCGGTATAGACCTTGGGGTCCGGGCAATAGAACTCCAGATGAATCTCGCCCAGTCGCCAGTCAGCCCCCATATCACTCGGCATAGCCGACCGCCGAAGCTTACCATAGACCTGCCTCCCGTCCGTCAGGACCAGCCGCTCGGTGTCCTTACGCGAAGGACTCATCTGGTACAGCACAGACTTACGCTTGGCCTCTAGATCGGTCGGGGACGTACCCTGGATGCCGAGGCTGAGGACGATGGTCCGCGCGTCCACCTGGTCAGTACCGGACCAAACCCCGTCCATTTGTGGGCGGTTGATATCGGCCGTTCGGATCGGCGCCATATCGTCAATGCCTGTAATCGCGGTTACCGGATAGGCCGTCCCCGGGCCGAATGCGAAATTCCGCCACTGGCCTTGCTGTGTGCTTCTCATATGGCGTGAATTGATCGCAGTAAGTCGACCGCAACCCAGCAGGCCAGGCCCAGCGCGAGGAAGTTGAGCTTCATCCACCCGGCAGGGGGAGTCTTGCTGCCGCCAGCCCAGCTCGATATTGCCGCGATCAACAGAAACACGATACACAGGATGAGTAAGATGACGGTGGTGACCAGACTCATTGTCATCCTAATATACCCTAGCCGCAATAAGCACCAGGTCGAGGAACCACACCGCGATTCCGGCCGACAACAGCACCAGCGCGTACCGAACGATTGGATCCGGCCGTGAGGCCACGAACGACGCGCCCGCTGCCAATAGGAACGCCAGAATCAACAGCACGATGTGAAGTGGGTTCATGTCTCCTCCTAGGCGGGTACCAGACCGCCAGCCTTGGCCTTCCATAGGATCTGATCTACAACGTCCTTCGGATTAAGCTGAGTACCGAAGCTGCGGGCGTCGATGCTGAACGACTGTCCGAATGCGGATCCGGATAGCTGTCCTGTTTGCTTGTTGTAGGAGCCCGAGGCGTTCTGGCCCATGAAGCTGGCAGATCCTGAGATGCCTTGCGCGGTGTTCGCTACCCTATAGTCGAGGTTCTGGCCACCGAGATTGACCTGGCCTGCGGCCTCGCCCGTACTCTTGATGAGATCCATCACGTGGTTGAGTGTGGCCTGGATCTTGGGAATCCAGTTCTGCAGACCCTTATCCAGACCGCGCATGACGTCCTCACCGATGTCCATCATAATCCCGGACGGGGAGTGGATGTTGAGCGCCTTACGCACCGGTTCGGGGATTAGGTTGGTGAGGTAACTGACGATGGAGGGACCGAGCTGCTGCAACCCGTTCAGCAGGCCGTTCATGATATCCCGGCCCATGTTGATCATCTGACCGGGTAGCGCCTGCAAGGTGGAGATGATCTTACCGGGGAGCGCTTTGGCGTCCTCGATGATGATGCCAATCACCCGCACCGACTCGTCGCGGGCACGGTTCCAGCCGGTGACCAGCGAGTCCCACAACATCTGCGCGAACCGGGACAGCGCGGCAGCCACCTTGGGCGGTAGCGAGTTGACTACCTCGCCAAACCGGTTCATGTCGTTGCCGGTGTCATCCAGCGACTTATTGACGTGCGCGCCGAAGCCCTCGACGTCCCGGTACGCTTGAAGGAATGAATCCTTCATCTTGGTGCCCCAGTTGCCCACTGCGGTACCAAAGTTCTCCACGTCGGTTACGGCCTGGCCGAACTCCCTACCGATTTCATTGGCCCATTCCTCGACTGCCGGACCGCACCAGTCAAAGAACTCCTTCAACTTGGCGAACAGCGCGTCAACAATCTTGCGGAAGGTCTCCGAGTGGTTATAAGCGTAGATCAATCCGGCCGCCAAAGCCGCGATCGCCGCGATAACCAGGCCCACGGGGTTAGCCGCCATCGCCACATTCAACCCCAGCCACGCAGTGCGCAGCGCGTTGACTACGCTAACGATAGACATCCACGCAAGCTGTGCCGCCATCAGCGCGTTGAACGCGATGGTCCGGGCGTTGAGAATCAGTATTACCGCGCCCAACCCGATGAGCAGCTCCTTGTACTGACCCACCCAGGTGATGGCCTGTCCGATCCACCCGATAAATACGGTGATCCCGTTGATCACCTGATTTAGCGCATTGAGCACGACCAAGAATGCGGGAGCCAGCTTCTCGCCCAGCGCGGCTTGGGCGTTCTCTGTCTCGGCTGCGACCCGCTTCTGCGAGTTAGCCACCGAATCGGACGTTCGGGCGAAGTCGCCCTGCGCCTGGCCCGTCTGCTCCATAATCAGCGCGCGGGTGGCGATGATCTCGTCGCCCTTGGTGATTTCATCGCTGGTCGCCGCAAGGCCCATCTGTAGAGCCTTCTGGTTGACCATTTCCTTGTTGATCAAGACGCCGAAGCGCTCGATCGGGTCGTACTCACCACGGAACGCGGCCCCCAGCGCGGTCACGGCCTCATCCGGGGTAGTACCTGCAAACGAGGCCATGTCTCCGGCTAGGCCGGTCATCTGGGTACTGAAATCGGCCAGCGGCTGACCCGTCAGGCCTACAGCCTTACCGAATGTACCGAACGTGTTGCTAGCTTCGAGCGCAGCCGTCTTACTCAGCCCGAACGATGTCGCCGCCGTACTGGCGAACCGCTCGACCGAGCCGGACGCTTCACCGAACTTGACTTGCGTGACACTGGTCGCGTCTTGCAGCTTGGCGAACGCGTCCACCGAGCCGGATACGAACGTCAGTACCTTCTCGCCCGCTGCGGCCAAGAGACCGCCCGCGAGTGAGCCCACCGCCGTGCCCAACGCCGTGCCGATCATCGCTCCGCGAGACCGCGCCTCGCCTTCCGCGCGACCCAGCTCCGACATGTCCAGTCGGATACGACCGACCAGATCGGGCAATAGCGCCATCATTCACTCCGTGGGGACGGCTTGCGTCGGTTTAGGTCGTTGGCTACTGCCATCAGCCAACCGGCAGACCCTGAGGTGGATTGTTGGCGTTGGGGTTGGGCGACCATCTGTTGCCCGTTGCGGGTAGCGCCTCCCTCGAAGTCGCGATGCTTATCGGCTAGCGCCATCAGCTGGCGCGGGGTCATTTCTTCCCACTCTTCTTGCGTACGATTGAAGACGACGGTAGCGAGGTAGTACCATTGGGCGAACGGGATGCGGACCGGCGCTCCGCCCGGTTCGTCGGCCCGCCCATTTCCCCCGCCATGGCCTTCTCGCCCAGCTCGCCGAACGCGTCGGTGAACGCTACGGTGAACGCCTCGACCATGGTCTCCAGCTCGGACGGCTTAATGGCCGAGGCGATTTGGCGTCTAGCGGTTGGACCATCGTCAAACGCGTGGAGCAGCCCGGCGTGGATGATGTCGATCAGCAACTTGACCACCGGACGGTCCAGTTTCACCTGGCCCTCGTCATCCGTGATCAGAGTCTGCATCTCGGCTACCGAGCCGAACTGCTCCTCTATCTTCTCCAGCGACAGCATGGAGTAGATTAGTTCGTACTTCTCATCTCCGATCGTAATCCACTGGCCAGAGCTGTTATTCGTACCGGGCATGCGGTACCTCTATTCGGTTGGCGCGTCGGGTTGCGACGGCCGGGGTCTAGGCGGGTACTGGCTCTACTTCGGCCGGGACTTGCGAGGTCACGACCACTCCGGTACACACCGTGACTGGAGCGGGGAACGCGGCGCGGATGGCGTCGACGCTGAATACCGTTCCGGCCGGGCACTCGGCCGCAACGACCTTGCGCACTTGACCGGGTGGGGTGGCTACAGCGGCTGCTCCGTCCACGCTGACCAGTAGGTGCCCCTTGGCCTCCCCCGCGTTCGCCAGACCTGCGCCTGCAAACGCGACGACCAGCAGGCCAATCGCAACGATCAAACTTCGGATCATGCCTGAATCTCCTTAGGCAAACGGGGCTTCCGGCTCCCACGGGTTCGGTGCGTCGTAGTCGTCGATGATGACGACGTCCAACCACGGCGAAGTGCCCGTGGGCGGGTTGACGTTCATCTCCGCCGTGACCATCTGGTAGTCCTCCTCGGCCGCCCCGATCTCGGGGAAGCTGGAGAGTGAGCACTTGCTCATCACAAACGCGACCGCGCCACCTGGTGCGTCGGCCGCTGCGGACACCGCCCGCATACCGAAACTCAGCGGGAAGGCACTGGACAGCAGCGACCAACCCTGGCCGGTGTAGGGAACCGTGGCGCTCGCGGTGCGGTCGGTCACCGTACCGCCGAGCATCACGGCGAGGTTCTGCAGGCTGAGCTTGGCGTTCTCGATTGCCGCCGTCAAACCGGTGATGATGGACTGCTGATCGATCAAGCGGTTGTCACCGCGTAGCTGCTTGGTGTCCATGTCGCCGGTGATCGCCAGCGACTTGATGCCTGGAACGTCGAACCACTCGCCGTAGGTGGCCAGTGCGCCTACGGCATCGGTGAGCACGGACGCGATCTGGCAGTGCTGAATAGCATAGACCTTGGTGATGCCCTGATCGGCGACCGGGGTCGGGGTGGTCATCTTTGCCTCCTATGGCGCTGGGACTGCCAGCTGGCGATCGATCTGCACCGTTACGATGGTGCGTCGTAGGTTGTCGGCCGCTTGTGACGACCGAGTCAGAATCCGCACGCCGTAGCAGGCGACCAGCCAGCTCGACAGCTTGGATCGGTGAAGTAGGAGGCAGACGCTATCTTCCAAGCCGATGCGCTCGGCTCGGGATCCATCGGGGTTCCTCAGTGCTTGATAGATGTCGACTTGAGCCTGTTCGCGGACGAGCAGCTCGCCCTCGACGTCGGTATCACCATTGGGAACTGGAACCCAGGCCACGCCCTCGGTCACTACCACCATGGGTAGCGGAGCTTTGGGCGGGGCCACATCGCGAAATACGGTCAGCCCGAGACCAGCGGACTCGATCAAATGCTTGATCGCTCCACTGACAGTCGCGTTAGTCACGGGCGTGGTCATTCGCAGCCCTTCACCATCGTCTTGGCGTACGCCGCTTCGGCTGCGGCGAATCCGGGTCGCATGTGGGGTTGAGCCCGATTGTGCCTGGTGCCGAACTCGACGAATCCGGCGTATGGTACCTGGTTCTCTAGAATCGCGGCCGTTGAGTCATCAGTCGTTTCCACTCGGCCATTGATTCCGTTGCGGAGCCGCCCAGTACGTACGGGCGCACGCGACTTGGCCTCTCTCTCGGCCAGGGCTGCCAAATCAGCCGCGTTGTGCGGGAACTGGCCCTCCCACTGTCGGAAGACACGTAGGATGGCGCGTTCCCACTCACTCCGATTCGTCCACTCGACTTGGGCTGGCATACCTGATCACTCGATCTCCACGGTCAATACGAGGCGTACCCTTGTGCGTTTTGGGGTGGTCCCAGTGCTCCACTGTGACGTCCCCCACCTCCGTTGTGGTGGTTGTGGTGTCGCTGCCGACCGTGACCGTGACGTCCTCGGACTGGTCGACCGACTCGTCCGTGGTCGTGGTGGTCTTGGTCTCGGACTTGTCGACTGAGGTTGTCGTCTCGTCGCCGCTGCTGCTCTTCTTGGTCGCCATCAGACCAGTACTCGATTCGTCTTGTAGGGTTCCAGCCAGGCGTCCACTACGGGATCGCCCGTGGTCCTCTCGTACTCGGACTCCCCCTGTCGCTGCTTGGGCGGCCCGGGGTCGGTCTCATCCTGTGGGTTGGGGGCTGGAGGTTGGCCGATCGGATTACCCTCAGCGTCGGCCTGCCCGGTGAACGGAACCGGTGAATACATTGCCGCCAGTCGCGCCGCAGCCATCTGAACGCCCAGCGGAGTTTCTCGACTGCCGAAATCACCATCGACAAGAAACTCACCAGACGCCAAGTAACCCGGATACCAAGTGTGTCCGTCCGGGTCCAGGGATCCGGTCGTGACGGAGGCAGCCCAACGCGACAGTCGGCCGACTCCATAACTAACCGCCACCGAGATCGTCGTCGTCGTCGGCTCCCACATCTCCCGGGTGTACTGGTTGATCACGAGCGTCGCGGAGTCGATTGCGGCCTGGATCTCCGTGTCCGTGCCCGACGCACCCGCAGCTTTCGCCTGGTCGATCGTGCAGTAGCTCATCGGGTCCCTCGTATCGCTTAGGCGGGATGGGGGCCTTGTCGCTGGCCCCCATCCCGCAGCATCGGCAACGTCGTGTCACGTGGCCGATAGCTTGATGAACGCGGCCGGTGCGTAGACCGCGAGCTGCGCCCGGGTCTCCGCCAGCAGGACCAAGATGTTCTTGACGAAGTTGTCGACGTGGCTGTCCGACATCAAGATGCGGACGCCCGGCTTGCGCCAAAGCGTGGCGCCTTCCTTGAACGCGCCCACGAGCGCGGTGCCAGCGGCGATCGCCACCGTCGGCACGACCGGCAGGCCCCAAACGCGGGGTGCCGCGAGGGAGGCCGGGTCCTTGGTGAAGAGGAACGTGCCGGTGGTCGAGTCCTGGGTCAGTTCGACGCCTTCCCAGTCGACGGGGTGCAGGACCACACCGGACGGGTTGTACCCGGAGACCTGCGCCTTGGTGATGGCCTTGCGGATCGCGATCAACATTCCGTCGGTGGTGAGCTGGCTCTGGATGCCCACCGTGTTGAGGATACCCCGGATGTTGGGAGCGGTGCCGTTGCCGTTGAGTACCTGGTTGTCGAGGCGCTTCTCGACCGCATAGCTCAATCGACCCTGGATGTAGCCCGTGAGCTGGGCGTTGTCCTCGGCCGACTGCCGCGTGAGCGGGATCCACACGGCGAGGGTCGCCAGAGCGGCGCTCGCGACCGTGAACGCCAGGGTGGCCTCGGGCTTGGCCGTGCCCTCTGCCACTTCGGCGGCCGGAACGGTGGTGCCCGCAGCCTCGATCACCCATTCGATCGAACCCGACGTCGCCGTCTGCTGGTCTAGCAGGTCCGCGACCTTGAGCACCATGTCCGGCGGGTGAACGATGCCGGGCAGGCGCGTGGGCTGGCTGGCCCAGGTTGCCGTGGTGACGAGCGCGCGGAGGTCAGTGGCCTCGGGGAGCCGAAGGATCTCGGCCGCTCCCGTCATTCCCCGATCGCGGTAGGCGGTCGCGCCCTCGGCGACCATGTCGCGCCAGTTGCTGGGGATGACCGGGTTGGGGGGTGGTGCGTCGGTACTGGCCGGACGCTGGCCACGCTCCTGGGGCTGGTTGCGGTTACCCCCGGCGCCGCTGCCCGCGTCGGGACGCCAACGCTCGACGACTCGGGTGTCGGCCAAGCGCTGACGGCGGGCGTTGGTCGCTTCGGTGACGGTGTTGCGGCGCTCGATCTCGGTGGCGATCTGGTCGGCGCGGGTGGCGTCCTCGTCGGTCGCGTTGTCGCCGCCGAGTGCTTCGAGCACCTCCGAACGAGCCTGCTGCAGTTCAGCATCAGTGAACTGGGTGTAGTCGACGGCGGTCGGCGCGGTCCGCCAACCTGTGGCGCCAAAGGCGCGACGTCGGGCGCGCAAAGTCTGCGCGACGGTGATGGGTCGGCGGTTCACAGTCGTCCTCCTAGTTGAACGGTCCTCAATCGCAGCCGTGCTGCAGCGACGGAACGACCGGTGGCAGGAGCCGATCGAGCTGCCGTGAACTGAGATCCAGGCACAGCGGCCATGCGTGCTGTGATCTGGCTGACTTCGACGAGCTTGACTGCAACGATCTTGTTTGCCTCGTCCTCGTCGAAGATCGCTTGACGGAATCCTACGGACAGCTCGGGAGCCGATCCGGAACTTCCCTTAGTACGGGCATCGTGCCCGTCACTAGTGTCGTCCCACCATCCTCGAATCCAGAGCCCCTCGGCCTGGTCCTCCGCTCGGAACACTCCGACCGGGACGGTGGGGTCATGCATCCAACAGAGAGCATACGGCTCCCCGTCCAGACCACCCGCTGACCAGCAGCCAGCCTGAAATGTCGTGCCATATGCGTCTGTTACGCCGTGCCTACAGGCCCAGCCCTCAAAGTGTGGTTCGTCGCCGCTGGGGTCGGCCCGAACATTGAGGTCGCTGAATGCTACATAGCGGTAGGCGTCAGATACGATTTCCACTCGGGTCTCTACCATTCCATTGATAGACGCGACCCTCGCGGGTACGCGCCTTGGTAGAGCCCGGGACAAAGTCAGTTACGTCGGTGGTTTCACCCGTACGCAGGTAGGTCCACGTACCATAGACGCCTATCTTCAGGTCGAGCTGGCGTGGCAGTACGCCGATGTGCTCGCCCGTTTGGCCATCGAGTGGTCCTTCTCGCAGCAAGATCGCGTGGCCAGTGCGATCCATCTCGGCAGCGTTGGCGGGGATGACTAGGAGCTTAGTCATGTGGCAGATCCAATCGGCAGGCGGTGCCCGTTTCGACGAGAACGATCCTCATCCGGGTTATCACCTGGGGGAGCGCCAGGGTCCTGAGCGCTCTTGTCGAACGGGTTCGTGCCCTGCAATGCGGGGGGCGTCTCGCCCTTAATGTCCGGCAATTGGTGTGAGCCTATGCTATTGGCTCGCGCCCGGTAGACCGTCAGCGTCACTGTGCCGATTGAATCTGGCAACGGCTCTTGGCCGATTTCTTCGCGAGCTTCGTCTATCGTGACGATGTCATTTTGTACGAGGGTGATCAGGCGACCGTTTCTCGCGTCGGCCGATTCTTGTAGAGCCTCCACTTCATCGACGTTGAACTGGGCAGTCTGGGAGGGATCCGGTACTACAACCAGATCGATCTCCGAGGCCACCACCTGCAACTTGGGCAGGATGGTATCGGACCAAAGCGTGGTTCGCGCCGCGTCTCGGTTCTCGTAGGTCGTGCCACCCATCAGGTAATCGCGGGGAACGCCGAATGCCAGCATTACTTCTTCGGCGGTGCGCACCCGGGTGTCTAGATAGCTGACTTCTTCACTCGTCAGGCCGATACGGTCGTACTTGGCAGGAACCGGCCCACTGAGGACTAGGTGTCGTCCGGCGTTCTCGGGGGATTCGTGTCGCGCCTGGAGGTCCGCCCGGACCTGCTTGTGCGTGTGCTCGTCCACGTCGCCGAGATAAACAACTCCACCCGGGGTTCCTCCACGCTGCAGAGTCGCGGACTGATAACGACGCGCGTAGTCGTCCAGCTCAAGCGCAAACCGGGCGGCTCGCAGCGGCGGCAAAGCGGCCCAGACGTCATCAGGATCTGGGTACCGCAGCCATAGCATCTCTTCAGGAAGGAGAAACCCGGTTCTTCCGCTGGAGCCATGAACGTGGTAACCTACCAGCGTCTGCGTGTCTTCGGGACCGGTGTTGTCGATGACGGGCTCGATCGCCCAGCTCTGATCGAGCACGTGCAGCGCGGATACGGGGCCTCGGCCCGAATTGCCTCGGTCCATGTAGATGAACGTCTGGCCCCGAGTTTCCAGCCGCAGCCAGCTAATCTCGCGCAACACCCGGGCCGACATGTATTCATTGGGTGCATGGTTCCAGAGATCGGCGACCTCGTTGGGGATTACCTCGCCGCCGTCGTTCAGGATCTCTAGGGGACAGGTAGCGGCGTTGGTCGCGATCGCGATAATGCAGCGGTAAGCAACTGCGCTGTTCCGCCATCCAGTCTCGCCGTCCACGTACCACTGGTACAGGCCATCTGGACCCATTGTCACGTATATGGTGTCATTCCCCGCAACGTGGAATGAACCACCGAAGGGGAATTCGGTGCCAGGCATGGATCGACGCGCCAGACTACGAGTAGCCTGGTCTGCCAGCAGGCTTACCGCGCCTTTTAGCGCGCCGACCCAGCCTCCCCCGGGCTCAATCGGGGAGCTTATGCTACGCGACATCCGCCATCCCACGCCTCCGGAAGAATAGGTGAGAGATGGCCCATACCAGCGCGTCGAGACGGTCGGGGGACAAGCGGTCGGCTGGTGTCCACGTGGTCATTTGATCCTCCAGCGTGTGGTGGATCCCGACGTGGTGACAGAGCCCCTGTTCGTACAGGGTGCTCACCGGCTCGGCTCGCAGTCGTTTGCCTCGACTGGCGGTTACGGGTCGATACCTCACTCCTTGCGGCAGACGCTCAGATTCTAGGGTAGTGCGGACCATCTCGCCGCCGTTGTTTGTCTCGGCGACTATGTAGCTTGCGCCCCAAGCCTGAGCGGCTTGGATCGCGGCTTGAGCCCATCCGTGCGGGGTGTAGTGACCAGACATGTCCGCGAGGACGAACCCCTCGTGATCAAGCCTTCCGGCAACGATGATGCCCGTTTCATCGCCACCGTAGGTCACTGCTGGGTCGATCGCGACAACGATCTCCATCTGAGACATGAACGGCTCGACCATCTTCATGTCGGCCCGATGCTCTTCAATGAGATCATTAGTCCAGAGCGCGCCCTCGACATCTTCGAGTAGCTCGCCCTCCAGCTCCTGCCTCCCGAGTCGCGATCCCTCGTACTTGGCAAGGACCGTCTCCCGGAAGACAGGAGCCAGATTGTGGAGATTATCATACGTCCGGCCACTGGTGATGACTGTGGTCGGTGAGTACCTCAGCTCCCGGATCTCCGGCCGAGGGCGTGGGGTGGTCGTGATCACACAACGGGGGTCCGTACCCAGTCGCAGACCAAGACGGTAGTTGGTGAACACGTCCTCAAGATGGTTGAAAGTCGCCATCTCGTCGATCCAGGCAGCGTGGTGCTGCGGTCCTCGGAGCTGGTCGGGTTCATCCGAGCTGTAACAGTACGCAACCGCGCCATTCTTGAAGTGCACGGCACGCTTACTCGGATAGTGAACCGGGCGCTCCCAAGCGGGGAATACCGACAGCAGGCCTGACTCACCTAGGATCATGACATCACGCACGTCGGCCGCAGTACGACCGATGAGCGCGATTCGACCCGGTGGGCCGAGTTTAGACACCTGCTCTCGAATAAACTCGGCGCCAGTACGGGTCTTGCCCCACCCGCGACCCGCCATGATCAGCCACTCCAACCATGGAAGTGTGACTTGGACTGGCGCAGCCTGACGCGGATCGCGCACTGTCCTGGGGGTATCGGGTGGGGCAAGCTGTGTGTAGCGCGCATGCGGAGCGACCCACCCCTC
>Ga0105091_10000305_pt1 | contig 19932 bp, 19 predicted proteins | sample PPLLak1March2015_FD_87022 | JGI IMG/M metagenome (GOLD analysis project Ga0105091, IMG submission 87022) | Freshwater sediment microbial communities from Prairie Pothole Lake near Jamestown, North Dakota, USA - PPLs Lake P7 Core (1) Depth... | ecosystem: Environmental > Aquatic > Freshwater >... | reverse complement strand
GTCTCTCCTCTAAAAGTATCTTTGAGAATTTATTCCAGAGTCGTCCAATCACCATTTCTCTTTTAAAATAACCATTTTTATAGTTTAAACATAAGTCGGTCTTTTAATTTAAGTTTTAGCCGCAGTCAGGCCGATGCAATAAGTAGCCCCCGCATTTAATTTTCCTATCTTATCTGTAAACTTAAGATTAATATATTTGGGAGGATAAATAAGATTTCAGAATTCAAACAGGGAAGAAATTGCAAAAAAGGCAGGGACTAAAAAGGCAAAAGCTAAAACCGGAGAGAACTGAAAAAGGAAAAGAAAAGGACTGAAAAAGGAAAAAGAGATCATAACAAGACCGGAAAATGATACAATAAGACCTAAAGTACCACACTAAGACCTAACATACCATAATAAAACTTAGCACAATAATAATGGGACTCAAACACACGGAAAATAATCTGCATGAAAATATATATTGATGAGAAGAAATGTACAGGCTGTGGTAAATGCAAAGCTGTCTGCCCGAAAGGCCCGAGGGTTTACTCAATTGAAGAGAAGCACGGAAAAAAGGTTTGCGTTTTAAAGGATCCGTCTTACTGCCTGGGTTGCAGAATGTGTGTGACTGTCTGTATGGAAGATGCAATCACACTTGAAAACTGATTTTAAAAAAGGATTGAGAAATTTGTCACTTGAAATTCGTATAATACTTGTAGAGCCCATGTATCAGGGGAATGTCGGATCTGTTGCAAGAGCAATGAAAAACTTCGGATATACGGACCTGGTGCTTGTAAATCCCTGTAAGCTCGAAGGGGAGGCAAGAGCCATGTCGTCTCATGCAAGAAACGTGCTTGAAGGGGCAAGAATTACCTCAACACTTGACGAAGCTGTAAGAGGCACAAGCCTGCGGATAGGGACGACTGGAGTGGCAAGCCTGAAAACCGGAGAACACATCCGTCTTCCGCTTTATACCCCGAGGGAACTCAAAGAGAAACTTCAGAATTGCAACGGAACAATTGCAATTCTTTTCGGGCGCGAAGATAGTGGTTTCCGGAATGATGAACTCAAAAGTTTCGATATGCTCATAACGGTTCCGACTTCTGAGATATATCCCATTATGAATCTCTCACACGCCGTTGCAGTGGTGCTTTATGAGCTCTCTGAGCTGGAAGGAGGTAACCGTCCGCTCGCTGACGGGTTTGATCTCCAACTCCTATACGGGCATCTGGAGGAACTGCTGGAGGAAATCGATTATCCTCCTCATAAAAAAGATAAAACTTTCCTGATGCTGCGGAGAATATTCGGAAGAGCAGGATTGACCCCCAGGGAGGTCCAGACTTTGAGGGGCATAATAAGAAAAACCGAGAGAAAAATGGGATACGCATTAAAAGAGTCTGAAGCCCAGGAACCAGAAGCTTCGGAAAGCATGGAAAAGTTCATATGAGAATAAACCTGTTCTTACATCAGAATCTCTAATATGTATTTTTAACTTTTTTTAAAATCACTTTTTAGACAGAAAATCTTGTAACGAAGAATGAAAATTTTACCTAAAGCCAGATTGAGAATGATATGACTGAAACAGAAAGCAAGTGGGATGAAAAGCTAAAAAGGTTTTTTAAAGACTATTACTGGAATGAAATTCTCCAGCTTGCAAACGAGTATCCGGACCAGCGAAGCCTTGGCGTGGATTTTACGGATATCGAGAAGTTTGACAGAGAGCTTTCAAAAGAGTTTCTGGAGCATCCTGGAGAACTTATACAGGCGGCTGAAGCTGCCCTGAGAGAAATCGACCTTCCTGTTGAGAAAAGCCTTGAACAGGCTCATGTAAGGATAGTAAAAATCCCGAACAGGGTATCTATAAGGGAACTCAGAAGCAAGCATCTCTCCCGATTTGTTGCAATTGATGGTATGATACGGAAAGCGACTGAAGTGAGGCCAAGAATTACTAAAGCTGCCTTCCAGTGCCTCAGGTGCGGGCATCTGACCGTTGTGGAGCAGAACAGCTTCAAATTTGAGGAGCCCTTTGCAGGCTGTGAAAACGATACATGTGGGAAGAAAGGGCCTTTTAAGGTGATAATAGAGGATTCTATTTTTATCGATGCCCAGAAACTCCAGATTCAGGAATCGCCTGAAAACCTCAAAGGAGGTTCTCAGCCCCAGAGCCTTGAGGTGGATTCCGAAGACGACCTGACAGGAAATGTCACCCCCGGAGACAGGGTAATAATTAACGGAATCCTGAGATCAAGGCAGCGCACTCTCAAAGATGGAAAGTCTACCTTTTATGACCTTGTGCTCGAAGCAAATTCCATTGAACGCCTGGATAAGGATTACGACGAACTTGAAATAACTGCTGAAGACGAAGAAGAAATCCTTGAACTTTCCCGTGACCCTGTAATCTATGACAAAATTGTTAGCTCTATTGCACCTTCAATCTACGGGTACGAGGACATAAAGGAAGCCCTTGCCCTTCAGTTGTTTTCGGGCGTTGTGAAAAACCTTCCTGACGGTTCCAGGATAAGGGGCGATATTCATGTTATGCTTGTAGGAGACCCTGGGATTGCAAAATCCCAGCTCCTGCGCTATGTGGTCAAACTCTCCCCAAGAGGCGTGTTTACTTCAGGGCGGAGTGCGTCGGCAAGCGGTTTGACTGCGGCTGCCGTAAAAGACGATCTCAACGACGGCAGATGGACAATCGAAGGCGGTGCCCTAGTCATGGCTGATATGGGGATTGCCGCGGTTGACGAAATGGACAAAATGAAGACCGAGGACAAGAGCGCCCTGCACGAGGCAATGGAACAACAGACTATAAGTATTGCCAAAGCCGGGATTATTGCTACGCTTAAATCCCGTTGTGCCCTTCTCGGAGCTGCAAATCCGAAATACGGACGTTTTGACCGGTATGAGGGCCTTGCAGAGCAGATAAGTATGCCGCCTGCACTGCTTTCCCGTTTTGATCTGATCTTCGTTTTGCTCGATACACCTAACCATGCCCTGGACAGCAGGATTGCAAACCATATTCTGCAGTCTCATTACGCAGGAGAACTCTTCGAGCAGCGAGAAAAACTTCCTGGATCCCACATTACGGAAGATTTTGTCGAAGCCGAAATGGAAGTGATCGAACCTGTCATACAGGCCGAGATCATGCGAAAATACGTTGCATACGCCCGGAAAAACGTATTTCCTGTGATGGAAGAAAATGCGAGAACTTACCTGATAAATTTCTATACGGATCTTCGAAAAACAGGAGAGAGTAAGAATACACCTGTGCCCGTAACTGCCAGGCAGCTTGAAGCGCTTGTCCGCCTCTCGGAAGCAAGCGCAAGAGTCCGCCTGAGCAATATAGTTACGCTTGAAGATGCAAAAAGAACTATCAGAATTGTAATGAATTGCCTGAAAAATGTAGGCATTGACCCCGAAACCGGAGCCCTCGATGCAGATATACTTGCATCTGGCACAAGCATGAGCCAGAGAAACAAGATAAAAATCCTGAGAGATATAATTAAAAAGGTAAGTGAGAAGCATCCGGGAGCTAAGGCCCCTCTGGAAGAGGTTTATGCTGTAGCGGAAAACGAGCACGGGATAGATCGAACTCATGCCGAAGAGAATATCAAGAAAATGAAGCAGAGAGGAGACCTGCTTTCTCCGGATCAGAGCCATATCAGGCTTGTTTGATCTGAGATGGAGCAAAGCGCTGAAAGTTCTGCAATAAATTTTCCGGATCTTCTGACGTGGAAAGCATCTACATAGTAATTATGTGAGGACGGTTAAGCTGTAAATACTAAAAGGGCAATACTATTTAAAAGGGAGAATATGTATTTAAAAATCTATAAAAATGGGGAGCACGTCCTTGTTGCAGCCTGTGATAAGGAAGTACTCGGAAAGACCCTGAAGCGCGGGAATGCCGCAGTGGAGATCAGCAGGGCCTTTTATGAAGGGGAATACGTTTCCGAAGAAGAACTCCAAAAAGCCCTTGAAAAAGCTACAACTGCAAACCTGTTTGGGGAAAAAACAATCAAATGTGCCATAAAATGCAGATTGATCGATCCGGATTCCGTAATAATAATCGATAATGTACCCCATGCCCAGATCTTCAGGATTTAACTCGATATTGCCGAATTATGTCCATGAAGGTGCTACGTCAGCGAAAGCCAAACAATTGGCTTTCAGGGCTGGTTATATACCGGAATGAACAACATATGTATAAAATAAAAATGCAGATCGTGATACAGTGACTGAAAACATTGAAGAAGCCGGAATCAGAGTGCTGACAGAAGGGGAACTGATCTCCGCAGTTGTGGAAAAACACAAACGGTTTCTGGAAGAAGATAGAAAAGAATTCGGAGAACTGGACAGCAGGCTGAACCAGGTCGAAGAAGACGCAAAAAATGCGAAGATTTCCAGAATCCAGATGGAAGAGAGAAAAGAAGTTCTCAAGGAGAAACGCCAGCAGTTTTACCATCAGGCCGAAGCACTCCTTGAAAAAGAATTCTTCCCTAAGCTGGACCCGATTATTACCAGCAAACTAAAGGAAGAGCTTAAAAAACTCAAAGGGCAGATAGAACCCGAAGAGGAGCAGAAGCTTAAAGATTCATTTATGGAAAACCTGCGCGAAATTATTCGGGCAGCGGGATCTGGAGAAAACATTCTCCTGCAAACCGGAGCCAGAATGGAAGAAGCCAGGAATTCAAATCTTGAACTAAAAGAAATAATACAGTCTGAAAAACAGCTTGTAGAGGATGACGGCAGCAAGAATGAAGAGATTTCGAAAAGCAAATCCCAGCATAAGTGGCTCAGTGCCAAAATAAAAAATCATGAAGAAGCTCTGAACTACTGGGAAAAATTGAAAGTATAACCCTTTTTCGAAAACACGCGGGTGATAGTACATGACCAACGACGTTTCAACCACAGAAATTGCAACGGCCGACCTTTCAAACCTTAACGAACGGGAGCTGAAGGGCAAGGTAAACGAGCTCAGGAGCAGGATAGAGAAAAGTGAAAGGCAGTTGGCTTCGATTTTTAAGGAACTGAAGATTAACAGGACCGATATCGACGAACTGAAAGAAAAGAGAGACTCTCTGAACCAGCAGGTTAAGGAAAGGGTTGCAAAAGCACAGGAACTAAGAGATAAACGGGACGAGATTAATAAAGCAATCGGCGAGTACAAGGGAAAAAGAAGTGATGTGAATTCAAAGACGCAAGAACTGTTTTCAGGAATTGCGGGACTCAAGGAACAGCGGGACGAGTGTAACAAACTTTCCCACGGAAGTGTGGAATCTCTCACAAAGGCTTATGAAGCCGAACTTGACGCTTTTATTAATAAAGACCTGCCTCTTGCAGTGGAAATTAAAATCTTCCAGAAATTGAATGACCTCAGTAAACGCCTGCAAGCTGCAAAGAAGGCAAATGAACTGCATTCGCAAATCCAGGAGAGTTATAAAGAATCAAAGGGAATTCATAAAAAAGGAGATGAATTCCATGAAAGGATTCAGGCCCTCTCAGATGAATCTCAGGCCTGCCACCTGGAAATGCTTGAAAATTTCAAATCCGCTGATGAGATCCGAAAAGAAGCAAATACATACCATGCCCAGCTTACGGATAAAATCACAAATATAAACTCGATCAAAGAAAAAATCGACCCGCTTAAAACCAGCATTGCTAACAACCGTAAGGACCTGTCCTTATACCTTGACAGGTTAAAAGACCTGCAGCTTACCAAAGACGAGCACAAAGTAAGCCAGAAACACAGCGATGCCCGCGAAAAGCTTCAGAAAAACGCTCGTTTGAGCCTCGAAGATCTCAAACTGCTTATCGAGAAAGGGGACGTTAAATTCTCCAACGAGTAAGAACTCGGGAGATTCACAGGAAGCCGGCGATAAAAATCAGGTTCAGAGGAACTATCTCCGGCTCACTTCTTTTTAATTGATTTCCCGTCTTATTCATTTAAATCGATTCTCTATTTTATCCCTTTTAAATCGATTCTCCATCTTGTTTTTAAATCGATTCTTTGTTTTATCCCTTCTAAATCGATTTCCATTTTATTGTCTTAAATCGATTTCTCTTTTCCAGCGGAGCATTAAAAATTATTTTCTCTTCCCTTTTCCTGCAAAGAAACCTGTCGCTAAAAGCACGGTTCCCAGGCCAAAAAGGAAAAGCGGCATATCAAAACCTTCAGCTTGCGTTTCCAGTTGAGGGCGGTCGGAAGAGGTATTGTCCGAAGCGTTGGAAAGCGATTCGGCTGGCGTTTGCGGCATAGGAAGCTTGGGATCAAGGTACTGGTATACAGGTGAGAATCTCACCAGTACTCCATCGGCTCCTTCGTATATCGTGTCCACGGTAAGATTAAGGACCTCGGTAGAGTTCTGTGAATATACGAACTGAGAGCCTTCAGTGACAATAGCATCCTGGAGTGGGACTTCTTTTCTGCGAAGTTCAATCCAGATTCTTTTGCCTTCGGTATCCGTGCCTTTTACATAAAGCTGATAATCCTGTAAAAAGGTGTGAGAATTGCCTGACTTTATGTAAATCTCTTCTCCATTGATGAGAACAATGGAAAGTCTTTCTTTATTGTCAACGGCTAAAGCAGTTGACATAGAGTAAAAGACAATTGAAGAGCATAAAGAGATAAGGACGAAAAAGGAAAATACAGAAACAAAGTTTGTCTCCTTATTTTCCTTCCTTCCGTGTTTATCTGGGACGCGCATAAATGCATCTGCCTGCAATAATTTCTTCTCTGGTATCGTCGGCTTTTCTTATTATTAGAGCTCCGTCAGGGGTTACTCCTACGGCTTTTCCTTCTATAATTCGTGAGGGCGTTGTGACCTTTACCTCTTTTCCTATAGTGTCGGAAAGAGCAAGCCAGTCATTGAGAATATGTGAAAAAGGCTGGGTCTTGAAATTTATGTACTGCTGCTCAAGCTCGAGGAGAAAATCTTGCAGGAACGAAACCCTCTTTACATGTTTTCCAAGCTCGACTTTCAAAGTTGTGGAGCCTGCACGGAAAGATTCCGGAATATCTTTTAAATCCATGTTTACATTAATTCCTATTCCCAGAACAACATAGTCCACTCTATCCACTTCAGCCTTTGCCTCGGTAAGAATTCCGCAGACCTTCTTTCCATTGATGCGAACATCGTTTGGCCATTTGATGCGGGCATCAAGGCCCATATCGCGAATAACTTTTGCAACCGCAAGCCCTGCAACTAGGGTAAGCCTTGAGGCGTGCCTGAGAGGAATTCCGGGTTTCAAGATCACAGACATCCAGATCCCGCCGTGGGGGGAGACCCATTCCCTACCCATCCGGCCCCGGCCTCCCTTCTGTATTTCTGCGATCACAAGCGTTCCTTCTTCTTCCGATGCTGCAATTTCCTTTGCAATACTATTTGTGGAAGTTACTTCTTCGAAATAATGAATTTTTGTCCCCAGAAGCGTCGTTTTGAGTCCCATCTGGATCTCTTCCGGGTACAGGAGTTGAGGTACGGATTTCAGGACATATCCCCTTTTCGGAGATGATTCTATTTCATAGCCATCAGCCTGAAGGGACTTGATGTACTTCCAGACCATTGTCCTTGAGATCCCTAACTTAAGCCCCAATTCCTCTCCGGAAACAGGGCTTTTCTGTGCATCTTTAAGTGCTTTGATAATTCGAGATCTTTTATCTCCCATCCACGCACCCCATACAAATGTATACGTTCCACCGTATATAATTTTTTAGTTTAAATCGTTCCATATCAAACTGACCAGAATACTGTTCCTGTTTCTCGGGAGATACATCTTTCACCGCTGCGTTTTCTGTGCCATGCTCACATAGGCGTGCACGGCAGCCGTGATGGCCGCAACTTTTTTGTCTTTTGCTTCAAGAGCCGAAGCCAGAGTAGCCCCTTTTTCAGCGTCTGCTTTGACAACCTCTTCAACGGATTCCAGAATTCTATGATCTTCGATAAAAGCTGTTGTGAGGTCGCCCCTGCGGAAGGCCGGGTTGCGCATAACCGCTTTGTGGAAGGGTATATTGGTCTTTACTCCAACGACTACATACTCATAAAGCGCTCTTTCCATCCTGGCAATCGCTACATCTCTTGTCTTTGCCCAGACACAGAGTTTCGAGATCATTGAATCGTAGTACGGAGAGATTGTGTAACCTGTATGTACCCCGCTGTCCACCCTGACTCCAGGACCGCCTGCAGATCGATATCCCCGGATCTTTCCGGGAGAAGGCGCAAAATCGTTTAACGGATCTTCCGCGTTGATCCTGCACTCAATAGCGTGCCCGTCAATAACGATGTCTTCCTGATTAAACTCAAGCTTTTCTCCCCAGGCTATCATGAGCTGCTCCCTTACAATGTCAACGCCGGTGATCATCTCAGTTATCCCGTGCTCAACCTGCAGGCGGGTATTGACCTCAAGGAAATAGAAGTTGCCTTTTGAATAAAGAAACTCCACTGTTCCTGCATTTACGTAACCGATTGCCTTTGCTACCCTGACTGCGGCTTCTCCCATCTGTGCCCTCAGTTCAGGGGTCATAATAGGGGAAGGGGCTTCCTCAATAAGCTTCTGATGCCTTCTCTGGATGGAGCATTCCCTATCTGAGAGGTAAATTGTGTTTCCATAGCCATCTGCCAGAATCTGGATCTCGATGTGCCTGGGTTCCTCTACATATTTTTCAATAAAAACCGAAGAGTCTCCAAAAGCCGAACCAGCCATTTGCCTGGTAGAACTGAGTGAGGTGGCGAGTTCGTTCCTTGAATGAACTACTTTCATCCCGATTCCGCCGCCTCCTGCCGAGGCTTTAATCAAGACGGGATAGCCTATCTCTTCCGCTACTTTCAGAGCCTTGTCCACGTCCTCAACTGCGTCTTTCGTTCCGGGCACAACAGGCACCCCAGCCTTCATCATAAGGTTCCTGGCCCTGATTTTGCTTCCCATCTCGGCAATCACATGGCTGGGAGGACCTATGAAAACAATTCCTTCTTCCTCACAGCGTTTTGCAAAGACAGGGTTCTCGGAAAGGAAACCATAGCCCGGATGAATTGCTTCAGCTCCTGTATTTTTTGCAACTGCAAGGATAGCCTCCATATTCAGATAGCTCTGGCTGGAAGGGGCAGGGCCTATCAGGTAGGCCTCATCTGCATATTTGGCAAAGAGGGCGTTTTTGTCAGCTTCCGAACAGACCGCGATCGTGGAAATCCCAAGTTCCCGGCAGGCACGCATAACCCTGATTGCAATCTCACCGCGATTTGCAACGAGTACTTTTTTGAACATAATACCTTCCACCTCGTTACATTTATTCGATTGACATTATTATGTCACCAGGAGATACGGTGTCCCCTTCGGAAACGAAAATCTCTCTTACAATGCCTGAGTGGGAAGCGTGAACAGAGTTTTCCATTTTCATAGCTTCGATGACAGCGACAGTATCGCCTTCTGCAACAGGGTCTTCGACCTTGACCTTAAGAGAGAGGACCATGCCCTGCATTGAACTGCTCACAGCTCCTTTAACGGACCCGGCACCTGGCTTTTTGGGAGAAGCCTCGGATACGGAAATTCCCCCGCCTAGAGGTTCAATCCTGACCTCGTAGATTTCGTCGTCCACTTCGACCTTGAAATGGTTTGGAATTGTATACTCCTGCTGCACTGCAGGGGCAGGAGCAACGGCCGCTAGAGCTTCTTCTTCCATTTCTCCTTTCAGGAATTTAGGGGCGATAGCCGGATAGAGAATATAGGTAAGGATATCTTCCTCAGATTTTGCAATGCCCATCTCCTCGGCTTCCTTTTTCCTTTTCTCATATTCAGGCTTGAGGAGATCGGCAGGACGGCAGTGGATAGGTTCTTCGTCTCCGATTATCTTGCCTATTATTTCAGGGCTTATGGGAGCAGGAGATCGCCCGTAAAGGCCGCGCACGTAATCCTTTACCTCTTTAGGAATAACCTTGTAACGCTCGCCCATGAGCACATTAAGCACCGCCTGGGTGCCGACTATCTGGCTTGTGGGAGTGACAAGAGGCGGATATCCGAGTTCTTCCCTAACCTTTGGCATTTCGTCGAGAACAGCTCTATACTTATCAAGAGCGTTTTGCTCCTTTAATTGAGAAACCAGGTTTGAGAGCATGCCTCCCGGGATCTGGTAAATAAGGACATTGGTATCGATCTGCTCGGTAATAGGGTCAAGTATGCCACGGTATTTTTCTTTCAAACCTTTGAAGTATGCAACGACCTCTTCAAAAGCTTCCAGATCCAGACCGGTATCGTAAGGGGTGCCTTTAAGGGCGGCAATGACTGTTTCGGTTGGAGGCTGAGAAGTCCCCCAGGCCAGGGGAGAAAGTGCGGTATCCAGAATATCGACTCCTGCCCCGCAGGCTGCCATATAGCTCATAGGCGCCATTCCGGATGTACAGTGACAGTGAAGAGAAATTGGAATGGAAATTTCTTTTTTCATGGCACGGATTATATGAGTAGCATCGCTAGGGGAGAGAAGCCCTGCCATATCTTTGATACAGATGGAATCGCACTCAAGCTCTTCAAGTCGTTTTGCAAGTTCAACGTATTTTACAACGGTATGCACCGGACTTATGGTGTAGCAGACTGTACCCTGTACGTGAGCACCAAGCCCTTTTGCCACTTTGATGGAAAACTCCATGTTTCGGATATCATTGACCGCATCAAAAATCCTGAAGATGTCAATTCCATTCTGGTAGGACTTAGTAACGAATTTCTCGACCACGTCATCCGAATAGTGCCTGTACCCTACGAGGTTCTGGCCCCTGAGCAGCATCTGAGCAGAGGTATTATTCATTTCTTTCTTGATATCCCTCAGCCGCTGCCAGGGATCTTCATTCAGGTAGCGGATACAGCTGTCAAAGGTAGCGCCTCCCCACATTTCGAGGGAGAAATACCCGATCTGGTCCAGTTGTTCAACCACTTCGAGCATATCTCTTGTCCGCATTCTGGTTGCCAGGAGAGACTGATGTGCATCCCGGAGGATGGTTTCGGTAATTTTTACACTCATGGATGAACCTCTTAAAATCGAATCAAAATAACCTGGTTTACTATTCTTGATAGTACACTTTGAACGGTTTTTCCGGAGGGTTTCATTTGGTATTCCGGAAATTATCGGTTAATACTTTGATCCGGTTTGAGTAAAGTGTATTAGCCCTCTGATTACAATTTTGACGCAATTTCTTGCGGTTCTACCGGAAAAAGGGCTTCTTCGGCTAGATTTAACCGACTTTCCGGAACCGCAATCAGAGGAAATTAATTTTACAGACCCAAACGCAGTACTCAACAGATCTGCGTTGATAAGAATTCTTTAATATACCATTGTTAACAAGTATATACTTTTCCCCTGTTAACATTAAAAAAGTGGTTTTTCGAAAAAGTTCGGGATTCATGACACAGCTTAAGTTTGTAAGAAAAAACTTCCTGATTCCCGAAATACAAAAAACTTATCAGAATGAAATCTTCCTGAAACGCAACAAACATACAATAAACATATAATAAACATGCAACATATACGCAAAGAATTTAAACTTGTAGGGCTGGAAAGTTTATTTAAAAAGTTAAAGGTAAGAAAATAAAGATTTAAAAAATTGAAGATAAGAAGTATGTCTGGCTTAAAAAATATAAGTTTCCGGGATGTCCAGCCTGCAAATCAAGCTTTCTGTTTTCTTCCTGCAAAGAGCCACTGATCGTAAGTTCCCTCAGAGTCTGTGTTATCTATAATCTCACCTTTAACTCCTGCCCTGAGCAGGAACTCAGAAAGAATTTCAATCTCCGGCTTGCTGCTAACTGTAAAAAGCATGAGAGCACCTTCATTCGCAACCGAGATGGCTTCTCTCATAATGCCTGTCCAGAGTTCTTTGTTAAATTCATAGACGAGTCCCAGCATAAATCCCATTACTGCGTCAAAGCTTCCTGGCTCAAAATATCTGGAAAGAGCAGTTGCGTCCATTACAACCGTTTTTTGAGGATTCAAAACACCCTGTTCAAGGCCCTGGCAGATTGCACATTTATTGATTTCTACAGCCAGCGGATCAAGCCCCAGCCTGTAGAGGGCAAGCGTGGACATCCCGTTTCCGCAGCAGACCTCAAGAATCCTGCCTTCAGGATAAAAGCCCTTTTTTTGAAGAATATCAAAGATTTCTGCTACTCTTCGCACACGATTTTCAGAAAAAACGTTCCTATAAGATTCGGGCCTGACAGTACAACCTGCGCAGAGATTCCTGTTTACAAGCATAAGGGAATAGTACTCATTAACAGCATCTCGCCAGCTTTCCGAAGAAATCTCAATGTCTTTTTCAGGCAGATTAACAGAAAGAAGAGAATCTGTAAAAGTCTTAAAGTCCTTTTTTGAGCGCGCTCCCGCAAGAGCTCCCGTAAAAACCGACCAGAAATCTACAGGGACTTCCTCATCTGCCGGATTAAAAAGCAACAGCCCAAGCGTGTGCTCCCCTTCCCGAACCCTCAGGAGCCGCATCTGCTTTTCCCCTGCATACCTCCGGACTCCTTTAAGGTAGTCAAGCGTACGCTCAATAGTCCTCTGGGCGAGATAGCTTTCCTCTACAAAATAGACCTCTTCATCAATGCCAAGGAGTTCCTGTAAAAGCATATCTGATTAGATTCGGATAATCTCATATCAAGATTTCGAAAAATAGACTTACATCTGCTCACCCCAGCTTTAATAGTTGTGAGAACCCCGAACCTGTCGAAAAGACTCACCTTATTTCACCTTATTATTATAACAAAGCCTCACAGGAAGCCCCAATCCAAAAGAGATAGCCACAGGGAATACGGAAATCAAGAGAAAAAAATGCCCTTGTTTCCCCTGTCCTATCTTCCGGCTGTCGATAGTTTATAAAATTTTATAAATCACTCCACAAAATAAACCAAAAAGCCGTTTTATCTGGCCATAATTTAGCCCTCTTGAGCTCACTTCAGTATCTTTATTATAATTAGCCCTCTTGAGCGAACGAAGTGAGCGAAAAGGGCAGCGTACTCCCGAGGCGCAATTCGGGCGAGACGGAACTCGGGCGAGACGGAACTCGGGCGAGACGGGACTCGAGGTATAAATAAAAACAAATAAAGAAGTTCTGGAAAGTAAATAAAGGGACAAAAAGGTATTAAAAGCTGAATCGGAAGTAAAAAACCCCAATATAAGCAAAGTTATTTATAGAATCTGATTACAAAATCAGGAGTTAGAAGGATATATATTAGCAAAAAAAGTAGATTGGAGGATAATATGGCAAAAGTGATACCATTCGCACCTATTGAGCGTTTAATAAGAACCGCAGGTGCTCATAGAGTTAGTGAGAGTGCGGGAATGGCCCTTACGGAAATTCTGGAAGAATACGGACTTGAGATTTCAAGAGAAGCGATAAAACTTGCAGAACACGCAGGCAGGAAAACCGTAAAAGCTGAAGATATAAAATTAGCAAAAGAAATGCTGTAAGTTAAGACCGAATACCCCTTAACAGCTATTTACCAGTGTTGTCCTGCTTAGGGGATAAAAATAAAAAATAAAATGCTGGTTCTCAGCATTTTCCTATTTTTACTTAAGATTCCTTATGCGGTTGCGGATTCCAGATCAACTACGGTCAGGGATTCCACAGGGCAAATCTTTGAGCAGGCTCCACAGCGGACACAGATTTCATCACTGATAATTGCCACTCCGTCCAGGATCCGAATTGCCAGTTCAGCGGTTTCAGGATCAAAATCTTCACTCTTCATCAGTTTTGCATTTACAGGGCAAACGGAAGCACAGATGCCGCACCCAACGCATTTTTTGGACTGAACTATTTTTTTGTTTTTCTTATCTGCCTTTGCCATTAATAGTCACCTCAAAATTTTCCAGAGAACTGCCAGACAACGGGAGTAAGCCACAGGAAGTTGTAAAAGCAGGAGCTGGCTGTAAATATAATCATAAATTTATATTTGTTCCGTCGATGATATATTTGATATTTTTAAAATATATGAAGATTTCGAAGCAAACTTTTTCAAAAAAATGTTTGATCGCAAACTTTTTCAAAAAAATGTTTGATCGCAAACTTTTTCAAAAAAAGTTTGATCAAAAACGCAAGCCTTTTCAGAAAAGGCTTGAGCGAAAACGACGTAACGGCGTAATCAACCGGCGCAACGCAAACTTTTAGAAAAAGTTTGATCAAAACCGGAAAACGGCGTGATAAACCGGCGCAACGGTTTACGCAAACCTTTTCAAAAAAGGTTTGATCGAAAACGGCTAACTGCGGCGTGGTTGAAAATGCTTATAATCCCCAAGCCCTATCCGGCGTGATCAACCGGCGCAACGATTGCGGCCCAACAGTTGCGGTTTAACTGAAGGGAGATTACACTCCCATGATCAGATCTGCAACACCTATACCTGTCACAGTGAGGGCAGTTACTACAATTCCTGCTATCATTACTCCTGCAGCAATTGCCGGTAACGCCTGCCTGAACTTGACCCCGAACACAAATGCCGCTGCACAGCCTGACCAGGCCCCTGTAGCTGGAAGGGGTATGGCTACGAAGACGGTCAGCGCAAGGAGTCCGTATTTTTCAAAACTCTCGGTATTGTTCCGGCGGGTCCTTGAGAAAAGCCAGGTGAAGAACGTATCAAAGATGGAGTAGCGTCTGAGATGATTTGAGACCGGTTCAAGGAAGAGCAGAAGGGGAATTACAGGAAGAAGGTTTCCAAGCACTGAGAAGAAAAAGGCCTCGAAGGGACCCATTCCATAAATGCCCATCGCAATAGGGATTGCTCCTCTCAGTTCGGAAACGGGCAGAGCTCCCAGAATCAAAACTGCAAACCAGTGGGGAACAGACCCCAACATTTCTACTAATGCTATTTCAACAGACATGGTAATCAGGATTTATTTTGCGTATGTTCCTATTTTGAGAGAAGGCAGGATTCAAGCCCTTTCAACCTCTCTTGAGAGATTTGGAGTCTAGAGAAGCTCTATTCCGATTCATCAAACCTTAATCTGTGTTAGAAAGCGCAAAATGCGCGAGCAAGGCTTCGAGCTGGATCTTTTCAGTAGCTCCTTCAGTGAGCCTGAAATCGATCTCACCTATGGTATCAACGAGTTCGACAATGCGCTTTTCAGAAAGCCCGAGATCCAGAATCATCCGGTTATCCATTTCCGAGATAGCCCTGTAAATCTGTCCAATTATATCTTCCCCAGAAAGACCCTCTTCGTAGAGCAACCTGTTCAATTCCTTTCGCGCAACCCTGAAGTTTCCACGCAGGGCAGTTTCAATCAGGTTTCTGATATCCTCAGGATTTGCGGTTGCCGTAGTTCTGTAAATGGTTTCCCTGGATATAGGTTTTTCCGGGTCTACGAAAGCAGCAGCCTGAAGAGAATTCACGGCTTTTCTCATATCTCCCTGGGCTACGTAAACGAGAGCATCATATCCGTCTTCAGTGATGGATAAATCCTGGTCTTTAGCTATGTATTCAAGGCGTTTCCTGATAGCCTCATTTGAAAGACGCCTGAACCTGAAAACTGCACAGCGGGACTGGATAGGCTCGATAATCCTGGAAGAATAGTTGCAGGACAGAATAAACCGGCAGTTGTTGCTGAAGCGTTCCATTGTCCGCCGGAGTGCGGATTGAGCATCCGAAGTCAGTGCATCGGCTTCATCCAGGAAGATAATCTTGAATCCTGCTCCTCCCATAGGGGCAGTTTTTGCGAAGTTTTTGATCTTTGTCCGGACAACATCAATGCCTCTTTCATCCGACGCATTGAGTTCGGTAAAGTTTTCACGCCAGAGGTCTTCCCCGAAAATCTCTCTTGCAATCGAGACTGCAGAAGCTGTTTTCCCGACCCCGGGCGGCCCGGAAAACAGGAGATGAGGAAGATTTTTCATTGCAACATAGGACTTCAGGCGTTCGATTGTTTCTTCCTGCCCTGTCACCTGGTCCAGCCGGATAGGCCTGTATTTTTCGATCCAGATCTCTTCTTTAATCGTAGAGTCCTCCATTAATGCTTGCACCATAATTAGAGAAGATAATATTTAAACTTTCGAATGTTCTCAGTTGTATGATTAATTGCATTTTAAAAGTACAATTTGTGCGTTAGAGCCAGGATACAACCAATATATAAATGTATAGAAAACAGGGAATAAAAGAATGACAGGAGAAAAAATAGCAACTTTAAAGTTGAAAAGTTAAAGAAAAACGATAACACTTTCATCTGCTTTTACTCTCTCAGTCAAACTTATCTAATTTTTCTAGTTTGCTATTACTAATAATTTTTGTTAATTTTACTATTTTTTCACTATCGATTTTAGTAATTTTTTCACCATTAAATCTTTCTATTGCTTTTACTATAGTTTGATTTTCACGTATTTATAACTCAAACCTTCCAAATTAAGAAAGCTATGCAAAAATTTATTCGAAAAGGTTATTGGACTATACTTTTAGGGAATTAGTATATTTGAATGCCGATCAAGAATATAGCAGTTGTCTTACATAAGTTAAATTGAATCAAATATTTTTATTTAATTTGCATGAGGAGTCGAAAATGGAAGAACAAACTGAAAAATCGAAAATGGAGAAACTAACCGAAGAGCTTAAAGAGATGGCTCTGACCCTTGGAGCCTTCAGAGTGGGCATCGCAACAACCGAAACCCTTACAGGCGGTCCTCCTTCCACGGACCTGACATATGTATTGCCAGGGGCAAAATCGGCAGTCGTTTTTGCCCTTGCTTTTGACCAGAGCCTTATAGAACCTTACTTTAGAAAAGAGAACCATAAATCCCTCGACACTAATAAGGTGAGAACCACCACCCTTGCCAACGGGATAGCCCTTGAAATGGCAGGATTCTTGCAGCAGTATGGGTACAAAGCTATCCCCCAGCTTGCAAATTTCGTTTACCGTCAGGATTCGGAAAACTGGCTGTTGGATATGCACCCCCCTATTTCCCACAGGTACCTGGCCGTTCGCTCCGGGATAGGGCATTTCGGGTATTCAGGAAATATAATTACAAAGGAATACGGGTCAGCAATTGTCCTGGCATCTGTAGTTACGGATGCGGAGCTTACCCCAACAGAGCCACTGCCGGAAGAGGAGAACTATTGCGATGAATGCAGAATCTGCCTTGCAGTCTGCTCCTCTGGATACGTGGACCCGCTTGAGAAGGTCACGGTAAGTCTTGGAGGAAAGGAGTTTAGCTACGGGAAGAGAAGAAGCAACAGCCGCTGTTTCCTTGTATGCGGGGGGCTTACAGGTCTGAATGCCTCGGGAAAATGGTCTACCTGGTCTCCGGCTCGCTTTGAAATCCCCAAAAAGGATGAAGATTTTATCGCTGCGTTGCCAGGTACAATAGAAGCGTACCTGAAAAGGCCGAAGATCAAAGGCGGATTTTTTATATGCCTGATTCCAGGGAACAGAATGGAATATACCTGTTCAAACTGCCATTTTGTCTGCCATCCTGACAAAGAAGTGCGGAAAGCCAGGTACAGGATGCTCGCAGAAAGTGGTGTGGTCATACAGGAATCTGACGGAACCCTCAGAGCTGTATCTCCTGAAGAAGCAAAAGAGTTTCTCAAAGCCATGCCTTCGGAGAGGAGAAAGCTGTACGAGTCGGTTCCAGAGGAGTAATTGATCCAAAAGCCAGGAGAATTTATTCAAAAAAGATCACAAATAAAGTGTGCGCTAGTGCCGCACAGAAGAAAAATCTGACAGAGAAGAAAGATATAGCAGAGAAGAAGGACATAACACAGAAAGTTTAATCCATATACACGGTATGCAGGGTTTCATAGATCGGCCCTTTCGGGGTCAGTGTGCTTTTCTTTAAAAGCACTTTATTTACCCGCATATTACCAATTTCTACATCCTTTAACTCCTTTAATGTGTTTATAAAGGCATTTTTCTGATCCTTCTTGAGGAATTTTACCCTGGCAAGAGTAGCATGGGCAGTAAATTCCCTGTCATCTTTTTCGAACTTGAAAGGTTCCAGTAAGTTTTCTACATCATTATGTAATGCCGTGAAATTTCCGGTTGCACCCAGCCAGAGCACTTTAGGATTCGAAGGTTTGGGAAAAACTCCAAGTCCCCCTACTTTTGCCTCGAAAGGTTCGCATGTAATGGAATCGAGAGCTGCGGAAAGCAATGAAATCCTTGATTCGTCCACATTTCCAAGGAACTTCAAAGTTATGTGAACGAGCTCGGGATCAACAAACTTCAGGTCAAAACCGGAGAATCTGTCCTGAAGCTCCCGAATCTTCTCCGTAAAACCGGGATCTAATTCCACTGCTATAAATGTCCTGATCAAAGCATTCACCAATCTTAATTGAAAAGCGAACCAGAAAAATCTTCCTGTTAACTCTCTTCTGGAAAAATTGAGTTTAGATTCCGTTTTCGAAGGAATTGTAAACCCCCTGAGGACTATTTAGAAAAATGAAGTAAGATGAGAGGGTGCTAAAAGGCAGGAAGGAAAAAAAGGAAAGATCGAAGGGGTTACAGGGCAATTATAATACATAAGAGATAAGTACAGAGAGGTAAATAAGCTTAAGTATTTATAAAGTTGGCTTCAATGTTAACCTGAGGGAAATAATTCTGATCCAGAAAAAAACGGAAAGTTAAAAAAATAATAACCCTAAATTTAAGAAAAATAACATTAGTTCAAAGAAATAATATTAGCTTTAAAAATAAAGAGTAGAACCGCAAATCGGTTGCTGCAAAAAGAAAAAGCGGTAGATCATATGGATAGAGCACGTATAATTGCAGAAACAGCAGCCCGGATTTCCAGAGAACTTGATGCTGCCGCAATTATGGTTTCCGGGGAGCTGAGTTTTGAAGGGATTGAAACTGGGGGAATTCCGGTCTACTACATCTCCATGCGCCCGAAAAGCATAATAGACCATCTGGTCTCCACTGGAAAAGACGGGAAAAACCCTTTAAAGGAGCTCGGCGACCAGATAAATCGGGAAGCCTCAGGTAATTCTGAGAACCTTCAGCAGGCTGCCGCCATAGAGTACGTGCTTGGAGAACAGGAAAGCGGGATTATTGTAGGTGTAGTCGAAACTCGCGGCTCCAGTTCCATTATCGTACATAACCTCGACGAAAACCCCCTTGTAAAAGCCATGAAGGAGTGTCAGGAAAGGATAAAGCCGGAAGTGATGAGTGCAATCATGAAAATTTCTTTTGATATCGTCCTGACAGGCAGAGAAGGCAAGAAAATGGGAGCTGCCTTCATAATAGGTGATTCCGAAGAGGTTCTGAAACGCTCTCACCAGATAATATTGAATCCGTACGCGGGCCACGATGAAACTTACCGGAATGTCCTTGACAAAAGGAACTGGGAATCCATAAAGGAATTTGCCCAGCTTGACGGAGTCTTTGTGGTAGATGAAAACGGCATTATCCATGCTGCAGGCCGCTACCTTGACGTTGATGGGAAAAATGTGGATATCGAAAAAGGACTGGGAGGCAGGCATGTGTCAGCAGCCGCAATCAGCAGAGATACGGTTGCGATCGCAGTTACAGTATCCGAGTCGGGCGGAGTTCTGAGGGTATATAAAGATGCAAAAGAAATAATCTGCATGGAGTGCCTGAAGCCTGCGGTAAGGTATATCTAATCCTGAGAATCAGAAACTTTTTTCCTCAGGACCCGAAATTTTTAATTGCAAGCCAGAAGTGCAGGGTGCAGACTTTTTAAGAGCAGATGCTTTCAATGGGGTTTGTAAGGAATAAAGGCAGCACATAGGCTCATAAATAAAGAAAATATATTCCTAAATATGCGGGGAAATAAAGAAAGTGGGGCAATTCCATGAGAAAACAGCTTTTTTACATTCCTTTTAGCCTTACATTCCTTTTTCTTTTGACCCTTATTCTGATTTTCGGGTTTAGTTTCCTTTTTTTTGGGGTAATTATTTCCGCTTTTACGAAAATCGGCTTCTCTATAGGGGATGCGCTTCTTATCCTGTTATTATCCCTTGTCGGAAGCGGCATCAATATCCCT
>Ga0105091_10000304_pt1 | contig 19991 bp, 22 predicted proteins | sample PPLLak1March2015_FD_87022 | JGI IMG/M metagenome (GOLD analysis project Ga0105091, IMG submission 87022) | Freshwater sediment microbial communities from Prairie Pothole Lake near Jamestown, North Dakota, USA - PPLs Lake P7 Core (1) Depth... | ecosystem: Environmental > Aquatic > Freshwater >... | reverse complement strand
CTATCGCGGCCTCGGCCTGGGTCTGAAGCTCTTGAATCTATATATGGACTTCCTTTATCAATGCGGTTACAAGGAATCTTATATCTGGACCACGCACGAGCTAACCACCGCCGCCTCTCTTTATAAACGGGTCGGCTTTAACTTGACGGAGGAGAAAGAATCAACGGACTTCGGTAAACCGCTGAGAGAACAACGCTACGATCTCATTCTTCCATAAAAAAGGAATTTAATCCAATTAGACTCTATCCAAAAATTGCTCTCGCCGCCTCGAGCACATGGATTTAATCCAACTTTTATATCTAAATTTTGTTTTCCTTTTTGTCTATTTTATGACGGATTGTCCCACGGTGCGACTCCACGTCCGCTCTCGCCTCGCAACGACCCCTGGATTGCCTCCGCTAAATCGGGCAAAACCTCCGCCGTCGCCGCCAGCAGGCCAAAACAGCCGGCGATCATCATGTCCCCAAAGGGAGCGGCGTAATACGGACGGAGGACAGTAGACCGTTGATCGTGAACAGGTTTTCCGGTCTCCGGTCGACGGTCCACCGTCGAAAACATCGAACGGCGCGGGCCGGTGACCACCACGTCGAACCCATCGTTGTCAAATTCAAATTTATCCTGAGAATACATCAGCGCTCCGTGACCCATGTCATTGAAGACATCTTCATGCTTGAGTGAGCCGTCTGCTAAGGCGCGCAGTAGTGCTTCAAGCTTTTGCAGATCGATCTCGCCGGTGTGGTGCTCGAAAACGCCTTCGATACCTGTGCCGGGCACTCGTTCGTTTTCTCCCATGCGAAATGCCAACGTATGGAAGTTGCCGATGTTCGTGATGATCTTCCTTTTTTGTGCGCCAACAACCGGGTCGAAGGATGCGCCCAGCACGGCGGCGGGGGCGGTGTCCATCACAATCAGCGGATACGGCAATTCCCCGGCCGAGTCAGCCACGGCCTGCAGACGGGTCATGATCGGCGGGATATCCTCCGCGAGATAGGCAAACGCGGAGAGGGAATTCCTGGCGCGGATGCGTTCATCCAGATAGTCGAAGCGGAACTGCCGGTCGGAGACGCCCGGTGGCGCATCTCCGTGGTCGAAGACGGCCACTGCGATCGCGTCCAGGTCGGACAGGTCGATGCCAAAGGGCGAAAGTGCCATTTGAATGGCTGGCAGGTCGAAGTCCCGGAATTCGATGCGCTGGACGGAGTCGGGCAGGGCGGCCGCTTCATCGTCCGATACGATCTCGACGCCTGATTCGCGCACCTTGTCCAATTCGTCGTTCAAGGTTTTTGCGGCACCCGGGGTGGCGTAGACGGGCAACCCGGCGCGCGCGTGCGCTTCTACAGCCCAGGCGGAGGGACCGCCGCCCATCATCACGCCGGTCAAGAGGATGGGGGTACGGGCCTGCGTCGCCGCCTTGACCTTCCTGTGGACGATCATGGTCGGAGAAGGGACAACCAGTTTGAAGCCGTTTTCGATGTGGAGTTGGGAGTTGTACAGGAAAATATCCTGGGTGCCGGTGCCAACGTCAACCGTTAAGATTTTCATGAGCTTTCCTTGTTTCAAATAGTGGGTATAGTTTATCAAAACATGCCAAAAAGCGCATTTCCCCCTTATACCAAAAAATCTGAAGAACTGATTATGTTGCTTCTATTGTGATCGAGCCATCCTGCGCAAGGACCATTCTGTCCCCGCTTTTCAATTGAGCGAAATCCGCTGCACTGAGCGCGATCAGCGGAATGGCTTGGGTATATAGCTCGTCCGCGACCACCGAGGCCAGCGCAAAGAAAAAGTCCGCGCCGGTGGTGAGGATGGCTGCCGGGGCGGTCCCGTTGCGGATGGCTTCGAGCAGGACGGCTGTCGTGGTGGAGGAGCCGCGCGAAAACGGCAGGCAAAGCACCCGTCCTGCTGCGATCTGACCGGAGAGCGGGTGGCGGCGGTCGGTGATTTCACCACTTTGCCAGTCGTAGCCGCCCCAGAAGGAGAGCGGCTCATTACTGACCAGGGCTACCCCTTGCGCCTGGCCCGGGATGACGACTTCACCCTTGATCACTCGTCCCATACTGACTCGTTTCGAATGACCCGCCCGGCAACGGCCGAGCGCACGCAGTCTTCCAGGCTGCCGAAGGTCATCTGCCGGTTCAACAAGCCGGGCGTATAGTAAGCGAACTTGGCTGAATTGGTCATCAGGTTTTGGATTTCGGGCGGCAACATCGGCGTGGCCAGGATGCAGGTATCGACCGTGAGTTGTCCGCCGAAGGCTCGCAATGAATCCAGCAACCCGGCCTTTTCCGCCGCAGCGACCATCACCCGGCTGCTGGTCACCAGGAATTTGACCTGCGGGTGTTTCTGCTGGCCTGCGAGCAGGGGTGCCAGCCGGCGGAACTCGGCCAGCGAAAAATGCGGGCTGCCCAACACGACCATATCGAGCCTGTCGCTGCTCGCGTGAGTCAGCTCTCGCCGGGCCTCGCGTAGGGATTGCATGGTCACGTCTACGGTTTTGAGCGGCGAGCGGCCCTGGAAGGCGGCTTCGAGCGTCGGCGCTTCTGGCGTCAGGCCGACGATGTGGAACAGCGCCACCGCACCAGACGAGGCGGATGCGGCTCCCAGAGCTTTGAGCCGGTCTTCGTCGGGGCGCGCTGCCAACCCGTCCACGACCGGTATCAGGTCCAGGGCGAATTTACCGAGCAGGTGTCCCAGCGTTGGGTAGAATTCTTCGCTCTCCTGTACGCCCAGCGGAACATCCACCAGGCGGAAGAGCATCTGCCCGGCACGGTTCTTGCTCAGGTGCAGGCCGGAGGCTGGAACGCGGCCGGTGATGGCGCAGCAGATGTCGAACAAGTCGGGATAGCGCTCGGTGCGCGCCCCGATGACCGAGTTGGCGAAAACGATGGCGTTCGATTCACCCCAGGCGATCTGCTGTCCGAACGTGGGACGCATCTCGGTCTGGTACGGCGCGCAGGTCCAGGTGGGGACGGTGCCCATGCTCCGGTAGGCGACCATCTGGCGCTGAGCCTTTTCAGCCCAATCCTGCGGGACGGCCCATTCGCGCCAGTGATATTCGTCCACCCCGCTGACGTTCAGGCTGGTAGGCACAGCTACCTTCGCGCCCAGGGATGCCAGGCGCTCGGCGAATTCCAGGCCAGCTTCCCCAATATAGATGGTGCTATCGATGTGGGCAGCAGAGATATCGAGCAGTCCCGGCGCGCCAATCACCTCGGCCATGCGAACCACAATGGACATCGCCATTTTGGCCGCCGGTCCGTGTTTGCCAGCCAGCATTTCCTGATCGCGGGGAGATAAATAGAGGGACATAAGTTGAGGAGACTAGGTCAACCTAGTATCAATGACATACTGCAAAAAGCCAAATCCCAGCCACAGAGACACCCCGGCCCGACCGGCAGCGCTGGGGCGGGCGGAGACACAGAGTGAATTAATGAAGGGAAACTCCGTGACTCCCGGCCCACCCCGCCGGGGCGGGCTGTGACTCCGTGGCAGAACTTCTGGACTCCTGCAGTAGACTCATCAATGAAAACTAAATTACGACTCGCGAATTAGATCTCAACCCCCAGCCAGAGACGGATAAAGTAACCAATAATAAAGGAGAAAGTAGCCACCCCCAGGCTCAGCCCTGCCATCTCAAGGAAGCGTGGCCGGAAAGGCTCGTCCTTGGCAACGGAGATGTAGTAGTTGAAGACAGCGATGATCAGCACGGCAAGGCCAAGTGTGATCGCAAGGTCTACAATATAGTTTTGGATCAAGAGATAAGGCAAAACGAGCAACGTGACCGTAAGAATGTAAGCGATACCGGTATAAACCGCGGCGAGGACCGGTTGTTTCTGAGTATCTTCGGAGCGGGTAGAAAGATACTCGGAAGCAGCCATCGAGAGCGAGGCTGCGATGCCGGTAATCAGGCCGGAAAGCGCGATCAGTTTGACGTTTTGCAGCGCCAGGGTCAGCCCAGCCAGCGCGCCGGTCAGTTCTACCAGGGCGTCGTTCAGGCCAAGCACCACCGAACCGGCATAACGCAAGCGCTCCTCATCCAGCATGGCGAGCAGTCTTTGCTCGTGGACTTCCTCATCCTGGATCCACTTTTCTATATTGGGGACTTTGCCTTTGAGAAACGTATAGTTTTCCTGGGCTTTTGCCTCGCCACGTTCCATTAATTTAATACCAAAGGTAAAACCAAAAATGCGGCTGATCAAATAATATTTCCAGACATTCCACATATTGGGTTTGATTTCGCGCTGGGTGTATTTCTTCCAATCGTCATAATGGCGGAGCTCATCGTCTGCGATCTGGTCGAGGATCTCGCTGTTCTGAGGATCTTTGATCCTTTTGGCCAGGCGTTTATAGATGTGGTGTTCTGTGATTTCAATACGCTGAAAAGTTTCAATAAGCGGGCCAATTGATTCTTCTGGTAACATGGTTTCTCCTTGTCCTTGTTGGCCTTATTGTAAGCTATTTTCAAGGGAAGGAAAATATGACAGGATCTGTATAATTTTCTTAGGACACATTTCCAATCAATTTGTGACTTAATACATTTTCCTGATCTTAAATCTTACTTTATGATGAGCGGAACACACCAGGAGGTAATAAAATGTTCAAAAAGCAATCAAATCAATTCGTGTTTGCCCTTTTCGTGTTAGTTATAGCTGTTTTGGCTTGTTCGTCAGCGATACCCGCGACGCCCACGCCGACCGTTCCGCCTGTCACTGACACGCCTCTGCCTTCACCAACACCCACCAAGACAGCGAAACCGACCTCTACGCCCAGGCCTACCAATACGCCCGATGTAGTTGCTACCCAGAGAATCGACGAGTTCCAAAGCTTGCTCGACTCCTTCGTAGAGCTGGGCTATATAGAAACAAGCGAGGGCAAACTTACTGAATTGCCTCTATTCAAGGAAGAATGGGCCCAACTGGGTTGGTATCGCTGGTGGCCGTATGATGTCGTGAGTTCGGACTTTGTCTTCAAAGCACATTTAAAATGGTCTACCGCTCTTAAGACCTCAGACGAGTCCGGTTGTGGGTTTATATTTGGAATCCAGGAGAATGATGATCACTACGCGGTCTTCCTGGATAAATCAAGGATACTCTTCTTGATGGCAAGAGGTGAAAATGTCTACCTGGTTGGAAAAACAAGAGGCTCTGGGCGCGCTGATTTTGGAAATCCGGCTGAAGCAGATTTTGCAGTTGCCGTAAAAGGACAGAGCGCCTTTGTGTCGGTGAACGGGGAAGTGACGGAATATACGCTATCCGCGGATCAGGTCAGCCGGGGGGAATACGGAGCGTCGGTCCTTTCCGGCACCAACAAGGATTATGGAACGCGCTGTGAGATGACAGATGTGATGTTCTGGACGCAGAAATAATTCCACTTATTATTTCTCCAGCAACCATTCGTCAAAAAAGCCGACCAGCCTTCTCTGGTAGCGGCGTGGATTATTCAAATATACCGCCAGATGAGGAGCATTTTCCTCCACCCACAGATAGCGCGGTTCACCTGCCGCATTGAACAGTTTTTCGCCCGTATCTGGCGGCGCGACCGTATCTCCCGTGCTATGGACGATAAACACCGGGCGCGGGCTAATCTTAATAATATCGTCCACAGGGCTTACTTCATTGAGGTTGATTCCGGTCTGTATTTGCGTAATGAGCTTCGCGAGCGGATTAAGCAGCGGATAAGGCACGAGAAAATCAAGCTCTTCTTCCATGGAGGCAAAGGAGCTATCGATAAACAGGGCTTCGATTTCAGGATATTGCGCTGCCGCACGGATCAGTGTTGCTGCGCCCATAGAACCGCCCCAGGCCCCCACGTGTTTCACATCCGGTTGGGCCAGGGCATATTCGAGCGCGGCTTTGACATCAAGCACTTCTAGATACCCGATCGTTGAGATTTCCCCGTCGCTTTCCCCGTGCGCTCTTGCATCCCAGGCTAAAACTCCGTAGCCTTTCTTCGCTAACATCTCATACACCCATTCAGGACGGTTATCGCCATATCCATGCGCAAGCAGGATCAGGGCGCCTTTCCAGGGAGGCGTATACCATGCAGACAAGCGTATCTCGTCTTCGGTGATCAAGTCAAGATACTGGAAATCGATATTTCCTTCCCTGAGCGTATTCCCCGGCGGGATGATGCGCGGCGGGTGCAAGGCGTTATTGACTTCGGCAAAGGCGATGAGAACAATCAAAGTGGCCAATGCAATAATTGTTTTAATAGCAACTGCAATAATTGATCGCCCGAACTGGTCGTTGCTTTTAGTCTTCATAACTTATCACATCTGCAACAAGAAATCCTGGCAAGCCATCTATGGGATAACGGACCGATGTGACAGAGAAAGCCTTCCGGCAACCTGGCTGATCAAGAAGACACTGATGAGCAGCAGTACAACTACGCCGTAAGCCGGGCGGATGCCAACTGCATCTGCCAAACGCCCTAATGCTAAAGGAAGCGCCAGGATCGCCGTGCCCGATGCCAGAGTGGCGCGCGCCCCCGCCTGGACCGTGTTCCCGTCTGCAGCACTGATTGTCAGTGAAAGGAGTAAGGGGTACAGGTTTGCAACACCCAATCCGGTGATAAACAGCCCAGCCAACCCGACGAAACTACTTTCGGTTGTCCAAAAAACCAGGAAGCCAGTGCTTGCAATCAGGATAGAGGCGCTAATCACCCCGCGTATAGAAAAACGCTGCACCAGGCGGCTGCCGATGAGGCGTCCCATGATCATGGCAGCCAGGAACAAGCTGACAGCCTGGGCGGCACCAGTTTTTTCCATCCCCAATACCTGTTCCAGGTAATCTGCGCTCCAGAAGATCATGCAGAATTCCACCGAAACTGCCAGGACGATCGCCACCCAGTAAATCCAGAACAATGCCGAAAGAGGCCGGCTGATTGAGCTGGGCTCGGCAGTACTGGAAGCGACTGTTGGAGAAGAATTTCTCCCCAGGCTTAAGAACATCAAGATCGGTGTAAAGGCCATCGTCCCTAATGCCAATCGCCAGTTGCCGAAAAAGCGAGCGAACCAACCCACCATCAAGGGCGCGGCTGTGGACAAAAGCGACGCAATCACATTCGCCTCCGAAAGCGCGACAGCCTGGGATGCGCCATGTTGGTCAGAAAGAGCAGCCGGGACAATGACGAGGATCAGGGAACCAACCAGCCCCATGAGAAAGGAAGCCCCGATGGTGATGAACGGGTTCCTGCCTGCCAGTAAGAGCAGCGCGCTCATGCTCATGCCGATGATCCCGATCCACAGGGACCGCCAGCGACCAAGCCGCTGGACCGGCAAGTGCCCGCCCAAACCGATCAATAAAATACCAACTGCAAACGCTGTGAAATGGAAACTGCTAACTGTGTAAGACAAGTGAAGTTCATCTTTTAAGAAGGGCGTGATGGGACCCAGGACATTGAGAAAATATCCATAGAAAGCGAGCGACAGGTAAGCCAACCAGGTAAAGCGGTCTCGATGAAAGGTTCGAGGCATCATTAAATTCCCTTTAAATACACTGTTTGAAGAGGAGCATTCCGTAAATTATATTCTTGCACCAAAGAATCAAAAAGCCTCAGTAATCCAGGCTAATCTCCTCCCGCGCAACCTCACGAATTTTGGTTCTCCGGTATTTGCCGTGAAAGGGGCCGGATTTTTCTTCTTAGAGCGGGGTTGACCTGTGTTTCGAGTTCGATATAAATCCCATGTAAAATCCAACCAAAACTTGCATAAGTTTACTCAAAAAGGCTAAAGTTAATGTCAGGCCTTCCTATAATTAGCATATAAAAGACCAACGTTATTGGTCATTTCAATCTATGCGCCAAAATTTTTCTGGAGGCTAACATATGAAAGCAACTGATTTTGATCTATCCAAAGACCTGCAGTTCAGCCTGGAAAAAGGGATCACCTCGTTTCGCGATAGTCGGTTTGTGATTTTTGATGCCAATGCGATAGGCTTGTTGCGTCAGAATTTAATCAAACGATTAGGTGTCTCCCAAGCCCGAGAATTCTTTCTTCGCTTTGGTTTTCAAAACGGATACTCGGACTTCCTGCAAATGAAGGTCAATTACGCGTTTGATACAGAGATCGACCTGCTGGCATCAGGACCTGTGATTCACACCTGGGAAGGCGTTGTTCAGGCCAGCCCACGGGACATCCGTTTTGATCGTTCCACCCGCGAATTTTACTTCACTGGGGTCTGGTCCAACTCATACGAAGCCGAACAACACTTAAGCTTTAATGAGCCTTCCACAGAGCCGGTGTGCTGGTCGCTCATGGGCTATGCCTCTGGCTGGTGTACTGCTTTTTTTGGCTCGCCCCTGGTGGCCATTGAGCCTGTATGTACCGGTAAAGGCGACGATCATTGTGAATGGCTGATCCAGCCACCCGCCGCTTGGGGCAACCAAGCCGAGTTGTACTTGGCTGCCTATCAACCATTTTTTGAACGCCTATAAACAAGGAAGATTGCCATGGCTGAAAAACTCTTGAAGTACTATAAACATGTTCATGACACACTGGGGTTGATTGGAAAGGTACAACTTGCTAAAGAGACCAAGATGCCTTCGACCGAGGCCGCGCTGGAACCTGATACGCCTGAAATCATTCAGCGGTTCAAAGCTGCGGTCGAGAAAATTACCAACCAGCCGGCCCCAGACCTGTAAGCTGAGCTCGATTGACTTGGGCCGCCCATATTCAGTCTGTGGGACGATGCGACTGGCATGCTTAATAGCCGACCGCATCCGCTAAACGATCTAAGGCCAAAGTGGCAGGTGCAGGGCGTTGTTGACTTCGGCAAAGGCGACCACAATAGTTGATATAGCCAATATCGCAATGGTTATGATTGCAAACTCAGAATTGATTTCCTTCACCGTAACGATTCCACCACTTTGTATTTAGCAAGTATCGCTATTCATACGGCCAACGATCCGTCCCTTGCAAGATGGCCCGGATGTGATTGATTTCGCCGGCATGGTAGAGATCGTGAGCGATCATAATACGAATGATGACACGCGTGGATAACCATTCGCCCCAATTGGTGAGTCGATTGCGATCCAATTCGGCATCATTGGGAAGAGCACGGACGGAAGTTAGCCAGCGTCGATGGCCTTCCTTGAGCCATTCGAGAAGCTCCTCGTTTGGGCGCGAGCGTGCGCCATTGGCAGGAATCATCGGGGGTTGGTTGCCGCGCAAGGATGCGGAACCAAAGGCGTAGTCTTCATACATCCATTTCGACCAGCCTACGTGTTCGAGAATGTCAGCGATGGAACGGTTACCGCCAGCAGGGACGGCTACCCATTCTTCTGCTTGCAGTTCATGAAGATTGGCAAGCAGGGAATGTGCTGGATCACCCCCAAAGGCATCTTCAATCAGCCATGCGAGAGTGTCTATAGCTGTGTGGGAGTCTTCTGGGGAGTTCAATTGGTCTGACATACTTGCATATTGCTTTCCTTTATAAGCATCTGTGTGCAGATTATAAGCCCACAGGGAGAGATGAAAAACAAAAGCCTCAGAGACATTAGTCTCCGAGGCTTTTGTTTCAGGCAGACAGTTATCCACCTATCATAACTTTCAACTTTGCGCTTCCTTAATATAACTTTCAGGCAGCCAACAACATAGCACTAATTCACGTGCCGCTTTAACCTCGTCCATGCGGCCAAACTTCGTCTTTTGCGGCGCGTTGTGCAGCAGGTCGGGCTCGGTCTTGGCTTCCTCGGCGATCTTGATCAGCACGTCTGAGAAGCGGTCGAGCGTGTCCTTGTTTTCGGTCTCGGTCGGCTCGATCATCAGCGCTTCGTGCACGATGAGCGGGAAGTAGTTTGTCGGGGGATGGAAATCGTAGTCCATCAGGCGCTTGGCGATATCGAGCGCGCGCACATCACTCCCTTCGAAGCGTCCTTCTGCGACGAACTCGTGCATACAGATGCGGTCATAGGGGACGTGATAGGTATCGCGCAGGCGAGCCTGGACGTAATTGGCGTTGAGCACCGCGTACTCCGCGATCTGCCGCAGGCCATCCGGTCCGTGCATGGCGATGTAGGTGAAGGAACGCACCAGCCCGCCGCCAAAGTGACCGTGGAAGGCCTTCATGCGGCCGATCGATTTTTCAGGGGTGACAAAACCGAACAGGGGCGCGATCTCTTCATCGCCTTCTTCCAGGATGCCGACCAGCGGCGCGGGCAGGAAGTCTGCCAGGTGGGCAGCCACGCCGACCGGGCCGGAGCCGGGTCCGCCGCCGCCGTGCGGGACGGCGAAGGTCTTGTGCAGGTTGAAGTGCATCAGGTCGATGCCCAGGTCACCGGGGCGGACGATGCCGAGCAGCGCGTTGAGATTCGCGCCGTCGCCGTAGACCAGGCCGCCGCATTCGTGCACGATCTTGATCACCTCTTCCACGTGCTCGTCGAACAGGCCGAGCGTGTTGGGATTGGTCAGCATGATGCCAACGACAGTATCGTCACACTGTTCTTTCAGCGCTTTCAGGTCCACGTTGCCGCGTTCGTCAGAGGGGATCTGGGCGATTTGCAAGCCAATCATGCCCGACGAAGCCGGGTTCGTGCCATGCGCCGAATCGGGGATGAGCATCTTGATGCGCTTGGCATCGCCGCGGGATTTGTGATAGGCGCGCATAATCAACACGCCGGTGAACTCGCCATGCGCGCCGGCCGCGGGCTGGAGCGTCACCGCTGCGAAGCCGCTAATCTCTTTCAGCCATTCCTGCAACGTGTACATCAGCGCCAGGTTGCCCTGGACGGTCTCGATGGGTTGCAGCGGGTGGGTGAACAGGAACCCCGGAAGGCGGCAGGTATCTTCGTTGATCTTGGGGTTGTACTTCATCGTACACGAGCCAAGCGGGTAGAAACCGTCGTCCACGCTGTAGTTGAATTTGCTCAAGCGCATGTAGTGACGGACCACATCCACCTCGGCCAGCTCAGGCAGGGGCAGGTCCGCTCGCAACAGGGATTTGGGCAGCTCGGAGCGAGGCACGTCCGGGTCCGGGAAATCGACGCCGGTGCGTCCGGGCGAGGACAGGTCGAAGATAGTCGGTTCGATCACTTTCGGTTCAACGTTCAGGGTAACGTCAATCATGGGCCACCTCCGCTAAAACTTCGACCAGCGCGTCGATCTCTTCCTTGCTATTCATTTCCGTCACGGCGATCAGCATGTGATCCTTGAGGGCCGGGTAATCCTGGCCGAGGTCATAACCGCCGATGATGCCGTGTTCGAGCAAATGAGCATTTACTTCGTCCACCGGTTGTCCCACGCACAGGGCAAACTCGTGGAAGTAGGGCTCGCCAAAGCATAAGCCCATGCCGGGTAGCTTGCTCAACTGCTCGGCGGCGTAGTGTGCCTTGTGGTAGCACAACTCGGCCACCTGGCGCAGGCCGCTCTTGCCGACCAGGCTCAGATAGACCGCAGAAGCCAGCGCCAGCAGGCCCTGGTTGGAGCAGATGTTGGACGTGGCGCGCTCGCGCTTGATGTGCTGTTCGCGGGCGGTCAGGGTCAGCACGTAAGCGCGCTGCCCGCGATTGTCGACCGTCTCACCGACCAGGCGACCGGCCATCTTGTGGACATACTTCTTGCGGGTGGTGAAGTAGCCGAGCGACGGGCCGCCGTACCACATCGGGATACCGAGCGGCTGCCCTTCGCCGACAACCACGTCCGCGCCCATTTCGCCGGGGGTCTTGAACAGCGCCAGGGCGGTGGGATTGGCCACCACGCAGACCAATGCACCCTTCTCGTGGGCCAGATCGATCAGTTTGGTGTAGTCGTAGATGCGGCCGAAGAAGTCGGGGTACTGGACGATGACCAGCATGGTGTTATCGTCGACCAGTTCCATCAGCGTTTCGGGACCGGTCTCCAGGTCTGCTTGCGCATTATCTCCGGCCAGTTCCAGTTCCATGCCCTGGGTGTAGGTGCGGATGACTTCGCGGTACTGTGGGTGGACGGTGGGCGAGATGACGACTTTCGTGCGTTTGCCGCGGAACTGCGCCCAGGCCAGGTTGACGGCCTCGGCAGCGGCGGTTGCGCCGTCGTAGTGCGAGGCGTTCGAGACCTCCATGCCGGTCAGCGCGACTATCAGGCTCTGGTACTCGAAAATAGCCTGCAGCGTGCCCTGCGAGATTTCCGGCTGGTAAGGGGTGTAGGCGGTGTAGAACTCGCCGCGCCGCAGGATATGGTCCACGACGGAGGGGATGTAGTGGTTGTACATGCCCGCACCTAAGAAGGAAACCAGGTCACGCGCCGACTCGTTGGCAGCAGCCAGTTCGCCGAGCTCAGCCGCAGCTTCCATTTCGGTGATTGCAGGGGGCAGGTTTAAATTGGGGAAGCGATGTTTTGCAGGGACAGCCTCGAAAAGATCGTCAAGCCTTTTGACGCCAATCGTCTCCAGCATCGCATCCCGCTCTTTGGGGGAGTGAGGGATATAGGTCATGTTAGTTTCCTGGTTGGGTAGTTGGATAGTTCGGTAGTTGAGAGTTCTTTAATTTCAAAACTACCAAATTAAGCAACTACTGAATTAATGCTCGCGCCCTTCGCAGTACTTCTCGTACTCGGCCGCGTCCATAACTTCTCCGGGTTGGCCGCCCTCGAGCTGGACCATCCAGCCTGCGCCGTAGGGGTCGCTGTTGAGTACTTCCGGGCCGTCGGCCAGGCCTTCGTTCACAGCCGCGACCGCGCCGCTGGCGGAAGCATAGGTTTCCGCAGAAGCTTTTACGGACTCGACCGAAGCGATCGGTTTTCCGGCTTCTACTGAGTCACCTGCTTCGACTAGCAGTTCAACGAAGACGATGTCCGAAAGTTGTCCCTGGGCATAATCGGTCAGGCCCATTTTGCCGGTGGCGGGATCGAACCATTCATCGGATTTTGTGTATTTCAGGTTAGCGGGGGTATTCATAGTGGTCTCCTCTGTGGATAGTGATTTGGCGAAATTAAAAAGGACGCACGTTGATACATCGTGCGTCCTCTGTCAAGAACCTGAGAGATTCATCTGTTAGTTTTCAGTTACATAGTTTGGTAGTTTCGTAAACTACTGAACTATCTCACTATTCCAACTACCAAACTAACGAGATTTGCACCGTCGGTGTCCATTAATGGACTTTCCAGAGAGCTCAGGAACAGGGTCCTTTTACCTGAGAGTTTCGCCTGGCTTCGCCTCTTTTCCAGACTTGCACCTTCGGTGCTCTTGTTCGTCAGACCTGTCAGGTCTCAAGAGACTCTTCCCTGTTCCCGTTTAATTGTACGATTTCATTCTACGGGGGAGGGGGGCAGAAGTCAAGAGGAAGAACTTCCTGATTCGTGCACGTCTTGGTCTCTAGACCAATCCATCTGTGTCCGTGTCAGGCTCGGCGTCTGTTTTTTCGGCTGCTACCTTCCTTGGGCGGGGTTTCTTCGGCTCAGCAGGGACTTCGGGGGCTGTCTCAACCGGGGATTCTGGTTCGATTACAGGCTCGGGGACAGCGGGAGGCGCCGGTGGGACGGGAGCTGCTGGCGCGACCGGGTAAGGGATCCCGTTCAAGCGGGCAAAATAGCTCTTGACTTGCGCGTCGCTGTAGAAGACCAGCGCGAGGATACCGACGATCATCGAGAAGACGTTGCCGGTCAGCACGCACAAGATCTCCAGGATGGCAAGCGTCGTCGATGGCTGGACAGGTTGTGGCGGATTGTTCAACAACTTGAGCGCATAAATGATTTCGAAGATGCCCAGAATGGTAGGCAAAATCGTGAATACCGCTAGGCACGTTAAAATGATCGTGGGAACCACGACAGCAGTGGCAATCAGCCCCCAGAAGATGTTGACGATACCGTTGATCAGGGTCAAAACAGCGATAGTTTTCACCAGGCTGGGGCTTTCTCCGTAAGGGGAATATGTGTTTTCGTTCATGAGGTACTCCTTTATTGTTTGCTATTGAGACTTACGCGCTGTAATGGAATAAGTTGCAAAATCATCTTTTCGATAAAACGGGGTGTGCACTCCACTATCGCCTATCTTGAGAAGATATTTGCAAACAACCTTTTATGTTGTGGACAACCGAAGGGTTGTAAACAAAAAAGGCCTGCTCCTACGAGCAGGCCTTCAAGCAATCGGTCAGAACTCTATACCCAGCCCTGTCCCTTGAGGAAGTTTGTCAGCATCGGAATATCGAAGGATTCACCCTGGTAGGCTCTGTAAGCCCAGTATAGGAAAACCAACCATAACAGCGGAACACACAGACCGCCAAAGCCTAATGTTACAAGGGAGACCACAAAAGCGACGATGAAGAAAACAATACTTGCTGCAATTGATTGTACAGCATGGAACTTGATGAAGGGACGAGATTTCTTCTCCTCCATCAAGAGCACAATAATGCCAACGATTGGGGCAAACACGTAGCTGAGTGCCGACCATAACTTATCGTCGCTGGTGACTTCAGGGTTCATGGGTTGTTCGGACATAATTGATTCCTCCAGATATGATCAAAGAGTTAATTTCGGGTATTGTACACCAAAACAGACAAAAATCAACCAATTTGCTATTCTTTTGTGCTATTGGTGATGTGCTAGAATTAAACCATGTCCAGCAGACCGAAGTTCGTCTTCATGGGTTCACCGGATTTTGCCCTGTCCACATTGCGGGCCCTACATGAAAACTATCTTGTTGTCGGTGCAGTCACCCAGCCTGACCGGGCCGCCGGGCGTGGGCGCGAGCTCAAACCACCCCCCGTCAAAAAATTGGCGCTGGAGCTTGGCATCCCCGTCATCCAGCCTGAAAAACTGCGCCAGCCTGAAGCGCTGGAACAGCTCCGCGCCTGGTCGCCGGATGTGATCGTGGTGGCTGCTTTCGGTCAAATTCTCAGGCAGGCTGTGCTCGATCTGCCATCCTTTGGATGCATCAACGTCCATGCTTCGCTCTTGCCACGCTGGAGAGGGGCAGCTCCTATCAATGCGGCTATCCTACATGGGGACGAAGAGACAGGCGTCACGATCATGAAAATGGACGCGGGATTGGATACCGGCCCCATCCTGAGCCAGCGTGGCATACGCATCGAACCGGACGAAACAGCTGATTCCCTTTTCGGAAAGTTGTCCACGCTGGGAGCGGACCTGCTACTCGATACCCTGCCCGGCTATCTGGCTGGCGAGATCGCACCTCATCCGCAACCGGACGATGGCGTGACCTACGCCCCTATGCTGAAAAAAGAAGAGGGCCGGCTCGATTTCTCGCAGCCTGCTGAAGAGTTAGAGCGCAAGGTCCGCGCATTCAACCCCTGGCCAGGGACGTATTTCGAATGGGATGGGAACCTGCTAAAGGTCCACCGGGTAAGCACAGGGCTTGGGACGAAGCGAGAGGGAGAGCGTCTGGTAGTCGATGGACTGCCCGCCGTCGGCACGTCGGATGGATTGCTGGTGCTGGAGGAAGTTCAACCAGCGGGGAAGAAATCCATGCCAGGAAAGGCTTTCCTGGCTGGGGCAAGAGAATGGAAAGAGGATTAGAATGCCACAAGGTGACTTTGAAGAAAAATATCTGGATGTGTTGCAAAACATCGAATTCGGCATTGTTTCTGTTTACCGGCAACATCCTGAAATGGTGGATTGGGATGCGCTCAAGGCTGTCGAATCCTTGATTCGTGAATACCAGGCCGAACTGACGGATCACCCGGTCCCTGCCGTTGTTTTGCAACCATTGGCTAAGGCGGCGCATGATTCTGTCAAAGCCATGTGTGAATGGCGGCTGGGACGCAGCCAGGCGTTGGTAGAAGAGAAAAAATCCATTTTCAAATTACCCCTCAAAAAATCACCCGAAGTATCTATTGAGCCAAAAACTATGGATGAGATCATCCTGTGTCTAAAGCGCATACGCAAATCTATCGAGCGTTGGAATCGTAGAAGTGGGCGGCAAGGGTATCTTGATTTCATCAGTGAGTTTGTCAAATAATCCCATTTGCATAGCGCGGCCTCCAGCCACAACCGGCGAATTTTTTGGGAAAGTTAAATCCAAAAACAGGGTGTCACTTCGAAGTGATACCCTGTATAATTTAATTGCGAATTCATTCTCACCGAAAGGAGGCCTTATGGCAGAGCAACCGCAAGGATGCGCACGCACGACCGGTTCGGTAGTTGGCGCACAGTCGCCTGCTGCCCCGGCCACCGAAACCAACGAGTTAAAAAAGGAGATGACTATGACTGCTAGAGTCGGGCAAAAAGCCCCCGATTTTCAAGCCCCTGCCTATTATCAGGGCAAATTTACGAGCGTAAAGCTCTCGGACTACCTGGGAAAATGGGTATTGCTGTGCTTCTACCCGGGGGACTTCACCTTTGTCTGAGCGACCGAAGTGTCAGCGGTCGCTGACAAATATCCCGTATTGCAAGATCTGGGCGTGGAGGTCATCTCCGTAAGCGTGGACAGCCACTTTGTCCACAAGATGTGGAACGATTACGAACTGACCAGGATGGTGGAGGGCGGCGTGCCCTTCCGCATGGCATCGGACCAGGCCGGGAACGTGGGCCGGGCTTTCGGCGTCTGGGATGAGAACCAGGGCATCGAGCTACGCGGACGCTTTATTATTGACCCCGACGGCGTCATCCAGGCCATGGAAGTGCTGACGCCGCCTGTCGGGCGCAAATTTTCCGAGACGGTGCGCCAGATCCGGGCCTTCCAGCATGTACGCGAGACCAAAGGCACCGAAGCCACCCCGGCCGGTTGGGAACCAGGCGAACTGACGCTCAAGCCGGGTCCCGATTTGGTGGGGAAGGTTTGGGAGGTTTGGCAGCCTGCCATGGAGCGATAATCTCCGCAATGTAGGTACGCGCGGGCCTGGCCGATGAACAGTCAGGCCCGTTTTGTTCGGGTGATATAATCTGTCTGTTTTGGTGAAAAAAGGATGAAGATCTCAGTTGTGGTTCCCGTCTATAACGGTTCGGACACGCTGCCCATGCTGGTCGACGAGTTGGGCAAAGTGCTCCCCGGAGTGGCCGATGAATTCGAGCTGGTGCTGGTCAATGATGGCAGCCCCGACCAGAGCTGGCAGATCATTTCAACCTTAGCCCAGTCTCATCCCTGGGTGCGCGGCATCGATCTGATGCGCAATTACGGGCAGCACATCGCCACCCTGTGCGGTGTACGCGAAGCGCGCTACGAGGTCATCGTGATCATGGATGATGACCTGCAAAACCCGCCGTGCGAGATTCCCAAACTATTGGAAAAGCTGGCGGAGGGGCATGATGTTGTTTACGGGGTGGCCCGTAGACGACAACAGGCCTGGTGGAAGACCCTGGCTTCGGTGGTCGTAAAACGGGCAATTGCCTACGTGATGGGATTGCGAACGGTACGGGATATCGGCGCCTTCAAGGCATTCCGCGCCGACCTGCGCAAGGCCTTCGAAGATTTCCGCAGCCCGGATGTGCTCCTGGACGTGTTGCTTTCCTGGGGGACTTCGCGCTTTGCCTCGGTCCCTGTAGATGAAGCGCCGCGCACGGTCGGTAAATCGAACTACAACCTGTTCAAGTTGATCAAAGTTTCGCTGCTGGTGTTGACCAGTTACACCACCATCCCGCTACGCTTCGCCAGCATCGTCGGGTTTCTCTTCACGCTCTTCGGGATGGGCGTGCTGGTCTACGTACTGACGATCTACTTCACCGCCGGTTCTATCCCCGGTTTCCCTTTTTTGGCTTCGACTGTTATTATTTTCAGTGGTGTGCAGTTATTTGCATTGGGGATTATTGGCGAGTATCTGGCGCGCGTCTTCGAACGGACGGGCGGTAAACATACCTACGTAATTGGCCGCACCACAGACCTGCCGCGACAGGCTGAAGCATGAAAGTTGGCATCATCCAGTCTAATTTCCTACCCTGGCGCGGATATTTCGATTTCATCCGCGAAGTGGACCTGTTCATCCTTCACGATGACCTGCAATATACCAAGGGCGACTGGCGCAACCGCAACAAGATCAAAACGCCGCGCGGCGCGGAATGGATCACCGTGCCAGTGCATTACAGTCACACCAGCCAACTGATCGAAGAGACAGCCATTGATAATTCAAAACCCTGGGGGCGCAATATGCTCAACCGCATACGGGACTCCTACCGGAAAGCGCCACACTTCGAACCGTACTTTTCCGAACTGAGCGACCTGTTGCTGGAGCCCGCCGCTTCCATCTCGGACCTGAACCTGCGTCTCATTCATTGGGTTTGTTCGCATCTGGAAATTGAGACCTCCATCCATTTCTCCCGTCAATACAACCCGCAGGGAGCCAAGACAGAACGGCTGATCGGGATTTTAAAACAGGTGGGTGCGACGACTTATCTATCCGGGCCAGCGGCGCAAGCATACTTGGAACCGGAACTATTCGAGCGGGCTGGCATCTGCCTGGAATATAAGGTTTATGATTATCCCGAATATGAACAGCTCTATCTGCCTTTCGAACCGGCAGTCAGTGTGATCGATTTACTGTTCATGGTTGGGAAAGATGCGAAATCATATCTATGATTTTCTCGCTGAGCGGAGGGTCGAACGATAGTGAGACCTGCAGTCGAAGCGTAAAACATTTTTGTCAGGAGAACCTTGCATGACCATCGATGAAACCCAGAAGAAGCTGGATGCATATTTCACCGAAAAACTAGAAACCTACGGTGCCACTGCCAAAGGCGTAGACTACAACGGAGAACAGGCACAAGCGATCCGCTTTGCGGAGCTGGTCCGCGTGATCGACCCGTCCCGGCGGTTCACCATCACAGATTACGGCTGTGGCTACGGGGCCATGTTCGATTTTTTGAATACGAGGGGCTGGCAGTTCGATTATTATGGCGTGGATCTGATCGAAAAAATGGTCATTGCCGGGCGTGAAACGCACCAGGATCATCCCAACGCGCATTTTACAGTGGATGAAAAAGAATTGCCTGTAACTGATTATTTGGTCGCGGCAGGGATTTTCAACATTAAATTGGAATGCCCGTATGACGAGTGGCAGGACATGGTGACCAAAACCTTGCCGCGTATGAACGCGCTCTGCTCTATGGGGTTTTCGTTTAACATGCTGACAAAGTACTCGGACGCCGACCGCATGGCCGGGCGCCCCGATCTGTTCTACAGCGATCCCTTGTTCTTCTTCGATTTTTGCAAACGGAATTTTTCCCGGAACGTGGCGCTGTTGCACGACTACGGCCTGTACGACTTTACGATCATCGTCCGCAAGGATATTTAATCCCCCATGCAAATCGTCCAGGCGCCGCGTGCCTCTGCGATTCTCTATAATTTGTTGAAGAGCCAGGGAAATACCAGCCCCTGGCTTCTTCCGGCCAATATCTGCCCGATTGTCCCGATCACGTTTTTCAAGGCGGGGATTCCCTTTGAGTTCGTCGATATTTCAGCCGAGACTCTGCACATGGATCTGGAGCAGGCCAAGGGGCGGTTGGAGCGAGGCGCGTACGGGGGCGTCCTGTATGCGCACACGTATGGAGAGCCGTCCACACCTGAAGAATTCTTCCAAGAGGTTAAATCTCGTTTCCCAAAACTGGTACTGGTAGACGACCGCTGTCTATGTATCCCTGACCTCGACCCGCCGCAGGAAGCCTCCGCGGATGTGGTCTTGTACAGCAGCGGTTATGCCAAAATCGTGGAACTTAATTTCGGCGGGTACGCTTATATAAAGAATGAAGTGCCCTACCAGCCGGAACATTTACCGTTCAACCCGCAGGCTCATGAGGAACTTGAGAAAGGTTACAAGCAAGCCATCCAAAACCAAACTCCGTATGTTTACACCGATAGCGATTGGCTGCAAACGGGTGCGGACCTGCCCGCATGGTATGATTACCGCCAGCAAATTGAAGCTGGCTTGAAGACATCTTTAGAGCATCGCGTTACAATTAACGAAATCTATGCCAGGCGCTTGCCGCTAGAACTCCAATTGCCCCGGGAATACCAGACCTGGCGCTTCAACCTGCGTTTGAAAAACAAGGAACAAGTTTCCGAAGCGATCTTTGCAGCCGGTCTGTTCGCTAGTTCTCACTACGCATCGCTGGCTGGCGTTATGGCTCCCGGCCG
>Ga0105091_10000303_pt1 | contig 19995 bp, 22 predicted proteins | sample PPLLak1March2015_FD_87022 | JGI IMG/M metagenome (GOLD analysis project Ga0105091, IMG submission 87022) | Freshwater sediment microbial communities from Prairie Pothole Lake near Jamestown, North Dakota, USA - PPLs Lake P7 Core (1) Depth... | ecosystem: Environmental > Aquatic > Freshwater >... | reverse complement strand
TTCAACGGAGCTAAATCGCCGATTCCTTCACACGTCAATACTTGCTACAGCCTGGTGGCACCGGATTACGGTATCAGTGTTGCGGCAGTGTATCGACTGGGTGAGGATGGCGTGTTGGCCGGTATCAAGGGTGCAGGCGGGGTCAGCCCGGCTGATGCCGACAAGTTGTTCCGCAAGCAGGAAGCTGACTATGGTCATGGTTGGTACGATAACATCACTGCTGACTCGTGGGGCTAATCAACTGTTGTTGTAATGAAGAGGCGGCTTAGGCCGCCTTTTTTTATGGCTGTAAATTTGTGCTTGCTGATATTTTGTTGCATTCAGATATGAAGGCCATAAAATTTTACGGTAAGAATAGTCCGATATAATCATAGATAAAATTTACCATGTGATGGTGAATCAGCTTTGGTTTCCCAAACCCTAATTTTTCAGAATTAAACAAATGACTTCCAGTGCTTCAATCGCGCGTATGTTTTTCTTGGCGGCGATGTTGATCTTGTCAGGCAGCATTGTTGCCGCAGACGAATGGTCGGCATGCGCAAGCAAAGTAGACGATAAAGAGCGGCTCAATTGTTATGACACGATCAAGGCTGCAATCCAATCACCCCAGGCGCAAACTTCAGTTGATGGTGGCGTACCGCGCAGCTATCTCACACGAACTTGGGATCTGGACAGCAGGGATGACGAATTGCTGGGGGAGAGCCAGTCTCCGCTCAGGCCGCATCGAATTACCTACCTGATAGCGCGCAAAACCAGCCAGGCAAATTCGCAACCTGCTTCTCCCACGCATTCGCCTTCTGCTGCGCTGATGGATATTGATCCGACCGAGCTAAAGTTCCGCTTCAGCCAGAAAGCAAAAGTTCTTAATCCCGTCAGCATGAATTTTTTAGGATTTACCGGTTTTCGTCTGTGGGCTGCTTATACCCAGCAATCCAATTGGCAGGCATTTAATGCGGGCAATTCCTCGCCGTTTCGAGAAACAAATTATGAGCCGGAATTGATTGTTACGTTTCGCACCGGTAATCAGTACGGCTTGAAACTCCTCAATATCGGCTATTCACATCAATCCAATGGCCGGAATTTAAGCGATTCTCGCAGCTGGAACCGCACCTTTATTCAAGGCGGCTGGGAAACCGATACCCTGTCCTTGATGGTGCGGGGATGGTGGCGCATACCTGAAAATATCGCAAATGATGACAATCCCGATATCGAGGAATACGTTGGCAGGGGAGATTTTTCCTTGCGCTGGGAGCCGCTAGACCGCAGCCAGATGGTGGACATGACCCTGAGGAATAATTTTCAGGCCAAAGACAATCGCGGCTTGATACAGCTGGACTGGGCTACGCCCGTCACCGTCAGCAAATCGACCAAGCTGCATATTCAATTAACTTCCGGATATGGTGAAAGCCTGATTGATTATAATTATTTCCAGACTACGCTGGGTTTGGGGGTTTCATTCCGCGATTGGTAAATTTGCAGATTTTAGTCCCCTCTCCCGCAGGCGGGAGAGGGTGAGGGATGTTGAGTAGAGATAGACTTTCAATCGACCCCATTGATTTCGATTTTCTGGGTTTCCCGCTACGCGGATTAACCTAATATGCAAGTTAGCCTGCACCGCAACCTGGTATTGCTAAAGTAATACCAGGTTGTCCCGGTGTATGAGTTCAGGTTCGTCTACATAGCCGAGAATAGTTTCAATCTCGCAACTGGGGTGACGTGCGATACGTCTTGCTTCGCTGGCGTTGTAGTTGATCAGGCCGCGTGCAATGTCGTGACCGCTATCATCAAGTACCGCCACCACGGCACCGCGCGGAAATTCGCCTGAAACGGCACTGACCCCAATGGGCAGCAGGCTTTTGCCTTCATTGCGTAGTGCGCGCACTGCGCCCGCATCCAGCATGATTTTACCCACAACCTGCAGGTGATCTGCCAGCCATTGTTTGCGTGCGTCCAGCGCCATTTTTTTGGCGGTGAGGAGGGTGCCTATGCTTTCGCCCTGCATCAGGCGAGGCATGACATCGGGCTCATGGCCGGAGGCGATGGCGGTGTTCGCACCGCTGCTTGCAGCACGTTTGGCGGCGAGTATCTTGGTGAGCATGCCGCCGCGACCGATTGAACTGCCCGCGCCGCCTGCCATAGCCTCCAGCTTGACGTCACCCGCTTCAGCCAGACTGACCAGGGTGGCGCTGGGATCTTTGCGTGGATCGGCGGTATATAAACCTGTCTGGTCGGTGAGGATGACCAGCACGTCGGCTTCGATCAGATTGGCAACCAGTGCGCCCAGTGTGTCGTTGTCACCAAATTTTATTTCATCGGTGACGACGGTGTCGTTTTCGTTGATGATAGGGATGACGCCCAGGGTGAGCAGGGTGCGCAGGGTGGAGCGGGCGTTCAGGTAACGCTCGCGGTCGGTGAGATCTGCATGGGTGAGCAATACTTGTGCGGTGCGCAGGTCGTGAGCGATGAAGCAGCTTTCGTAGACATGCACCAAACCCATTTGTCCGACGGCTGCAGCGGCCTGTAACTCATGCACTGCGCTGGGTCTGGTCTTCCAGCCCAGGCGCTGCATGCCTTCGGCAATCGCACCCGAGGAAACGACGACCACTTCATGGCCTGACTTGCGCAGCACGGCAATTTGCTGGGCCCAGTTGCTGATCGCTTTCCGGTCGAGTCCTTCACCCTGGTTGGTGACGAGGCTGCTGCCTACTTTGACGACGATGCGTCTGGCTTGGATTAAAACAGTATGCATGAATAATAAAAATTCTATAAATCAATTACGGGATATCAGCTCAGTCATTGGCTAGAGGATCGTATGCCTTTACGGGTTCTTCCGGAGCTTCCGTCACTACTGGCTCGGGTTCATTGGCTGCTTCCTGCGCTGCGAACTCGTTCAGATACTCCATGATGGCATAAGTCAATTCCTTGCAGCCGTCACCGTTGATCGCAGATATTACAAAGTAGCGTGTATCCTTGCCAAACTCCTTCAGGAAAGCCGCAATTTTTTCATCGCGGTTTTCCAGCAGATCGACTTTGTTCAACACCAGCCAGCGCGGTTTCTCATACAGCGCCTCGTCGTATTTTCTCAGTTCATTCAGAATGGCTCGCGCTTCATGCACGGGATCAACACCCTCATACATCGGTGCAATATCGACAATGTGCAACAGCAGGCGTGTGCGCGCCAAATGACGCAGGAACTGGTGGCCCAGCCCGGCACCTTCAGCAGCACCTTCGATCAGCCCCGGGATATCGGCAATGACAAAGCTTTTCTCGGGAGAGACGCGCACCACACCGAGGTTAGGATGCAAGGTGGTGAAAGGGTAGTCGGCTACTTTGGGGCGCGCGGCAGAAACAGCGCGGATAAAGGTGGATTTGCCCGCATTGGGCATACCCAGCAAGCCCACGTCGGCGAGTACTTTGAGTTCAAGCTGTAATTCGCGGCGCTCGCCCTCACCGCCTGGTGTGGTCTGACGCGGTGTGCGGTTAGTGCTGGACTTGAAGTGCAAATTGCCGAGGCCGCCTTTGCCGCCTTGGGCGAGCAGGGCTTTTTCGCCATCGTGAGCCAGATCGGCAATGATCTCGCCAGTGGTCAGGTCGGTAATCACTGTGCCCACAGGCATGCGCAAAATTACATCATCTGCACCTTTGCCATAGCAATCCGCACCACTGCCAGATTCGCCATTCCTTGCGCGGTGCATGCGGGCAAAGCGGTAGTCCACCAGGGTATTGATATTGCGATCTGCAACGGCGTAGACAGAACCACCCCAACCACCATCGCCGCCATCGGGGCCGCCCTTGGCGATATATTTTTCGCGTCTGAAGCTGGAGGCACCTTTGCCACCATCGCCAGCGATTACTTCAATTTGTGATTCGTCGATGAATTTCATTTTTTGTACTGGGTCATTTGGTGCGTGTGACGCACCCTACGATATTTCACGTTTGATTGCGAGTGTTATGCCATGCCTAAACGAAAAAAGCCCTACCTTGCGATAGGGCTTGTGATCAATGTTGTTGTGCTTACGCTGCAACTACAATGACTGTCCTGCGCTTCGATACACCCTTGATCGCGAACTGGACTTTACCGGTGATCTTTGCAAACAGGGTGTGATCCTTGCCCATGCCTACGTTGTCACCAGCGTGGAACTCGGTTCCGCGTTGACGAATAATGATGCTGCCAGCGCTAATCAATTCACCGCCGTAGGCTTTAACACCTAGTCGTTTCGAGTGCGAGTCGCGACCGTTACTGGTACTACCTCCGCCTTTTTTCGATGCCATTTTGCTACTCCTTCAGTAGTTAAGCCTTGAATCCGTCGATACGGATCTCGGTGTAGTTTTGACGATGACCCTGATGCTTTTGGTAGTGCTTGCGACGACGCATCTTGAAGATCTTGACTTTGTCGTGGCGACCGTTGGCTAGGATAGTCGCAGTGACGGTCGCGCCAACCAGCAGGGGCTTGCCGACTGATACCTTGTCGCCATCGCCCAGCATCAGCACTTTGTCAAATACGATCGCACTGCCGACATCGCCGTCCAGGGATTCAATTTTCAGGGTTTCACCCTTGATTACACGGTACTGCTTACCGCCGGTCTTGATTACTGCGTACATGACAACCTCGCTTAAAATTCGGTTTTCCTGCGCAGAGCATTGCGCTGCACATTACTTTTTCAGAGCCGCGCATTATACATAAACTTTATCTGACGGCCAAATGGTTTTTATACTTGGCTAGCGGCGCATTGAATCAAAGAAGTCCGCATTGCCTTTGGTGGCCTTGATTTTGTCCAGCAGAAACTCCATCGCTTCCAATTCATCCATAGGATACAGTAACTTGCGTAAAACCCATATCCGTTGCAGCACTTCGGCCTTGATCAGTAACTCTTCCTTGCGGGTGCCGGAGCGATTGACGTTGATGGAGGGGTAGATGCGTTTTTCGGCCATGCGGCGGTCGAGGTGTATCTCCATGTTGCCGGTACCCTTGAATTCTTCGTAGATCACATCGTCCATGCGCGAGCCGGTATCGACCAAAGCGGTGGCGATAATGGTGAGCGAGCCACCTTCTTCCACGTTGCGTGCCGCACCAAAGAAGCGTTTTGGGCGCTGCAGCGCGTTCGCATCCACTCCGCCGGTCAGCACCTTGCCGGAAGATGGTATAACAGTGTTGTAGGCGCGTGCCAGACGGGTAATTGAGTCGAGCAGAATAACCACGTCTTTCTTGTGTTCAACCAGGCGCTTGGCTTTTTCCAGCACCATTTCTGCAACCTGTACGTGACGGGTGGCAGGTTCATCAAAGGTGGAGGCGACCACTTCGCCGCGCACAGTACGCTGCATTTCGGTCACCTCTTCCGGCCGTTCATCAATCAGCAATACGATCAAGTGAGAGTCCGGATAGTTGGCTGAGATGGAATGGGCAATGTGCTGTAACATGACGGTTTTGCCGGACTTGGGCGATGCGACCAGCAGGCCGCGCTGGCCTTTGCCGATAGGCGCAATCATGTCGATGATGCGTCCGGTGATGTTTTCTTCAGCGCGGATGTCACGTTCCAGAATCATCTGCTGCGTTGGGAACAGCGGTGTAAGGTTTTCAAACAGAATCTTGTTCTTGGCGTTCTCGGGCGGCTCGGAGTTGACCTTGTCCACTTTTACCAGCGCAACATATCGTTCACCATCCTTGGGTGTACGAATTTCACCCTCTATCGAGTCACCTGTATGCAAATTGAACCGGCGTACCTGGCTCGGGCTGACATAAATGTCATCCGGGCTGGCCAGATAAGACGTGTCGGGCGAACGAAGGAAGCCAAAGCCGTCTGGCAGGACTTCCAGTGTGCCTTCGCCAAAAATGCTTTCGCCCGATTTGGCATAGCTTTTGAGCATGGCGAAAATCAGGTCTTGTTTGCGCATGCGGCTGGCATTGTCAATGTTCATGGCAAGCGCCATGTCTACGAGCTCGGTGACGTGTTTGGTTTTGAGGTCAGATAAATGCATATAGGTGGGATATGGGAGGGCGAAGTTTTAAAAGAAGTTGCAGGGGAGGTACAGGGAGATCCGAGAAGGTTATTACAGTGCGTCTGCTTCGGTTAATGAGGGAAGCCGCTGCCTGAATTATATTGCGATATTATTATTGATTTGTTTACGCGGTAGAAAATGCTAAACAACTCAGGTAGTGAGGTTATAGAGATCAGATATGGCTGTCAATAAAAGCAGTGAGTTGTGATTTGGACAGAGCGCCAACTTTGGTGGCTTCAATATTGCCATTCTTAAACAGCATGAGTGTAGGAATGCCGCGAACTCCGTATTTTGCAGGAGTGGACTGGTTGTCATCAATGTTGATTTTAGCGACATTGAGACGGCCTGAATACTCCTGTGATACTTCATCCAGAATCGGTGCAATCATGCGGCAAGGACCGCACCACTCCGCCCAGTAATCAACCAGCACGGGTAGCGGGGATTGCAGTACTTCTGCAGCAAAGGTTGCATCAGTAACGTAACGGATATGTTCGCTCATAGTGTGTCTCGCTTTATTTATTATTGACGAATGATTGTGCTAAAAGTATTTGTATTGCAGAGTTGATTGGGAGGTAAAACAGATACGAATGCCGTATCCTAACCAAAAATGGACAAAATGTGAAGTATTTGTGCATGTTGAATTGCTTGGGAATTTAAAATCGGGTAATTCTTCCCGGTTGTACTGGGGGTCTTGGGCTGTAAAACAGCGAAATATCGCAAATAGCCAACGCAAAAAACCGGCTATATCACTTACATGTGCCAAATATACAGAGTTGAGTGATGCAGGTCGTCCAGTGTAATTGAGTACTGTGGTGGATGTTGGGGTATGGCAAACGAATTGCTGACAAATAATGAGCCAGGGCGCATCTCGGCTGCAACTTTCTGCCACAGCTGTTCCATAGGCACTGGGGACAGGTAGGCGAACACAACATCGTATGGTGCAAGATCACATGCCCACATGCTGCCCCATAGCACATGACAATTGGAATGCTTGCCCAATTTAATTTTTAAGCGGCTCAATAAATAGGGCAAGGGTGCATTTTCCACGCCGAAATAACGACCATCCGGTCGCACCCTGGCCAAGTGCGTTAATACACCTCCCATGCCGGAACCAATATCCATGAATGTAAAATTATTGTCCGCTTTAGCCGGGGGGAGCAATTCTTCCAGTGTCTGCCATACCCGTTTGCTGGACAGGTATAGCGGCACCTGACTTCGAAATGTGCTCCAGTAGACAACCAGCATGATAAGAAATGCTGCAAGGTAAATGCCGGATGGAATATTTACTTTCAGCATCAACACTAGAGCGGGTGCGAATAACAGTTGTATCGGAAACCACCAGCGCGCAAGACCGGCAGCATAGCCGAGAATAGCAGCGAGAATGCCGCAGAGAAAAGCAAAAGTCAGGGGGTCAGGTGAAAGTTTGGCGAGGCTCAGGCATAGCAAGATCAGCAAGAAAGAAAGTAATTGCAGCAGCAGTGCCGCGACAGACGGGGGCAGCTTCGCAGTCAGATTTCGCAAGTCAGCGTACCAGCGCAGATTCAACTTCCTGACGCTTGGCTTTTCCCGCCAGACGTTCTACCAGCGTAAGCGCAAAATCCATCGCCGTGCCCGGCCCTCGGGAAGTGATGAATTTTCCATCTTCAACTACGGCTTCTGAATTTTGTTGCTTCACCTTGGGGAAGTCATCCAGCACAGTGGGGAAGCTGGTGGCCCGTTTGCCATCCAGTAGCCCGGCTATTGCCAGCACAGAGGGGGCGGCGCAGATGGCAGCAACATATTTATCTTGTTGCGCCATATTTTGCAGCAGCAACAGAATGCGTGCATCCGCTTTCAGATTGTTGGTGCCCGGCTGTCCGCCGGGCAAGACCACCATGTTGTAGGATTGTTGCAGTGCTATATCCAGGGTGGTGTCGGGAATTAAAACTGTACCCCGGCTGGCGCGCACCGGGCGGAAATCCAGGCCGGCGCTGACCACGACAATACCCGCACGACGCAATATGTCGATAATGGTGACGGCTTCGATTTCTTCGCAGCCCTGAGCAAGCGGGACTAAAACGCTGGGCATAATTGGATCCTGAAAATCGGGTAACAAAGTTAGCGTTGATTTGCCGTATAGGCTTAAAAAATTACATGCAAGCTTGGCGCATCATGCTAAATCTAAAAATTTATGAACCCCTAGTGCAGTGTTGCATTCTAGACGACACTTATGTACAAACCTTTTTAGGTCGAGCTTCAGCCCGACATGTCGGGTTACCCCGCAGGGGTTCTTGTACCCTTTGGGTAAAACCCGACCTACAATGCCGCTGTAACAGTTCGCATAAGTTCCAGATAGCGTGCAACAGTAAACTAGGTCTGATAATCAACCAGCTTGCCGTCGGCCATGCGTAATCTTCGTGATAGTGACACCGCAATCGCGCGTATTACCTTGGCGGCGATTCTGGGTGTTTCAATTATCATTTTTTCCAGTGTATCCCTGGACAAAATCAGCAGGGTGCAGTCTGTTGCCGCTATACAGGAGGCAGAGCGACGTTCGCCATCCAGCACTGCCATTTCACCAAAGGTGCGATCCTTGGCGAGTATCGCAAGTTCAATATTTTCTTCATCCTGATTGGCTTTCTGTACAGAAACGCTGCCCTCAGCGATGAGGCACATGAAGGTGCCCATGTCCCCTTCATTGAAGATGATATCGCCTTTCTCAGCATGATTGATGCTGAAGTAGCGCGCAGCAGACAATATTTCCGCAGGCGGAAAATTATGCAGCAGCGTGCTGTTCAGCAGCAACTCCCTGATCTCATCTACCAGAGAAGATTGTTCCAGCATAAGGACTCCGAATAATTGGGATTAATTTAAACACAAGTACTATTGTAGCCCTAAAAATTCCCGCTCAGGCTCAGGCCTGTGAAATTATCTCCAGTTTTAGGAAGGAGCACCATAGTGTTGGCGCGACTTGTCTGGTTGTGGGCAACCACGCTATTTCCGACCCAGTTGCCGATCAACGCTCCGGCGAGCACGTCTGAAGCGAAGTGGGCATCATGGTAAGTGCGCGCAATACCAACCAGCGTTGCCACGGTATAGGCAGAATTTTTAACCAAGGTTTCCTCGTAGTGTGCAGAAATGACTGAGGCTAATGCAAAAGCCTCGGTGGTGTGCCCCGACGGGAAAGATGAATTAAGTTTGTTCGCGCCTAATGCATGAAAGTCGTTCGTGCCGGTGTTTTCATATGGGCGGCTGCGGCCGGTGGCAATTTTGAGCGCTGGTGTAATCAAGCCGCTGGCGATGATGCTGGCGGTGAGACAGTCCTGAGCCACCATGATGGCAGTGTCATTTTCTGCCAGGCTGCCAGCCAGGTAAAAGCCGCCGACAACGCCGAGCGAATATTCCGCGCCAAAGCGCTCGATGTTAAGCATAAAGCTGTTGTCTTTGGGTTGGCGTCGCATCTCATCGCGTAGCGGGCTGTCGATCACCATGGCTGTAGCGGCGACAGCCAGGCTGGCCCAGCCGACGTTTTCCCATTTCTCCCTGTTCCAGCGTGCAGGCTCGGTCAGAACATACCGGACATCATCCAGCAAAAGATCGGGATAGGAAGGGGGGTGTCTGCTGCGGTCGCTATGCTGCTTAGGTGCAGCAAGAGCAGTGATGCAACTATTTGTTGCAGAAAATATTTTGTGTGTTTGGCACGCAAAATGGATGTTGCGTACTCAATATTAGTCGCGGAAATTTTGATATTGCAATGGAAAGTCGGTAATCGATTTTCTGGTGAAGGCAATCGCATCCTGCAGGTCATCGCGACTTTTACCCGTGACACGTACGGTGTCTCCCTGAATGCTGGCTTGCACTTTCATCTTGCTGTCTTTAAACAACTTGACGATTTTCTTTGCCAGCTCAATTTCCACGCCCACTTTAATCGTGCAATCGCGCTTTACTTTATTGCCGCTGACCTTTTCAATTTTCTCGCTGATTTCGAGACACTTGATGTCGACACCGCGTTTGGCCAATTTGCCATTAAGAATATCCTGCACCTGGTCCAGTTGAAATTCATTGTCGGCGTGTACGGTGAGCACCAGCTCCGCCTGAGTAATACGGGCATCAGAACCTTTGAAGTCAAAGCGCGTGCCGACTTCCTTATTGGTCTGCTCAACCGCATTTTTAACTTCGGTCTTGTCTACTTCGGAAACGATATCGAATGTTGGCATGGCAAATATCCTTAAAGCATTTATCCACATATTTCACAGATTGACACAGATTAAAACCGGCTTATTCGTTTTTGAAATCCGTGTTCATCTGTGAAATCAGTGGATAGTTGTTTTTAGTTAAAGTGGCAGATGTAATGATATGGCTCAGTAGTGATTTCGATATCAAAGCTCGAATTGCCGGGCACGGAAAAAGATTCACCCGCCTTGCAGGTTTTCCAGTCTTCGCCCTTGATCTTGTAGCGGCAGGTCCCGCTAACAGTTTCCATGACTTCAGACACGCCGGTATTGAAGGTTAAGGTCGCTGGCAGAATAACGCCGACAGATTTCTTGGTGCCGTCGGCAAATTGGATTGTATGTGATACGCATTTACCATCGAAATAAACGTTGGCTTTTTTGACTACCGAGATATTTTCAATTTTGTCTGGCATGATCTTCTCTAATTGTGTTTGCTATTTTTTCAGGTTCAGTCTGGATGCAATGCGCATGCGTAATGCGTTCAGCTTGATAAAGCCGGCCGCATCTTTCTGGTCGTACGCACCCTTGTCATCTTCAAAGGTGGCAATGGTTGGGTCAAACAATGAGTTTGTCTTTGAGTCACGACCGACAACAATAACGTTGCCCTTGTATAGCTTGACGCGTACCCAGCCATTTACATTAGTCTGTGTATCATCGATCAGGGTTTGCAATGCGCGACGCTCAGGGCTCCACCAGTAACCGTTATAGATCATGCTGGCGTAACGTGGCATCAGATCATCTTTCAGATGCGCCACTTCGCGATCCAGGGTAATAGACTCGATCGCGCGGTGCGCTTTCAGCATAATGGTGCCGCCGGGAGTTTCATAACAGCCGCGAGACTTCATGCCGACATAACGGTTTTCTACCAGATCCAGACGGCCTATACCGTGCTTGCCACCCAGTGCATTGAGCTGGGTAAGCACTTGCGCCGGGCTTAATTGCTTGCCGTTCAGTGCAACGATATCTCCTTGTTTATATTCAATATCCAGATACTCGGCGGCGTCGGGTGCTTTCTCCGGTGAAACGGTCCAGCGCCACATGCTGTCTTCTGCCTCAGCGGCAGGGTTTTCCAGATGGCGGCCCTCAAAGCTGATATGCAGCAGATTTGCATCCATGGAATAGGGCGAGCCGCCCTGTTTGTGTTTCATGTCGATGGGGATGCCGTTCTTTTCGGCATAGGCCATCAGCTTCTCGCGCGACAGCAGATCCCACTCGCGCCACGGTGCAATCACTTTGATCGATGGGTTCAGTGCGTAGTAGCCCAGTTCGAATCGCACTTGGTCGTTGCCCTTGCCGGTGGCGCCGTGCGACACTGCCTGTGCACCGGTCTTGCTGGCAATTTCAATCTGGCGCTTGGCGATAAGTGGGCGCGCAATCGAGGTGCCGAGCAGGTATTCGCCTTCGTATACGGTATTGGCACGGAACATCGGGAACACGAAATCGCGCACGAATTCTTCGCGCAGATCGTCGATGAAAATATTTTCCGGCTTGATGCCGAACTGCAGCGCTTTCTTGCGCGCAGGCTCCAGCTCTTCACCCTGACCGATGTCGGCGGTAAAGGTGACCACTTCACACTGATAGGTGTCTTGCAGCCATTTAAGAATGACGGAAGTATCCAGACCACCGGAGTAGGCGAGGACGACTTTTTTGATATCGCTCATTGATTATTGTCTCTGAAAAATTATGGAAATTAATAGTACGCAGGGTGCGTCATACGCACCTTACAAATTATGTGTTTACTTTGCCCAGCAGCAGATATTCCATAAGTGCCTTTTGCACGTGCAATCTGTTTTCCGCCTCATCCCACACCACGCTTTGCGGACCATCAATGACCAGCGCGTCGACTTCTTCGCCGCGATGTGCGGGCAGACAGTGCATGAAAAGTGCATCGGGCTTTGCGACAGACATCATTTCTGCGTCAACTATCCAGTCGGCAAAAGCTTTGCGTCGCGCATCGTTTTCGCGTTCAAAGCCCATACTGGTCCATACGTCGGTAGTTACCAGATCGGCGCCGCGTGCGGCATCCATAGGATTTCTGAATTCTTCGTAATGATCTTCGCCAAACAGGCCTGCACGTTCAGGTTCAACTTCATAGCCGGGCGGGGTGGAAACATGCACGTTGAAATCAAAGATTTCAGCGGCCTGTAGCCAGGTGTTGCACACGTTGTTGGAGTCGCCGATCCAGGCGACTGTTTTGCCCTGGATGGAACCGCGCTGCTCGATGTAGGTGTAGATGTCGGCAATAATCTGGCAGGGGTGATATTCGTTGGTCAGACCGTTGATGACGGGTACGCGCGAATTGGCGGCAAAGCGTTCGATGATGCCCTGCTCGAAAGTGCGGATCATCACGATGTCGCTCATGCGCGAGATCACCTGTGCCGCGTCTTCGACCGGCTCGCCGCGTCCCAGCTGGGTATCGCGGGTATTCAGGTAAATAGCGGAACCGCCCAGTTGCTGCATGCCCGCCTCGAATGACAGGCGCGTACGGGTGGAACTCTTCTCGAAAATCATCACCAGGGTGCGGTCGGACAGCGGGTGGTATGGCTGATAGGCCTTGAAGCGCTGCTTGATGATACGGGTGCGGGCGAAGATATGTTCGAATTCGTCGCGAGTTAAATCTTTTAACTGCAAAAAATGTTTAATTGCCATTTTACTCACCTTGCGACAGAAAGTCGGTAATCAGCGGGCACAGCTTGTCGAGCAACTGCTGGGCATCTGCCTGGGAGAAAATCAGCGATGGCAACAGACGTACCACGGTATCGGCGGTGACGTTGATCAGCAAGCCCTGTTCCAGTGCAAGTCCAACCAGTGCGCCACAGGGTTTGGCCAGGGCGATACCCAGCATCAACCCCTGACCGCGAATTTCCACCACGCCGGGAAGATGACCCAGACGTGTTTTAAATCCCTGCTGCAGGAATTCGCCGATGGTTTGTGCATTCGCCATCAGCTTGTCTTCTTCAATGATCTTGAGCGTAGTACTGGCCGCCGTGCAGGCGAGTTGATTGCCGCCAAAGGTTGAGCCATGGTTGCCGGGCTGGAAAGTGCCAACCGCCTTGCCGGCAGCGATGCAGGCGCCGATCGGCATGCCAGAGCCCAGGCCCTTGGCCAGAGTCATTACGTCCGGCAGGATGGCGGCGTGCTGATGCGCAAACCAGGTACCGGTGCGACCGATGCCGCACTGAACTTCATCCAGCATCAGCAGCCAGTTTTTCTGGTCGCAAATTTTGCGCAGGCCTTGCATATAGGCGATATCTGCGATGCGTATGCCGCCTTCACCCTGAATCGGCTCTACCAGCACGGCAACGATATTCGGCGTGTGCGCGGCCACCTGCTCAATTGCGGCCAGATCGTCATAAGGCACGCGCACAAAGCCTTTAACCAGCGGCTCAAACCCAGCCTGCACTTTGCGGTTGCCGGTGGCTGAAAGGGTTGCCAGCGTGCGGCCGTGGAAAGCTTTTTCCATTACGATAATGGTGGGGGTTTCGATGCCTTGCTTGTGACCATACAGGCGTGCCAGCTTGATGGCGGCCTCATTCGCCTCGCAACCCGAATTGCACAGAAATACTTCCTGCATCTTTGACAGCGCGCAAAGTTGCTCGGCAAGCAGCTCTTGTTCGGGTATCTGATACACGTTGGAGACATGCATGAGTTTGACAATCTGTGCGGAAAGCGCTGCGGTAAAGCGCGGATGGGCGTGCCCCAGCGTGTTGACCGCGATACCGGAAATGCCGTCCAGATATTGCTTTCCCTTGCTGTCCCAGAGAGATGTTCCTTTGCCATGGGTGAAGGCAACAGGCTGACGGGCGTATGTGTTCATCAAGTGCGACATGGCGTTTGGCGGGCGGCGATTAAACCGCTTTATAAAAAAGTTGAAAAACGGATGGTGTCCTGAATTGCATGTTCAAGGCAAGTTTAATTTTTGCCTTGCAGGATGAGTAACGCAAAAGGCCGACAAGTTGTCGGCCTTTTGCTGCAGTTCTGCCGTGCACTATTGCCTGGGCGTCTGCTTCCTGTGTCTACGTTACCCTGGCTTAGGCCATTGCCTTGATAGCTGCAGACAAGCGGCTCTTGTGTCGAGCTGCTTTGTTTTTGTGCACTATCTTTTTGTCGGCGATAGAGTCAACAACACTGGTAGATGCGCTGAACACAGCTTGTGCCGCAGCTTTGTCGCCAGCTTCGATGGCTTTGGCTACAGCCTTGATTGCGGTACGCAGTTCAGAACGCAGGCTGTTGTTATGCAGGCGTTGTTTATCCGATTGTCTTGCACGTTTTCTGGCTTGCGCAGTATTTGCCATGGTGAACCCCTTGAGTTGTGGCTTGCTATAAAAGTCGAGCATTATAGGAAGGGTCTCCGATTAAAGCAACCCTTATATTGCTATACACGGCCAATGCCATTCCAGCCCTGTTTGCGTCAGTTAGCTTCATTCGGACTAGAATGAGGCTTGAGCAGCGCAATCAGGGTGTAATCGACTATATGCATAAGGTGGTGCGACCAACTGATTATATGACGCAAAGCGGGCTAGTCCATGCTTTACGGATGAGCTTGCGCGGGGAGGCCGGATCCGGCAGCGCGCGTCTGCTCGAGACGCACATCTCGTGGGTGCTGCTGGCAGGGCATTATGCTTACAAGATTAAAAAATCTGTCGATTTTGGTTTTCTCGATTTCAGCAGCCTGCAAGCGAGACATCATTATTGCGATGAGGAAATCCGCCTGAACCGGCGTCTTGCTCCCAAAACATACCTGAATGTCATTCCCATTGGTGGCAGTAGCGAAAATCCCGTTCTTGATGCACAACCGGCTATTGAATATGCCGTCAGGATGCGCCGTTTCGCCGCATCCAAACAGCTGGACAGGCTGGTGGTACGCAACAAGGTTCTGCCGCAGCATATAGATAGCCTGGCCGCCACGATCGCGCATTTCCATGCCAACCTGATTGCAGCGGAAGTCAATTCGCCTTTCGGTAATGCCGAAGTTGTTCGCCTCGATGCGGAGCAGAACTTTGAGCAACTGCAAGCCTTGCTGACAGAGCAGTGTGATGCAGCTAATCTCGCGGCATTGCGCAGCAGCAGCGACGGCGAATATGCCGCGTGCCACAGCTTGTTTGGGCAGCGCCTGCTGCAGGGCCATGTACGCGAATGCCATGGTGATCTGCATCTCGGAAATATTGTTTTAATCGACAATCAGCCGGTTCCGTTTGATGGCATCGAATTCAACCCCGCGCTGCGCTGGATAGATGTGATGAGCGAAATCGCCTTCACCGTGATGGATCTGCTGCATCACCAGCGTGTGGATCTCGCCTGGCGCTTTTTAAATGGCTGGCTTGAAGTCACTGGCGATTATGCCGGCATCCCGCTGCTGCGCTTCTATATTGCTTATCGTGCCACGGTGCGCGCAAAGGTTAACGCCATACGCGCCACGCAGCCGGGTATGACGCAGCGAGCCACAGTTGAGGCACAGAAATGTTGTCGTGCTTATCTTGAGCTTGCTGCCGATTGTTTCACACGAAAAAAAGCCGTGCTGGTCATCACCCACGGCTTGCCGGGCTCGGGCAAGACTACCTTCGCGCAGTTAGCACTGGAGCGCTTGCAGGCGATACGCTTGCGCTCGGATGTGGAGCGCAAGCGTTTGTTTGGACTGGGTTCATTGGCTGATAGCCGTGCTAGCAGGGGCATCGATCTGTATAGCCCCGAAATCACACAGCGCACTTACGCACGTCTGCAGCAACTTGCGCGCGAGCTGCTGCGGGCGGGTTATACGGTGATTGTGGATGCAGCTTTTCTAAAACAAGCAGAGCGGGCGCAGTTCCTGAGGCTCGCTGAGGAAATGTCGGTGCCGTTTGTCATTGCATCCATCCAGGCTGGTAACGACAGTTTGCGTGTGCGGATTATACAAAGGCATGCGACCGCAAATGATGCCTCGGAAGCAGATTTGGCAGTGCTGGAAAAATTGCGACATACGCATGAGCCATTATCACAAAGTGAGCGAGGTTATGCGGTGGACTTTGTCAATGAGGGAACTGGTCTCGCTGAAGACTCAGTGGGCTGGGGAACGCTGCAGCAGTTGCTGAGTTGATCCTGCGTTATCCAATAGAAGTAGGTCGGATTTCACCCAAGGGTACAAAAACCCCTGCGGGGTAAACCGACCTACTTGCCAATCTCCATATCGGCAGTCCCCGGGCACACACAACGCGGATACTCGCGCGAGGTGTCGATGCAACCGCCGTTGAGATACACCCCTTTGTGATCGCGCAGGCGCAGCATTTTTTCCATGATGCTCGCAATTTCCGCCGGATCCATCATCGAGCTGCGCACCCGTTCTTCCACAATATTCTCATTGATCTGCAATTCGCCTGCCTGATCGCGGAAAGTCGCATTGCGCCAGTGGTAGATTTCCACGCACTTCGATGTCAGCGTGTAGGGTGAATTGGCTTTCCAGAAATTGGTAAACAAGCCGGCACCCAGATAGAACACCCAGGATCCTTCATAGCCTGTGACATCAGAGGAATTTTCGTCTGGATTGCGAAACCAGAGGCGATCGCCGGGAACGTAATATTTCGGCGGCAAAGGTTCTTCCATGGAGCCGTATTCACGCAGAAACACCTCGTGGAATTTTCCCGACATGATGGCTTTCGTTTCCCACTGCTGCTGAAGCTTGTTGTACAACGCCGGATTGCAGCTATCGAGTTCCTGCGCGATAGCAAGCAGAATGACGTACTCGGTAGCGCGGTAACAGGAAAACGAATAAAGCTGTCCCGATTCTATTGACTGTGTAGCCTTCTGGAGTGCAGTTATCAATGACTTGCCGGGTATGATCGTAAAGCCGCGATCTTTGTGATAAGTCCAGTAATCGGCCGGCCGCTCGGCCTCGGTGGTATGAAAATCCAGCGTGGTTTTGCGTGCGGCCACGACTACACTTTTTCTGATGCGAACCGCCGACGCAAGTTCTGCATGGCTGGGAAATTTAAAAGGAACGGGGGATAGCAACATGGCCAGCAGAATTTCACGCTCCAGGTCATCGGTATTGCTGAAGGTGTCGAGTTGAAGCGTTTGGCATAGTTGCGTGGTGTCGTGGGCAGGTGCCCATGCATTCGCCAACTCATTACGCAGTTGAAACCTTGAGAACCGGCCGCTTTCATCGGCAATATCTGTGCTCGCCACAGACGCAGCCAAACCCAACTCCTGGAGACGAAGGAGCAGCTTGTACCGTGTAACGTTAATATTTTCTGTCGTGTTGTCCGCAGGGGATTTATTCACCCAGATTCCCATTGCTATCCTTTTTTGTACATCGCTAAAACTGAAGGAGCGTCGCGGAACACCCTGTTTCCTTTGTATTACTACTACCTTCTGTTATTTTAACTTAAACACTTTCACCGTATCGTTTAAATCGCCCGACAACCTGTCCAGTTCATTCGAGGCTGTTTCACCCTGATTGATAATGAATGTGCTTTTATCAATCAATGAAGTGATTTCTATTATATTTTTCTCCACGCGCATGACTTCTTCTTTTTGCCTTGCCGTTGTGGCGGCAACATTTTCAACCATGATGGTTACCTGTGCCACGCTATCAACAATCTTTTGCAGCGACTGGCCCGCCAGATTGGCACTTTTCACGCCGCTCTGCACTTCATTGCTGCTATTGTTCATATGGCTGATTACATCTGCTGTCTGTTGGCGAATGGCAACAACCATTGTGCTGATTTCATTGGTGGCATTGACGGCGCGTTCGGCAAGCTTGCGTACCTCATCTGCCACTACCGAAAAGCCGCGGCCCTGTTCTCCCGCGCGAGCCGCCTCAATAGCGGCGTTGAGCGCGAGCAGATTGGTCTGGTCGGAGATTTCCTTAATCAAAGTGACTGTTTTGCCTATGCTCTCGGAATGCCTGTTCAGTTCCTGAATTGACTCGGCAGCCTGGTTGACTGAGCTTTCAATCTGGCGCATGCCGCGCACACTCTGCTCAACTACGCTGCCACCATCACGGGCAATTTCCGCTGCCTCACGTGCTCCCACCGCGGCTTCCTTGGAATGATCTGCAATTTCGCTGATAGTGGCCGCCAAACTTCCCACGGCAAGGCCGATTTCTCCGGATTTGCTGTGCTGTTCATTCAGATTTGCAGTCGTATCCTGCATAAAATCAACGATACGAGTGCTGCCTTCGTGAACATTGTTACTTAAGGTGATGGTTTGGCCGATTAGTTGGCGCAGGTTTTGTGCCATTTTGTTGAAACTGTCGACAATCTCACCGATAGTGTCCGCGCTTTGCAGGGAGCAAGTGTGGCTAATGTCCTTTTTTGAGATGGCGATCGCAACTTCAGAGATACGGCGCAGCTTGGTGATCAGAATGATATTTACCAGCCAGTAATTAACGATACCTATGACTCCACCCGCAACCAGGCAGCCCACGACAAACCAGGGCAGCATGCCCGGTTTCCACTCCACGAAGAAGTTTGCATAAAAAGGGAATATTAGCGCAACGGTAATACCGAAAGCCAGAAATGACATTAACAGTTTGCGTAACAGACTAGATTTCATAATAAGTCCTTCAAAATTTTAATGCAGGCTTGGCAGTGAGCTTGCAAAATATCCGATATTTTGCAAATGAATCTCAACTGGAAACTTTCCATACAGTAATAGCTTAGCAATATTCAGGCAGTTCCATTGCGCAAATAGGGCAAATTTTCCATCCTAAATTCAAATGAACGAATAATTCTATGCCTTAAATCCTGCTGATGTGTAAAAATGCAGGGCATACATGGCGGTTTATATCGGACGCTTTCTTATAATCTTTAATTGTCAAAGGAACCGTAAATTGGCACAACCAAATTTTCAATATGAAAAACGTCAAAAAGAATTAGCTAAAAAGAAGAAACAGGAAGAAAAAAAGCAGCGCAAACTGGATGAAAAAAATTCACCCTCAGAGGTGCCAGCAGATCACCCTGAGGCTGGCAGTGTTTCTTCGTAAATCAGGTTTGTAGCCATTCACAGTGCGCGGGGGGGGTTAATACCCTCTGCTGGACGGTTCCTTCAGACGCACACGCTCAACCTGCACACTTTCTTTGCCGTCGCTTAACCAGACCTGCCCATCCTGTATGGTGCATTGCAACTGCATATTTCGCTGCGCCAGTTTGGCGATAGCGCGAGTGCTTTCGGAGGGCAGGTTAATGACGGTAAGGTTGGTGAGGCGTTCAAACTGGCTGCTATTTTGCGCAAACCACATTTCTGCAGTGCGGCCGCCATAGGCGTAGACAATCACCTGATTGGCACGACCGCAAGCCTTGCGGATCAACTTCTCGTCGGGCAGGCCGACGTCTATCCACAACTCAATCGAGCCGGTTAAATCTTTCTGCCATAGGTCCGCCTCATCATCTGCGGTCATGCCCTGGCCAAACTCCAGAAACTCGTGAGCATGCAGGGCGAAGGCCAGCAAGCGCACCATCATGCGCTCGTCGGTTTCCGAAGGATGGCGCGCCAGGGTTAGTGTATGGTCCTGGTAGTAGTGCCGTTCCATATCCGCGATTTGCAGATTGGCTTTGAAGATGGTTGCTTTAATGGCCATGAATTTTATACAGTGTAGTGAGTGTTATGCAGGTCAGGCTGTTGAGCAGCGAGTTGCCGGGGTCGTTGGCGTCGATGAAGGCGTGCTGGCCCCAGTTGCCGCACATCATCAGAAAGCGCGTCGTGATGAACGGCACCACGAACACCACCACCGCCGGCCGCCAGTCGACGAAGTACGCCAGGGCCCCGACCAGCGCGTAAAAGCCGAGCTCACCGGCCAACATGCGACGGATG
>Ga0105091_10000302_pt1 | contig 20012 bp, 9 predicted proteins | sample PPLLak1March2015_FD_87022 | JGI IMG/M metagenome (GOLD analysis project Ga0105091, IMG submission 87022) | Freshwater sediment microbial communities from Prairie Pothole Lake near Jamestown, North Dakota, USA - PPLs Lake P7 Core (1) Depth... | ecosystem: Environmental > Aquatic > Freshwater >... | reverse complement strand
TCTTTCGCGTCCCTTCGTGCCTGACAGTCACTTCGTTGGCCCGGACCGGCAGGTTGCGAAGCTCCGTCCAAACGTTTTGGGATCCCAGTCGAGGCTGGGTCTTAAGCACTGCAGCAACCCAGAATCCTTGCTGGGCCGACAGTCCCGCCGGGGCGGCTTCCAGGTTGATTCCCATCATGCGATTCACGAGGTCGCCAATCCAAGCGTACGGCACCTCGGGGTAGTCCCAGCGGCTGCGGCCTGGCAGAGCCTTCTCCAGCATTCGTGTGTGCAAGGCGTCCTGATCTCCGCCACCGCTCTCGTAGTCGGAAGGCAAGCGCGAAGGGCCGCGGCCCTCAAGTTTGCGGTTTATGTTGAGGCGAGCGTAGTAACAATTCTCCTCTTTGTTCCACCAGTTCATGTCCAGGAACTGCTTCAGATCCGCGGCTTTCTTGAGGTACGCTCTTGCCCGTTCGTAGTCCTTGCGGATTTCCTGAATCCGAGCATAGGCGATGTAGGCGTCATACTGATTCGCCAGCACATCGAAGCCCAGCACATAGCCGTTGTCACCTTCGTTGTAGCCTGGAATGCCGCGGGCAGCCTGAAATTTCTTGTTTGGATCTACCATGCCGCGAACGTTCATGAGCCGCGGACGCCTCATGATGTCTTCCAGACCGAGGCCCCATCGTTCCACGTAGTCGTTCACAGTGCGATCGTAGAAGTCCAGAAAAGCCGGATCGGTTACGAACGTGAGGTCGCCGGTCCAAACGTACATCCTGTAGCAGCAGTCAAGAATGTCGAAGTTAGCCGGGAGGTTGTACCAGAACTCGGCGTCGCCGGCATAATCGACCGGCGCCGGACGGTTGTATCGGTCGATTTCCCAATAGCTGCACCAATCCCGGGATTCGGAAATGGCCTCGGCAAATCTCCGCAGCATGTTCAGGTTGTGACGCGCCAACCCCAAAGCGTGGGCGCCCATGGCCTGGTGAGCTGTATCCCGCATGCAGAAAGCTTCGCGGCCTGGTTCAGCGGCCTCGTACCAGGGGCCTACCGGATCGTCGTCGAAGACGAAGCCCATCGCTTGCCGCTTGGCTCGATTGAACGCCTCAACCAGGCGGGTGTCGGAGGATGCCACCTCCAATCGAGACTCCGGCAATCGGGCCGGTCGCCCAACCTCGCTGGCGCTGGTCGCGGCTGCACCAATCACCGGGTAACCGCTCTCCTTCTCGCCCGACTTCTGGCCGAGGCAGGGTACTGCAGCTAGGGAAGCCAAGAAGAAAAGAGCCAGGACAGCCAGGGTGCGTCGATGTTTCATGTTTCCCTCCCATTCCCATCGATCCGCCAGCACTTTCAAAACCGAATCGATGCCGTTTCGCCTTCCGCAATCAAGACTCGCGGCAAATCCTTTCCATCCCTAATGATCTGCAGCTGCAACTTCCCGGACACCTGCGAAATCTAAACTTCAAATTTCGTATCTGGTTAAGGATAACGACCCGGTCCGATGCGAGGATGATAACGTTCACGGTGACGAACCATAACAGCGTTTGCGCCTGTCGGCAAGCGTGGGCTTGAGGCTCGAACGAGAATAGGCGCGAAGATGTCCCTATACTCGTTCGCTCTCTCAGTCTAGAGAGATTCCCTTTACAATCCGCTTGACATCCACTTCCCCTCCCCGGCATCGTCGGCCCGCCGATAACGTTAACAGTAACCACCCACCGCCGACCGACTGTATACCGGGACTGGTGTCGCCACTTGGTGCTGCCGTATAGATCTATCCGCGTTGTGCCACTTTTTGCGACAAATATATAGCAGATCTTGATAGAATCAGTATGGAGATTCGCAATGGCAGCCATTTACATTCGGGATCTTTCTCAATCCACTTACGAGAGACTCAAGGCACGCGCGAAGCAAAACAGGCGTTCGATCACGCAGGAAGCGGCGATGCTCCTCGACGTCGCCCTCAGTGGACATATACCGTCACAAGATCTCTGGGAACGGATAGACCGCATCCGGGAACGGGTCACAGAGCGATACGGGACATTCAGCGACAGCGTTCCCAAGATCCGCGAGGATCGACAAAGATGAGCGCCGCCAAGCCGATAGCAGTTGATACCAGCGTAGCGGTCAAATGGTTCTTCGAGGAACCGCATTCCGCCGAAGCGCTGCGGTTGCGCAGGATGTTTCAGGCAGGGACTCATTACCCTTTGGCGACCGACCTGATTTATCCAGAATTTGCCAACGTGATATGGAAGCGGGTCCTTTTCGATGCCTTCGACCCTGACGAAGGACGAGCCATAATCGAGAGTTTTAACGCGTTGCCGTTCGAAATCGTTCCCAGTCTTGCTCTGCTCGATACTGCATTCGTGCTTGGCTTGAAACTCAAGCAGAGTATCTACGACACGCTATTCCTTGCACTCAGTCTTGCCCTGGATGCGCAGCTGGTGACCGCCGACGAGAAGTTCTACAATGTCGTGCATGGCCAGTTCCCCCAGGTTTGCTGGCTTTGCACGTGGACGCCCGAGTGAGACGGCTCGCATCCCCAAGGAGATGGAGGAAGTGAAAGATGCGGTCAGGCATCTCTCGGCTCCGGGCGCCCGGGCGCATGCCGGCGGCACGGACCTCCTCGGCTGCAGGCTCCCTTTCGGAGTGCGGTGGCCGTGCCACCGCTTTAGCTGTCCTTGCTGTGTTCCTCTTGGAGGTTCGCTATGATTCGCTCAGCTTCTTGCTTGGCTTTTCTCGTGTGCCTTCTGATCAGCCCGCTTGTCGCACCGTTAGCGGCGCAGTTTGACCCGGTGGCGGAGATTGTGCTTCCTTCCGGGAGCTCCAGCACCTGGATCAAGGGGGTCGCCCAGATGCAAGGCTACGTCTATGTCTTGGCCTCGGCTGGAGACTTCTACGTGTACGATGCGCGCAATCTGAGCGTGGACGGGCCTTTCAGGACGCTCAACACTCCGATTAGCAGTAGCACGCCCGGCGGAATGTCACTGCTTCGACGTGGAAACGCCCTGTATATCGGAGGCGGCGGCGCCTTCACCATCAAGGACCTGACAAATCCGGCCGCCCCTGTAACGGCGGGCGAAGTGGGCGGCGGCGCGCCCTCGTTTCTCACCGCGAGCAACAACTACCTCTTTGCGACCGGCGACAATTCCGTCTCTGTTTACTCGATCGCCGATCCCTTTCACCCAACCCTGCTGGCCAGCTCCACACTTGACGGCCGCTATGGTGAGTCCATCGCGCTGTACGGCGATTACATCTACGTCGGAACCGTCCCGACCGCCTTACGGGTCTACTCCTGGGCCGGAGGCGCGACGATTACCTTTGTGCGGGAAATCGCTCTCGAAGCGACGCCATATCATCTCTTTGTCAACGGTGCCCACCTGGCGGGGATACTGGATAGCGCGGTTGTCTGGAGCCTGGCTGACCCTACTTTCCCCCTCCGAACCAAGCAACAACCGGCGGCCGGGCGGCTAGGAGCATTGTGGGGGAACAAACTGATCACAAACGGCGTGGTCTACAGCTGGCACGGACCATCACTCGAGAAGTTCTCTCAGTATGCCCAGCAAGAAACCAGTACCGGCTCCCCGGTGAGTGTCGCCGGCACCGCGGAATTCGTATTCCTGCCTGGCAGGAAAAAAATCACAGTGCTGGCGACGCCTCCCACACTCATCTTCCCGCAATATGTGAATGGTCAGGCAGGAGCGCGCAACTCGACCAGGCTGGTGCTCAGGAACAGCGGAACCACCAAGGCGACCGGCGTGGCTCGCTTCCGGACCAGCGCAGGAACTGCGAATCCCGTCCCGATCAGCGGAGTCAGCAAGTCCGAGGTGACCTATTCGATGTTGGCGGGGGGCACGTTCCAGGTTACGACCGACGGCACAGGCGCTCTGACGAACGGACCTCTGGAAATCCGATCCGACGCAATCGCCGACCTGGCGATCAGTGGCACGGAGATCTTCGATCTTCTGGGCTACAGTGTTTCAGTTCAGAGCGCGCCGCTGGCAAAAGTCCACCGCGCGTTCGTCAGCAGGACCGCGGCCGAGGACACCGGCGTCGCCATGTACAACCCGAGCTTCGACGTCCCTTGCGAGGTTGAAGCCCGCCTGTTCGACACCAACGGCGGCGAGGTCGCTGCCCCCGTCACTTTAACCTTGGCGGCTCGGAATCAGCGCGCGATCTTTGTTACAGACGCCTCACTGTTCAAGAGCTACATCGCCTCGCTCCCTGGAGGATTCGAGGGGACTATGCAACTGAACGTGACAGCCGGCGGCCCAATCGCAGTCCTTTCGCTGCTTCAGAAATCAAACAACGCTCTGCTCGCAGTCCCGGTCGAGTCGGAAACCCCGCCGGGGCCGTAGCCGCCGAGTCATGGAGGGCTCGGCAGGCGCCAGTGGAGTGAGTAGCACATCGACCTCGTTTATACCCTGCGACGCATATGCTCGCTGGAGTATATTAAAAGAGTGGAATCTGTCTTCGAAATCATTGCGGAGCCGAACCGCCGCGCGATATTGAGCCTCCTGGTCTCGTCACAACAGTCCGTTGGAGAGATCGAGCGTCAACTTCGAATGCCGCAGCCGACCGTGTCAAAGCACCTGCGAGTGCTGCGAGAGGCCGGTTTCGTGGAATCCACCGTGGACGCCCAGCGCCGTCTCTACCGGCTGAAACCTGAACCACTTCAGGAGCTCGATGCCTGGCTCGCTCCGTTCCGTCGGTTCTGGTCCGCTCACGTAGATGCTCTCGAACGCCACCTCGACGAAATGGATCAAACACCACCGACGAGGTGAATATGAAAAGTATGAACACCATTAAAAGCAATAAGAAGAACTTCTCACCAGAACAACATGAAGAACTACTCGGAGCATTGAAAACCCGTTTTGAGAAAAACATGAACCGGCATAAAGGTCTTGAATGGGCGAAAATACAGGCAAAGCTGGAAGCTGATACTGAAAAACTGTGGTCACTCAACGAAATGGAAAGAACCGGCGGTGAACCGGATGTTGTTGGCCATGATAAAAGGACGGGCGAATACATTTTTTACGATTGTTCAGCGGAAAGTCCTAAAGGCCGCAGAAGTGTTTGCTACGACCGTGAAGCGCTTGAGTCAAGGAAAGAAAATAAACCAGAAGATAACGCTATTGATATGGCAGCTGCCATGGGCATTGAACTTTTAACGGAAGACCAATATCGAGAGTTGCAGAAACTTGGAAATTTCGATACGAAAACGTCGAGCTGGGTGAAAACTCCTTCTGATATTAGAAAACTGGGCGGCGCCCTCTTTTGTGATCGCCGCTACGACACTGTTTTCGTGTATCACAACGGTGCGGAATCTTACTATGCCGCCAGGGCGTTCCGTGGCTCGCTAAGGGCCTGAATTTTGCACCTGGCTGGTGGCCCTATTCCAATCATCCCTACTGAGCCCCACGCGGTTGCCACCATCTTTCCGAACTTGAAGGGGGTCAGAGCCTCACAACTCAGAATCGTCAGGTTTGAGTCGTAAGGCTCCGACCCCGTTCACGAACAAGGGGCCCGTGTGCCGCGGTATCACGGCGCGAAACGAAAGAGGAACAACGCGCAATGTCACCATCAAGGAGCGGAACCACTCTTGGGCCGGGCGGGCCGCCTGTTCGCAGTGTTCACGAAACGTAAGCGTCTGGTTGAGGCCGTTGCTCCTTTTCGTCAGGTTGTCTCCATTGGTAACCGGATGATGGCTTCCCGACCTCGGTGGATGCACCACGACCACACACGCTGCACGGTTTGCGCCGGCGGTAATAGTAGGCCAACGTCGCCACCGCAAGCGCCATCCCCCAGACCGGGAACAGCAAGGTGGGGCCGACCCCGACCACTATTGCGCCGACGACATCTATATCCTTTGCCGCGCGGCCCCTGGCGATCATCTGGGGTAAGGCGGACCAAATCACGATGCCACCCACCGCCAGCAACACGGATACGAGCGAGGCCGGGACCACTGCTAGCGCGATGGGGACCCGGCGTCGAGCCAGGCCAATCATCCAGCGCGGGAATACCTCACCCCAACGCTGTACCAATCCGAGCGTGAGGGCCGCCCCCACCAACCCGAAGGTCGCCAGGAAGAGTCCCGAGATCCATGTCCCCCTCTGTTGACCGGTACGCCAGTACTGCTCGGTCATCCCCAGCGGGAACCCGAGCGCCCAGGCGTAACGGGTGAAGGCGTAGAGGACCGGCGCCACCATCGACACATACACGGCGATCCGGCCCCAGCGCGAGGCTCGGTTCGGGCTCTGCCACCCCTCCGGGCCGTCTCGGCGGCCACAATTCGGGCAGGCGCCCGCGCTCCGGCGGGCATAGCAGACCGTAGCTGCCAGCCAGAGGAACCCCCCGATAAGACACAGCAATTGGTGGATCGTCCCCCAGTCAGTCCAACCCTGCAGGTATTCATGGGCCTTCTCGGCAGTGAAGCGGACGAGGACGGCATAGGGGACATAACCCAACAGGACCAGCAGCGTGAGGCCGGTCATGAGCAGCAGGAGGACCCCGGCGAGCAGTGTCCCGGCAGTTATGAACAGAGGCCGGAGCGCCTTGGTTCGCACCCCGCGCAGCATCGCCGCTCCCATCCCCGCCGCGGGAATTCCTGCCATGATTACGACGATCCAAGCTACTCCCGGTCCGAACCGTCCAAGCAGCGGCCCCAGACCGTCGGACACGGTTTTCGGCGTATAGGGGAACCCGCGCCCGCTCACCAGCCAGTAGAGCCCCAGTGCGCCGTAGACCAGTGACCACGCAACTGCCGCGTACGGCACCCAGCGGTGCCATCCCCGAACACCTTCACGCCGAGCGGGCACGACACTGGCCATCCCGCTTCCTTGTTGTTCGCGCATTACTCGCCTCCCTTTCGTGAAGGGGGGCAGAGCCTCACCACTCAAGGCAATTGACGATTGTCGATTGCCTTGAGTTGTGGGGCTCTGCCCCCTGGTCACCACATGGCGACATGCAAAGCGACCGCCAGCCTTTAGAACACTCCGCCGATGAATATCAAGAGCGATCCTATTTTTGAACTTCCAGTTTTCTCAATCAAGTCGTGTCTCCTCGTATAATCCCTAGACACCGCTCGCGTTCGAAATGTGACATCGTCAATGCGCGGAGGGCTTTGTTTGTAAGGCTTGTCCACGGTATACGGGTCGGACAACCGGATGCGGCTTCCCGGTCCGCTCGCCATGAAGCAGTGCCAGGGCTTCAGGGCGGGTTGCCCAAATCGCGCAATCGACGCCGGACCAATTTGGAGTGCGGCGGCAGAGGGAGGCCGACGTATTATCAGGACTCCTGGCGACGCCGCTTTGGCTCACCGCGGAGCGGAGGTGTCTGCAAAGCCGCGCCGGGCCTGCTTATTGCCAGTCCTCCCCTCCGCGGCGAGCCAACGCGGCGTCGCCGGTAGGCCTGATAAAGCGTCGGCCTCCCTCTGCCGCCGCACTGCATATTGACCTGGTATCCACCGCCTCGATTTGGGCAACGCGCCCTTCAGTTTTCAATTTTCTGCGGAAGAGAAAACCGGCCGGCAGGTGGGGACCAGGCAGGACATTATGTACAAGCGAGGACTATGCGAGCTCGAGGCGGAAATAGGGCGAATCCACCCTCATTTTCAGTGAGAGCCTGTTTAGCTCTTCAATGCGCCCCGCTCCCGCCTCAGCCCCCGGATGCCGATAAAGCCCAGCAGCATGAGGAGCGAGATTATTCCCCACTCGGTCATTGTAGGAATGCCCGCTCCACCCGACTCTGCCAGCACCGCTAAAGTGACCGAGGCGGTCACGCTTTCGTAGTTCGCACTATCCGCCGGATTGAAGGTCACGTGGAGCGTGTGAGTGCCAACCGGGAGAGCCGTCCCCAGAGCCGGCGAGTAGTCGAAGCTGCCGGGAACATCGGCCCTTGCGTTCAACTGCGCCGGACCCAACTGGCCTCCAACTCGAATCGGGTCCGGCTGGTTCCAGGTGATCGTCGGCCTGGCGCGGTTGACAACCAGAGTCACTGAGGCGGTCGCGGGATCGTAATTGGCCGATACCGGCGTAAATGTAACGCTCAGTGTGTGGTTGCCTGCAGGCAGGACGGTACCCGCAACAGGCGAGTAGACGAAACTCCCGGCGACGCCGGCGGTCGCGTTCAGCTGTGAACCACTCAACGCGGTCCCGTACAAGATCGGCGCCGGGTCACTCCACGTAATCGTTGATCCGGCAGAATTGACAACCAGCGTCACCGAGGCGGTTGCCAGGCTGTAATTGACCGAATCGTCGGGGGTGAAGCTGACATCCAGCCTGTGAGTGCCGGCTGCCAGCACCGTTCCCAAATCCGGCGAGTATGCGAAAATCCCTGGCACCGACGCGGTCGCGTTCAATTGCAGATCGCTCAAGGCAATCCCGTAGGTGATCGGGTCAGGATCGGTCCAGGTGATGGTCGGAGTCCCCTGGCTCACCGTGATAGTGACGGAACCGGTCGCGCTCGTATAGTTCGCGGAATCGGTCGGTGCGAATGTCACGCCTAGCGTCTGGCTGCCCGCCGTAAGGATTGTGCCGACGTCCGGCGAGTAAGTGAAAGTCCCAGGCACGCTCGCGGTTGCATTCAGCTGAGTCCCATCCAGGCTGGTCCCGTAAGTGATTGCAGTCGGGTTCGCCCAGGCGATGGTCGGTGTTGCCTGGTTGACGACCAGGCTCACTGACGCATTAACGACCGTATAGTTGACCGAATCCGTCGGGGTGAAGGTGACGCTCAGAGAATGGCCACCCGCGCCGAGAACCGTCCCGGCGGCAGGCGAATAAGCAAAGCTGCCCGCGACACTCGTGCTCGCGTTCAATTGCAAGCCACTCAACGCGGTGCCGTATGTAATCGGAGTCGGGTCGCTCCAGGTTACGACGATCGGCGCGAACGCAGCAGTTACAGAAACGTCGGCAGCGACCGCCGCGTCGGTGCGCGGATTCTCTGTAGAACCGTCGCTCCAGCCGGCGAAGCCGTACCCGCTGTCCGGTACTGCGGTCACCGCTGTTCCGTCGCTTCCATGGTCAACCGTCTGCGGGCTGGAACCGGAGATGGCTCCGCTCGGGCCGGCCGCGTAGGACAGCGTGTAGGTGTTGATCGAGAAACTCGCGTTAACGGTGCAGGAGGTAATGATCGGCCCGCTGGTGTACGTGTAGCTCGAAACCGCATTGGAGCTGTTTGTGTAAGTCGTTCCGCCGCAACCGCTGACGGCCGTCACGTGGTAGTTCGCATCGGCATTGAACCTGAAGCTGACAGTCGCTGGGGAGCCGGCCGTCTGCGGCGATGGCGTCGACGCGTCCAGGCTCCCGCCGGCACCGGCCGAGCCCGTGACCGTGAATGCCGAGTATTCGTAGGCGCCCATGTCGCAGGTGGCTGTCCCGCTGTTATCGCCGTCGAACGGGCGGGTGACGCCATCGAGGTCCGTGGCCGGCGCGCCGGTGTTTGTTCCTGTATCGATTGCAGGTGAAGTGAATTGCAGGCGCAAGTCACCGACTGTTGTTGGCGCGGCATCCGTGACCGGCCGGACGAAGACAGGAATATCCTCGATGTTTCCTGTTCCCGCAAACCCGCCCGCGATATCGCTGTAGCTGACCGTGGTCGTCGAAGTGCCGCTCTCGGCTATTTCCTCCGTCCCTGGGGCGCCCGCCGCGTCATCCCACAGGATGCAGCTTTTCACTTCCAGGGTAGGATTCGAACCCAAGAGGGCGACTGCGCCGCCCATTGTCCCGGCCCGATTGCCGCTGAAAGTCAAATTCGTTAGTGCGGCCTGCAGTCCATTACAGAGCCCACCTCCCATCTCGTGTGCGTAATTTCCGAGAAACACGCCGTTCGAGACGTTGAGCACTCCCGAGGATTCGATGCCACCCCCCTGGGTCGCCTCGTTGCCAAGGAACGATGCGCCGTTCATGTTAAGAGTCACCCCGGAAGAAAGGCTCAGGCCGCCTCCCGATGAGGCCTGGTTGTTACTGAAGCGGACGTAAACCAGGTTCGGGCTGCCTCCGTCGAGATTGGCCACGCCGCCGCCCGTGGAACTGGCTAGGTTCCCGTCAAACAGAACGTTTTCCACGTAAGGAGAGGCATTGCGCGTTCCCATCCCGCCGCCTGACCCCGCAGCCTGGTTCCCCCGCATCTCAAGGTTGTAGAAGCAGGCGGAACTTGATACGACGGAAATCCCGCCGCCGACGTCGGCGGAAGAACCTGCAGTCACCGTAAAGCCATCCAGGCGAGCGGTGGCGTCCAGGCTGTCGGCGACGACGAGGTGATTCGCGTTTGTGCCTTGGATGTCATTCCAGGCACGCTCGGCGATCCTGTTGCCATCGGTGTTCAAGTCGTCCTGGGCGATGTCGCCGCTCAGGACACTCTTATGAGCGTTCCAATCCAGGCGCTCGGTGAGATCCTCTTCCGTCCCGACGAATCCGCCGTAGATCTTGACGCCTGGCTTCATCGTGAACGATTGCGAGGCGTCGTTATTCGTCTTGCCCGCCCCTTCATCGGGGTAGTAGACACCTTCGGCGACCCAGATCTCATCGGTTGGGCCGGCGACCGCAAGTCCGTCCTGCAGATACTTGAACGCTGTGGCCCACAAGCGGCCATCCCCCCCGGTCGGCGCATCGGCATCGACGTAGATGCGGCCGGTGAGAGCCAGAGTAACGGTCACTGTACTCGACTCCCCGCCTCTCGGATCCCTTGCTTTATACGTGAAGCTGTCGTCGCTATCAGTGCCGTCTTGCGTATAGCTGAACCCGCCATCTGCATTGAGGGTAAAGGCGGACCCGTGAGAAGGGCCGCTCACCAGCGCGGCCGTCATCGAATCTCCATTGGCATCGGTGTCGTTGGACAAGACGCCGGGTGCAGCCACTGTCAGTGTTTGCCCCAGCCGGATCACGTAGGTGTCCGCGGTCGCCACCGGATTGGAGTTTACCGACACGGTAAAGGAGCGATCCACATCGGGAGCCGCGAGGTAGTTCCCGTTTCCTCCCTGGGAGGCGCGCACCGTACAGGTGCCGGCCGACACGAGGGTGACGGTGCTGCCGGACAGGGTGCAGACGGGCAGAGTCCGACTCGAGAAGGACACGGAAAGGGCCGAAGAGGCGGTCGCGGTGACGGTGAAGGCCGGGTCTCCCAGGATCCTGTTGGGCAGCGCAGCAAAGGTGATCGTCTGGCCGGATTTTGTCGCCGTCGCCGACTCGATGACCTCGGGCGCCGGGTTGTAGTTGGTGTTGCCCGACTGGTTGTACCGGACGCTGCACGTACCCGCCCCGCTCGTCATCGTGATTGTGGCCGATCCTGTTCCGCTCCCGGAGCAAACTCCCGATGAGGTGATCTGCACGCCGAGGCTCGAAGTTGCCGTGGCGGTTACCGTAAGGTTCGTACCGTAAGTCGCGCTTGGCGGGGCATGCTGACTTATAGAGATCGTCTGGTTCCTCTTAACCTTCAGCGTCGCCGGGTCGGATGCGGTCGAGCCTTGGGAATTGGTGAAGACAGCACGGTACTTGTAGTTGTTCTCGGCGGCGAGCGCCGTATGCGTGTAAGTCGTAGAAGTCGCGCCCGGGATGCTGTTCCAGATGCCTCCCGTGCTGACCCACCACTGAACAGTCGGACCTGGATGGCCATCTGCTGCGGAGATGAAGGAAACACTGGTTCCCTCGGTGACCGTGAGGGAGACCGGCTGCCTGATGATCACCGGAGGTCTCAGGCTCTGGTAGAACAGCTGCACGGACTCGAGGATCGAGCAGGATGTGCTGTTGCTGTAATAGCCCCGGGCACGGATGAAGAAGTTCTGGTTGAGGGGAAGACTGAGTCCAGTCAACTGCCATCTTCCCGGGATCTGGCTTCCGCTGCCGAGCAGGCTCCAGGATGTTTGATTCGTCGAATACTCAAACTTTGTCCACGTCAGCTCAGCGCCTGCCCCGTTTCGATCCCAGAAGATGGCTTGGCCGTTAGGCGTGACTTTCAGCACCTGGTACGTCAGGCCGACATCGCTGAGCCGGCCGATCCGGCTTCTGTCCACCCCGCCGAGCGTCGTAAACATGCCGCCGACGAGGATTCTGCCATCTTGCTGAATCGTGATAGCGTAGACCCAATTGTTCGTACCAGAGGTGAAACTGGTATCGACAAGTCCGTCACTGTTCAGCCGGGCAAGGCAGTCTCGGGAAACTCCCCGTAGCGTGCTGAATCGTCCACCCACGACAATCTTGCCATCTGCCTGCAATGCCAAGGCAAAGACAGCGTAGTTCGCATTGGAGGTGAAGGTGCTGTCGACGGACCCATCGGCATTGAGCCGGGCGAGTCGGTCTCTCGTCCCGCCCAGGCCGGTGAAATCGCCGCCGATCACGATTTTGCCGTTCTGCTGCACGGCGATCGCATAGACGAAGCTGTTCAGACCGGAATCGGCGAAATTCGTGTCTACGGAACCGTTAGGATTGAGCCGTGCAATGCGGTTTGCCGTGGCGGCGGTTGCGCCTATTGTCGTGAAACCGCCGCCGATCAGGATCTTGCCGTCCGGCTGCAGGGCAATGGCGAGCACGTAACTATTGGCCTTGGGATCGGCGAACGTGGTATCGAGTGAGCCGTTTGCATTCAGCCGGGCAAGGCGCGTTCTTGTTCCTCCGGCTATGGTAGTGAAATCGCCGCTGACCAGGATCTTGCCGTCCGGCTGGACGGCCAGGGCATTCACCTGGCCATTAGGGCCGGGGTTGAACGTGGTATCGAGAGACCCGTCGGAGTTCAGCCGCGCAAGATGGCTTCTCGGCACTCCCCCTATGTTCGCGAAATCGCCGCCGATCACGATTTTCCCGTCCGACTGGACTGCGATCGCCTGGACATACCCGTCAGCGTTCGGGTTGAACGTGGTATCGAGAGATGCGCTCGCCTCGAGTCGGGCAATCCGGTTTCGCGTTCCTCCTCCGAGGCCGGTGAAATCACCGCCCACAACCGCTTTGCCGTCCGGCTGCATCGCGATTGCATAAACCACGGCATTTCCGGGTGTCGCATTCGGATTGAAGCTATTCTCGAAAGACCCGTCGGGCGCAAGTCGAACGAGATTATTTCCGCCTTCGCCGTCCTGGTCGTAGAGGGCGCCGCCGACGAGAATCCTGCCGCCGGGCTGCATGCCGAAGACCGAGACCGATCCAAAGACCCTGCCGGTATCGAACTGAGTATCGGGTGAACCGTCCGGATTCAGCCGTCTTATGGCTACATTGCCTACTGCCCAGGATTCAGAACCGATGAGAATCTTGCCATCCGGCTGCACCGCGACGGCGTAGACGTGATCATCCTCGCTAGAGGTAAAACTAGAATCGAGCGACCCGCTCGCGTTCAGCCGGGCGATGTGCGTCCTCGTCCCTCCCGCTATAGAGTTGAAGGAGCCGCCGACCAGGATTTTGCCGTCCGGTTGCACGGCGATGGCCGACACATCGGCATCTGCGCCGGGGTTGAAAGCCTCATCGGGGGAGCCGTCGGAGTTGAACCGGGCTATCCGGTTTCTCGACCGTCCTCCAATGGAGCTGAAGGCGCCGCCAACCAGGATCTTGCCGTCCGGCTGGAGGGCGATCACCCGCACGGAATTATTGGCAGTGATAGAAAACGTAGTATCGGCGGACCCATCCGGGTTGAGCCGTTCAAAGACGTTTTCAAAACTCCACCCGTAGTCTCCGAGAGTCCCGCGCCAGCCGGCGAACAGGATCTTCCCGTCCCGCTGGACCGCCACGGCATACACCTCGACGGGGGTGTTATGGATGAAGCTGGTGTCGAGCGACCCGTTCGCGTTGAGCCGGACCAGCCCGTACGCATAATCTCCGCCGATCTCGTTGAACATCCCGGCGACCAGGATCTTGGAATCGGACGGCTGCACCGCAAGGACATTTATGTATTCGCCGTTCGAATTCGCGTTGAATCCGGTATCGACCGTTCCGTCCCAGTTGAGCCGGGCAATGCATGGTCTCGCCACCCCCCCAATCGTTTCGAACCAACCGCCGACAACGATCTTGCCGTCCGGCTGGAGCCCCAAAGCAAACACGTCACCGTCGGGATCGGGTTTGAACCCCTGATCGACGCTGATTGCCCGGGTGTCGACCGGGATCAGAGAAAGCGCACAGAGGATGAGGAAGACGAATTGGATCGTTCTCAAGTATCTTGGCGTAAAAAGACCTGGAGCGTCCCTATCCTCGCCTGTGGAACTCATCTCGCCTCCCCCTGCCTGGTCGTCTCCTTCAGAATCAGTAAACGTGCCGCGGGTAACGACCCCCGTCGACACGGCTCTCATTTCTCAGGGTGGATCAAGTGGAGGCTTTGTTCGTTTGAAAACCATGTGTTTCCCTCGCCTTAGCCCACATGTCGGATTCCGCGCGAGTCTAACCCTATCCTCGTTGCTTGTCAAAAGGGTGCGTCAGGCCGCGCCAGAGGTAAGACGGTCGCGGGCTTGATGATACGGGCCGTCTCGAGAGGATGCTTAGTCAGAGCCTGGAGCCGCAGCGGTTCTGGCGGAGCGGCTAGGCACGTGCCGTCTTGACCCTACGTGCCGTGTCGCTCCGCCAAACCGCTGCGCTCCAGGCTCTGACTAAGCACTGGGGGCGCGCGTAAATAGGGGACAGCCCACGGTATTCACCATATTTCCGGACCGGCCCCTGCCGCGTCCCTGCCGTGGAAAGCTTTTCGAAGAAGATCTAGTCGGACGCTCGCCGTTTTCCGTAGGTAAGACCTGCGCCAAACTTAAAGAGCGGGTTTTTGGAGTCGAACGGAACGTCCTCCTTCTGCTCACGGACCGCCTCCATCGAGGATGGCAACTCGAAGGGCAATTTGCCGGTGGGGACGAAGTTCCCGGACAGAACTTCAAACACGTTCTTTTCAGTCACGCCGAAAGTCCCGAGAAGCGCCGCCGATTCGGCCGCAATCTCTGGAATAACGTGCGGCCGGTCCAAATGCATCACGACAATCGTCGGCTTTGATTTCAGCACCGACCGGATATGCTCCAACTGTTCGGCCGGAACCGTCAGATCAATCGGCTGTCCGCCGGTGCTGAGCGAGCCGAATCCCCTCGCTGCCTCGCGACCCATGCCTCCACGCGGCGAAGGGCCACCCTCCGCTTGTCTTCGCTCCTGTGCGCCCGCTCGTGACGCTCCGCCGGCCCCTCGACGCTCTGTCTGGCGTCCGCCAACCGTCACCTTAACGATGCAGACATCCGCAAGCTCGACCGCCCCGACCCGAGTGAGACCGTAGCTGGGAGCGAGTGACGAGTCCAGTCCCTCAACGTAGACCCTCAACCCCTTTTTAAGTGGCAGGATCGAACGGTCATTCTTCAGGAGCACGATCGATTTGCGCTGGGCGAGATCCGCCTTCTTCTGAAACTCCGGGTTGGCTACGATTTGAGCCGCCCGCTCAGGGTCGACGTAGGGGTTCTCAAAGATTCCCAATGCAAACCGGACTCGCAAAATCCGACGGACCGATTCGTCAATCCGCGATTCGCTGATCTGCCCGGTCTTCACCAACTCCACGATGTAATAGGGTGTCGAGTCGTTGCCGATCAAATCCGTGCCGGCTTCGATGGCCTTCTTGTATCGTTCTCCGACGGTCAGGTGCTCGACGCCCCAGGCCATTGAGGACGTGATGCCGGAATCGGAGTTCACAATGCCTTTGAAACCCAGCTTGTTGCGGAGGAGATCGGTGATGATCTCCTTGTTATAGGCCATTCCGACTTCCTCGCTGGTCATGCCTTTTGGGATTGAGTAGTAAGGCATGATAGCTGCGGCGCCGTTCTCGATCGCCGCCTTGAACGGTATCAAGTGGTGCTCGAAGTTGCGGCCAGGATAAGCCTGGTTCTTCCCGTACTCGAAGTGCGAGTCTTGTCCCTCGCGGGCAGGACCGCCACCCGGGAAGTGCTTTACAGTTAGTGCAACGCTCTCGGGACCGAGAGTCTTGCCCTGAAACCCGCGGACAAGCGCGATCGTCATTTGCCTGGTCAATTCCGCATCCTCTCCGAAGGTGCCCGAGATCCTCCCCCACCGGGGTTCGGTTGCGAGATCGACCTGTGGATGGTAGGCGCCGCGAATCCCGACAGCGACGTACTCCTTGGCCGCAATCCGGGCGAACTCTTCAACGAGCGCCGGATCGCGGGTGGCCGCCAGGCCGAGCGTCCCGGGCCATTGAGAGAAGTTTCGGCTCGCTTCGTCGATCCCGACACGCACTTCGGCGGATACGTGGTTGCGGGGATTAGTGACAAAAAAGGCGGGGATTCCCAGGCGCGTGGCCTCGGCCAGTTGCTGGACACTGTTTAGCCATGTCGCCATGTTTTTCGGGTCGGTGTTCACCCGGTTGATGAATTGCGTGATATGGAGCTTGTTCAGCGCCTCGGATGTCGCCGGAGGCCTCATTGTCGCCCCGCCAAAAGGCCCCGGAGAATTGTCAGTTCCTTCGCTCACAGTTCCGTTCGGTCCCATGGCTAACGTCGGGCCGACCATCATCCCCGCCTTTTCTTCGATGGTCATTTGCGCAACGAGGTCATTGACACGTGCTTCCATTGGGCGGCGCCAATCCTCGAAAATGTCCAATTTGCCGTTCTTGTTCAGGTCTTTGAAGCGGAGCCCGTCCACTTCCAGAATCTTGACGACTCTTGCCCCCAGTTTCGGCTGTGCGGCGTAAAGATTCACGCCGGTTTCGCCACCGGCAATGGAGATAACGCCGATGAGTCCCAAAACCGGGATGAGCTGGAGTATCCGTTCAGGCCGCATATTTCACCTCATGAATAATTCAGACATACGATTTCGAGGGGTGACCGTTTCAGAGGCCGGGAGGTAAAACTACTCCTTTCGCCCCGCTCACGGCAGGGCTGACAGAATTATGTCGGCCCCAGGTGGCAAATCTCAGGGTTACCTATACTGAGAGACGTTGGCGGGATTTTCAGCGCAATCAATTCTTCAGATACGGCCCCGGTCACGCGATCCTAATTCAGGGCGTCCCGGTCCTCGTCTGTCAGCCCCCCACAGAACGTCAGAAGTTGTCGTTGGTGTCGCTTCGGGTGCTTGTGCCGCTTATTCGCTCGGCAGGTTGTCTAGAGTCTCGGGGTTAAGGGCCTTGGCCATGGCGGCCTCGTCGCCGTCGCGATAGATCGCGATTCGATCGATTCCAAATCCGCGTGATCGGCCCGCCACGTACAGAGTATTTTCCCCGGCTTTCAAATCGAAGGCCTGGATTCCCCAGTCGAGCCAGCTGAAAACCGGCCCGTCTTTGAGCGAATCGCCCGATCGCTTCACGGGCGTCTCGGGGAGCCATCCCGGGCCTAGTACCCCCACCCAGCAGTCGCTGTCGCCCGTCGAATGATAGTTCCTCAAATCGACCCGGTATCGACCAGCTTTGGGAACCCGCAAACGAATGATCAACCACTCTTCATCCGGTCCCTGCTCGATCCCAGTCTGATCGACCTCAGCCGTTGGTTCTTTGGGTCCTGATCGGTCACGTCCCCGCCATACCAGGTACCCGATGCCGGTGAACCCGGAGGGCTTTTCTCGGAGCGACCAGCCAATTCCACGGGCTAAGGGTTCGGCCTCGATAATCAGGTGGTCGTCCCGGAGCTCCCATACGTCGTCCGTCGATTTGTAGCTGACTTCCCTGGCCGACTCAGGCGGGGGTTCCTGCCCCTGATTCATGGTCTCCTCGGGACCATCTCCCGACGGGGCTCCCTCCGAATCTCGAAGCATCACTACCTTGTCTACCCTCCAACCGGTATTGGGAACATTCGGCCGGTAACCCTGGTCAAGGGCTGCTTTGCCCTGAACCAGAAGAAGCCTGTACCACCCAGGCTGTCCTATGGTGAGTGTATTTGTCTCATTACTCCATCCCAGTCTCTCTGGAAGCGTGACGTTGAATAGCAGGGCGTCGCTTGAAGGGGCTCCTTCTTCCCTGAAGAAGATTCTAACTTCGTCACAGCGTGGACTTGCCTGCCCCAGTAACCAGAGCCGGTAGGTCCCGCGATGAGCAAAGTGAATGGCATACCTCAGGTGATCGCTAAAAGCGCCGGGGATAAATGTGACGGCATTCTGGGCCAGACGCCTTGGCGAATCGGGGCGTTCAGAGCCGCGCGCCTCGACCAGATACCAGCGCCCACCCTGCCGGTCGGTGTAGTGTTCGGCCTCGATCGAGACGACTCCCTCCCTTTCGAGGAAGGTCTGACCCGCCCAGGCAGTCGCTTGCAGGCCAATGAAAATCATCAAACCAAGCGCCAGTCGGGGAAGCGCCATAGGTCGATTGTACTCCACGGTACCGAATTGTCGCGACCAGGACACTCCTTACGAGTGAGTGAAGGTCGAGTAAAAGTCGGCTGTCAACGAAGTGGAACATCAAGATTCCCGGTCCGCGCACAGGCCAACGGAAACCGGAGCTTGGACGATTTCAATTAGTAGGGTAGAACACCTACCATAAGAAGGGTAGAATATCGACTATGGGTGGTCAAGATCGCAACAAAATGGAGCTCCTTCGGGGCACCCTCGACATGCTTATCCTGAAGACGCTTCTGCTCGGTCCGGCTCACGGTCATCAAATCTCCAGGCACATACAGCGCAGCACAGAGGATGTGCTCCAGGTGGAGCACGGCTCACTCTACCCGGCTTTGCATCGGCTGGAGCACAGGGGTTGGCTGTCGTCGAAATGGGAAAGCCGAGACGGGAAGCGTGAGCTTAAGTACTACCGGCTGACCGCCGCCGGCAAGAAGCAATTGACGGTCGAGGAGTCGAAGTGGAAACGTCTGGTCACTGCCATCGCCCGCGTAGGCGGCCAAACGGAGAGTTGACATGAGCATTTGGCGACGTCTCAAACAGTTTCGACCGTGGTTGCGCGCGCAAAAGGAGCGCGACCTGGAACGCGAGATTCAGGCCCACCTCGAGCTTGAGGCGGAGGAGTCCGGGCAGTACGCCGCTCGGCGGGCCTTCGGCAACACAACGCTTGTCAAAGAGGACGTTCGCGCGGCTTGGGGCTGGATGCGCCTGGAGCAACTCGGGCGCGATGCCGGCTACGGACTGCGCCAGGTCCGTCGGAACCTCGCCTTCTCCGCCATCGCAATCGCAACGCTCGCGCTGGGGATCGGTGGAATTACCGCGATGTTCAGCGCCGTCGATGCGGTGCTGATTCGTCCGCTGCCGTATGCCGACGCCGACCGACTTGTCATGATTTGGGACGACTTAACCAAGTCCGACGGGGAATCAAAGTTCTATTCCACGCCCGCCGAATGGTACGAGTGGCGGCGCCACAACACGGTTTTCACCGACGTAGCGGCCAGTACGTCTGGTGACGCGGCAATTTCGGGCGACGGCGATCCTGAACAGGTTCCGGCGCGCAGAGTTACCGGGAACTTCTGGGCCGTCCTTGGTGTAAGGCCTCAGCTTGGGCGCGTCTTCACCGAAGACGAGGACGAGAAGGGCGTACGCGTGGCCGTGATTAGCCATGGGCTCTGGCAACGGCGTTTTGGTGGTTCGCCAGACGTAATCGGGCGTATCATCACGCTGAACGACCGACGGTACGAAGTGGTCGGCGTGACGCCGCGCGAATTCTTCTTCATGCCCGCGCGCGACATCGACATCTGGATGCCGGCTTCATTCCCTCCCTGGATGCGAAAGAATCTCACGTGGCACGACGCGCACATCGTCGCGCGGCTAAAGCCCGGAGTACCTTTCAAGCGCGCGAAGGAATCAATGGAGGTATTAAGTCTGCAGGTGACGGCGAAGGATTTCAGAGGCCCCCATTCGGTTACAGTGACGCCGTTGCGGGAAGAGCTGGCAGGCAAGACACAAACGGCGCTGGTTGTATTGCTGTGCGCGTCGGCGGCGCTCCTCTTGATCGCGTGCGTTAATCTGGCGAATCTGCTGCTGTCGCGCGGCGCGGTGCGCGGCCGGGAGGTCGCAATACGCGCGGCGCTCGGCGCGGGACGCGGAAGACTAGTCGCGCAATTCCTCACCGAAAGCCTCGTGCTCGCCGGACTTGGCGCCGTCGCGGGACTCGCACTTGCGGTGCCCGCGATGCGATTTCTCGAGACGCTGGTGCCGGAGACCATGGGT
>Ga0105091_10000301_pt1 | contig 20015 bp, 20 predicted proteins | sample PPLLak1March2015_FD_87022 | JGI IMG/M metagenome (GOLD analysis project Ga0105091, IMG submission 87022) | Freshwater sediment microbial communities from Prairie Pothole Lake near Jamestown, North Dakota, USA - PPLs Lake P7 Core (1) Depth... | ecosystem: Environmental > Aquatic > Freshwater >... | reverse complement strand
GCCCGCCGCATGGCTTTCGCCGGTCCATCCTGCGTGGGCTGGGTCAGGTGGTTACTATCGGCGGAGGCGCCATAGCCTTTGATCTCGGCCAGGATGGGAACACCCCGGCGCATTGCATGGCTTTCCGCCTCCAGGATCAATACGCCCGCGCCTTCGCCCAATACCATACCATCCCGGTCGGCGCTGAACGGGCGGCAGGCCTCCGCTGGACAATCCTCCCGGCTGGAGATGGCGCGCAGAGCCGCCCAGGCGGCCACTGCAGCAGGCGCGAACGGGCTGTCGGCTGCCCCCGTCACCGCAACCTGTAAATTTCCACTGCGGATCATGTTAAAAGCATACCCGATGGAATGTGCTGCAGTGGCGCAAGCCGCATCCACGTTCACCAGTGGTCCTTGAAATCCGTACTTAATTGAAACATTGGAAGCAGGCCCGCTGTTCATCGAAATCGGGATAGTGAATGGGCTGATACGATCACGCGTGTAAAAACTCTTGAAGAACTGGTCTGAAGCGCTGTAACCGCCGATGGAACTGCCGATCAATACCCCAACGTCAGGATAGTCCACCTTTCCATCATCCAGCTTCGCCTCCGAAATCGCCTGCCCCGCGGCCACGATCCCCAGCTGAGACGAACGGCTCATGCGCCTTGCTTCTTTGCCATCGAAATACTGGCTCTCATCGTAGTTCCAGACCGCCGCCCCGATCCGTGTTTCCATCCCCGAAAAGATAGTCCCTTCCAATGATCTCACCCCGGACTGGCCCTCCAACAGGCCATCCCAAAACTCCGCAACGCTGCAGCCCAACGGACTTGCCACGCCCATCCCTGTTACCACCACCCGTTCTGTTCTCCCTACCATTAAATCCTCCGTCGGCTGTTATCTACCCTGGCGAAACCGGAACCCGCTACCGGCAGGGTGTCAAGAATACTGTACATCCAGGAAATTCTAACATATTTCATCCGATTGCTCTCATACAAGAAATACTTAACTTCACAGGCTTTGTGTGTCTTATAACACTTGATTTTCCTGTCTGTTTTCCATAAAGTGAGAGTATCAACAATCGACTCCATGCCCGTTTACAAGGACGAGCAAAAATGCCGTATACGCGTGTGGACCGGCGAGGGCCTCGTCCGTGCCAGCATCGGGCTGGAGAGCGCGGATGACTAAATTCGGAATTTGGAACAGACCTTGCAGGCGCGCGTATTCATAGAGCTGGTCGGGCTGCGCTCACCCGCGAGGTATTTTGATGGGGTTCAGACGTTGGAATCCATCAGGGTAGGTTGCAACCGCTGGAGAGAGTCAATAAGCTGTCCCTGTTCTTGCTCGCTCAAGGCCTCCAGCCATACCTTTTGATGTTGATGCACAATCGGGCGAAACGCATAGGCGACCTGCCTGCCTGTGTCAGTCGGTTCTATCAAAAGCATCCGGCGGTCAGAGGGATGCGGTAGTCTCCGCACGTACCCCCGCCGTTCAAGCGAGTCGATCAAGCCGGTTACAGTAGCCCGGGTTATGATCAGGCGGTCAGCTATTTTGTTGGGCGGCAGAGGCGACTCAGAATCCGTCAAGATGCTTAAGACTAACCCGGAGGCAGGACTCAGGTCGAAAGGTTGGAGCAAGTCAGAAATGCGTTTGACCAGTAAGTCAGCCGTGAAGACCAGGTTCATCGCGCATTCAGTGGCTCTGGCGCTTGCGTTGGGGTATTGCTCCTCAAAATCTGGGGCGATCTGGATTGAAAATTGATTAGCCATCTTATTATTAGCCTATTGACAAATATAGTTAGGATGCTTATAATCAGGAGTATAACATAAGTTGATTTTAGAGGCAAGAAAAGGAGATGATAGGATGAATGTGACAACGAACCAGTACAAGGTTTTAGCTCGCAGCGAAGGGCTGAGACTGTACTCTGGCCCTGGTCGGGACCTGATTTTCAAGGTCACTGGCGAAGATACGGGTGGAGCCTTCGATTATTTTATCGTCGAGGTCGCGCCAAAAGGCGGTCCCCCGTTGCATGTCCACCACAAGCAAGAGGAAACAATCCATGTGCTGAAAGGCCAATACAAAATCCAGATTGGGGACGAAGTTTTCCGCTGTACCGAAGGTGGTTTTGCATACCTTCCGTCCAATGTCCCCCACGCTTTCCTCAACCTGACTGACGAACCAGGCGAGATCATTGTGGTCTATACGCCCGGTGGCGGACACAAGTTTTATGAAGAGTTTGGGCCGTTGGCGCGGAGTGGCCGACCAGACCCTAAAGTACTCGGCCCGCTCTTTGCGAAATATGACATGACGCTCCTGGGACCGCCATTGAGTCCTGATTGAGATTGTCCGCAAGGCGATGTGGCTGCATGAGCGAAATTATGACAGCCATCCATTGCTTGCTGTTAGCTATGAAAACGCCCCTCACGGGGCGTTCCTTTTTAATCGATCTCTTCAAATATCTTTCCAACTCATCCTCCGGCACATCGAAAACTGTGTTGTGCGTTATAGTCCCGATAGGATCAAACTTGTAAAAATAATCACATCCTGGGTGAAATGGATGAACCAGTCCCAGAACATGCCCCCGGTCTAGGCGATGGATTTGGCCAGCAGCGAGCCCAGGAAGCCCGCCATGAGCGAACCCAGTATCCCGCCGGGGACGCCAAAGATAAGCGCGGAAACGATATAGATCACCGGGCGCGAAAGGATGCCGTCCAGAGCCGTGACCACGCTCAAACGGGTGATCGCTTCCTCGGTGAAGGCATTCATGGCCGACAAAACCAGGATAAAGGGCAACAAGTCAACATGTTCCAGCTCGAGGCTTTGTCCCCTGGTTACGTTGAGGTAGATGAAAGCGCCGACAATCCTCAATGAGCATTTGCCATGCTCGGCCTTGGATGAGTTACCTCCGTTAGGCTTTCCCACAAGCCAGACATTCCGGGCGGTTCTACCGTCCCGAGTGGGATGCCCAATTGCTGGATTTGCAGCGGGTCTATACTTACAGATGCACATTTTGTAAATAACCCGCCAGGTTCAGTTACCCGGCGGGTTGTTTATTTTGCATAAACCGAGAACCATTCCAAGTTTAGCCGAGATTATCTGATTACGGAAACGAAAGAAAAGGCAGAGTCTGCGCTCTGCCTGCTTGTTATAAATTGTTACAAGTGAATGGATTGGATCTCATAAATCTTCTCTGTGTCTTACCCCTTTGAAAGTGATCCAGCCTTTTTTTGCTAGATATCGAAGAAAGGTAACTAGTCTTCTCAAGGCCTCTTCCGGTGTATCTTTGCCATCCTTGTTGATTTCCTTTGAAATCTCGTAAACGCTTTTTTCCCCATCAATTAAAAGCCAGGCCTTTGAACCCAGTTCATCCAGCTCAAGGGTGCTTACAGGAGATTTCTTCACTAACCAGCCTGCAAATATCCTTACGGGATCCTTGATGGTATAACGAAGCTTCACCTTACCTGCCTCGTTCTCCCATTGTTGCTGCTTGATCACGGGAATGTAAAGCGCAAAATTGTATTTATCCTTTGCAGTGCTGACTTTTTTCAATCCTATTTTCCTCCCTTTTCCTTCTTCACGGCGAACAGGTAGATCCATACTCCGAGCAGCATGAACATAACAAATGAGACCAGGTTGCTTGTTGAAATCGCCGGGAAGAGCGTTGCTCCAAATCCGATGTTAATACTGAGGATTGCGAAGGCAGCAATGACAATACCGATCAGCGCGTCCCCAGCCACCAAGCCTGAGGCAAGCAGAATACCCTTTTCAACCGTCTCATGCATCAACTTTGGACCAGACTCATCCGTGCTCTTTTCAACAGCATCATCTTTGCCCTTTTCATCGTTTCTGGACTTTTGTTCGACGATTTTTCTGATGATGCCACCCACCAGAACGGCAGCACTCAGCGTGATCGGCAGATAGAGACCCAGGGCAACAGCCATAACTGGAAGTCCAGCCAGTGCGCAGAATATTGCAAAAGCGGCGCCCACGATTACCAGAGTCCATGGAATCATGCCAGTCATGATACCTTCAACAACTAGCTTCATCAATGTCGCCTGAGGAGCCACAACCTCCTTTGATCCGATTCCATAGGCTGTATTGAGCATCAGCACTACCGCTCCTGCCATAAAAGATCCCACAGCCAGAGCGATGAACATTCCATACTGAACGTTTCTAGGGTTACCGCCGACGATGTAAGTGGTCTTCAAGCTCTGTGCGGTTCCTCCCGCAACCGCGATCGCAACACACACAACTCCACCGATCAGGAGAGCTGTTGTGATTCCTTTGTCTCCTGTATAACCTGTAAGCTTCAATAGAGTAGTCACGAAAAGCAGGGTTGCGATGGTCATTCCGGATACTGGATTATTGGAAGCTCCAATGATGCCCACCATTCTGGCAGAAACCACCGCGAAGAAGAAACTGAACACCACTGCGCACAATCCGCCAAGAAATCCTCCGCCAATTGCAGGCACAAGCCAGGTTGCCAAAAATCCAAATATAGCCGCGCCCAATACAAAAATAAGCGGAGCCTCCAAATTCATCCGGTCCACTTTTCCAGTTCCTTTTATTCCCATTCCGCTCATAGCTCGCTTGAAGCTTCCGACGATGGCGGGAAGAGATCTAATCAGGGAAATGAAACCACCCATGGCAACCGCTCCCGCACCGATATAGCGGATGTAACTGGACCAAACCTGGCCTGCAGACATTTCAGACATGACAATGGTAGATGGGAACACCGGAACGGTTAGTCCGGCTCCCAGGAACTTGATGATCGGAATTAACGCAAACCAGGCGACCAGCGAACCACCAAACATCAAACGAGATGCCTCGGTTCCAACGATAAAGCCAACACCCAGCAAAGATGCTAAAGAATCCACACCGATCATGGTTCCCTGGTACTGGGTAATCGTATATACCGCAGACTCAGACCAGATCAATAATCCGCCGGACAGAAACTTGAATGCTCCTCCTACACCAAGACCTGTCAGCACGGTCTTAAAGGCGCTTCCACCTTCAGCTCCGGTTACAAGCACTTCAGCGGCAGCCATCGATTCTGGATAAATCAGGGATCCGTGCTCCTCAACCACCAGGTATCTTCTAAGAGGGGTGATAAAAAACACACCCATGATACCGCCAGTGATCGTAACGATGGCTACCTGTGCGATGGAAAGGCCAAATCCAAACAGTATAAGAGCTGGCAGAACGAAGATGATTCCTCCCGCGATGGATTCACCCATTGCGGAAAGGGAAGCTACCATATTCGCCTCCAGGATGTTGTTTCTTCTAAATGCACCTTTTAGAAGTCCGGTGGCAAGGATCGCTCCCGGGATACCTGCAGAAATCGTTATCCCTACCTTCAGCCCTAGATAAGTATTTGCCGCAGCAAACAGGCAAGCGAAAAGAATGCCCATAATAATGGAGTAGCCCGTGGTTTCTGGCATTACTTCACTGGTAGGAATGAAGGGAACGTAATCTTCTCCCTTGATTCCGCCGTAGGCTGTTACAGATAGTTTCTTATTGTTTTTCATCAGGCATAACCTTTCTCATCGTATGAATCCTAATCGGTTCCGGTGAATGGATTATTCTTCTCTTACTTCAGATTGCCCAACAGAGCCTTGATGAACTCCCAGGTTCTTTCAACAGAAGAAATGCTCACATGTTCTTCAGGTGTGTGCACATCATATAAGTTGGGACCAAAGCTGAGCATGTCGGTCTCTGGAAGCTTTTCTTTCAAAAAGCCGCACTCAAGTCCTGCATGGATCGCCTTGATCTGAGGTTCTTTCCCATAAAGTTTCTTGTAGGTTTCAATGGCTGTAGCTCTGACTTTTGAATTTGCCTCATACGCCCATTCAGGGTAGTCTGCGGTGATTTCAAGCTCTCCGCTGGTCAAGATCCCCAATGCAGAGATGATTTCACCCATTTCATCCTTCAAGCTCTTTATCGAGCTTCTCACAGCATGGACAAACTGGAGCTTTCCATCCTTCTCTTCCAGGACGCCGAGGTTCAAACTGCTTTCAACCAGTCCCGGGAGGTCTTTGCTCATGGACTGCACCCCGTCAGGCACAGTTAAAATATATCGGATAATATGATTGCTTACTTTTACAGACATCATCCTGGTAGCTTCCGCAGCTGTTCCTTCGACTTTTACTGCTTTGTCTTCCACTTTGTATTCATTCTTGAACGCTGCTTCCATCTCCTGAAGAATTTCCAAAGCTCTAGGATATTTTTTCTCGCTTAAGGAAACCACTGCATAGGCTTCTCTTGGGATGGCGTTGTGCGTCGCTCCCCCTTTTACAGAAACCAGCCGTATTTTAAGTTCTCCGTTTAGCCTGTTCAGCACTCTTCCCAAAAGCTTAATCGCATTTCCTCTCTGTTTGATGATTTCCAATCCTGAGTGCCCACCTTTTAAGCCTGTAACAGAAATGCCCAAGCATTTACCATTCAAATCCACAAAGCTTGGGGTGAACTTCATTTTGGCTGTAAAGCCTCCTGCGCAGCTTACAAAAAAAACACCTTCCTCTTCAGCGTCGATGTTCAAAAGGGTTTTCCCGCTAAGGTGTTCCGCCTTCAAAGCACTGACCCCATACATACCCGTTTCCTCGTCTGTGGTAATCAAAAGCTCCACCGGCGGATGAGGGATCTCCTTTGAATCCAGAAGCGCCAATCCGTAGGCCACTGCGATTCCATTGTCTCCTCCCAAAGTAGTGTCCGTGGCATACACAAAATCCTTAACAATTCGAAGCTTGATGGGATCTTTTAGAAAGTCATGCTGTGTTTTCCTCTTTTTCTCCCCTACCATGTCCATGTGCCCTTGGATAATTACGGTGGAGGAGTTCTCAAACCCCCGCGTTCCAGGTTTCTTGATGATGACATTGAGAGCTTTATCCTGGTAAACTTCCAGCTTTCTTTCCTTGGCAAAGTCCACCAGGTAGCCGCTTACCTTTTTCTCATCTCCAGAGGTTCTTGGAATCGTTGTTAGCTCCTCAAAGAAGCTAAAAACTTCAATGGGTTTAAGATCTTTTAAAACTTTCATTCCAAAGCCTCCTTATCGAAAGCAATTACATAATTTCGCATTCGACTTAGGACTGGGAGCCCAGACATTGATCATGATGAAATGTGAAGCAACTGTCTTCGACAGCCGAAAAACAATAAAATCGCCCACTATTAAGAAAAGTCACTGATTGGTATTAAAGCTACAATAGCATTAAACAACCGACAAGTCAATAGGTTTTGTTGAGGCAGGGCTTTCTTAAAGGTGGTAATGGCGAAACTATGTGGAGAAGTTCCGCCTGTTCTCCTATGCCACGTCGCTGGGACATGCCCACAGCCTGCTGTTCTATTACCCGGCAGGCATGTACATCGACGCCATACCTTTTTACACGGACGAGCAAAAACGCCGCATCCGCGAGTGGACCGGTGAGGGCCTCATCCGCGTCAGCATCGGGCTAGAAAGCGCGGACGATTTGATCCGGGATGGACCAGGCGCTGCGGGCGTACACTTTTAGGGGATGAGCTGGGTACCTTTCTCGCGTATCGAAAGTGATATTATTTTTTAATCGATCGCAAATTAAACCGAATAAATTGCACCGGTTGTTCGTTTAAGTATTATGGCAAGTAGTTCTCACCGCGCCCTTGCATCTGCTCGAACCAAAGGAAGCATACCCTAATGAAAGCGATCCTACTCACCCGCTACGGAGGACCACAGCATGTTCTACATCTCAAAGAGGTGGAAAAACCTGCCCCGAAAGACGATGAGGTCCTGGTGGAAGTTCGTGCAGCCTCCCTGACGTTTTCCAACCTGATGATGGTGACTGGAAGTCCGTTCTTTGCTCGCTTCATTGCCGGGGGGCTGCTCAAACCAAAACAGGCGATCCTAGGATCGGATGTGGCCGGGCGTGCCGAAGCGGTTGGCAGGAACGTCAGGCAGTTTCGGCCAGGGGACGAGGTCTTTGGGTACCTGGCCGATTGCGGGAAAGGCGGTTATGCCGAGTACGTCTGTGCTCCAGAAAACGCATTGGGGTTAAAACCGGCAAATCTATCGTTCGAAGAAGCAGCGGCAGTACCTGAAGCGGCGCTCGTCGCTCTGCAAGCCCTGCGTGACGATGGACAGATCCGGAAGGGGCAGAAGGTTATGATTTATGGCGCGTCAGGTGGTATTGGTACGTTCGCGGTGCAGATTGCTAAATCCTTCGGAGCGGAGGTCACCGGCGTGTGCAGCACCGGGAATTTGGACCTGGTGCGCTTGCTTGGCGCAGACCACGTCATCGATTATACAAAAGAAGATTTCACCAAAAACGGGCAGCGTTATGACCTGATCGTTGCGACCGCAGGATACCGTTCGATTTTCGATTACAAGCGTGCCCTGAGTCCCGGGGGCATTTATGTCTGCACCGGCGGTTCCTGGCCCCAGCTTTTCCAGGCCCTGCTCCTGGGAAGGAGGATATCCAGGAACGGGCGGGAGAAAATGGGTGCGCTGACGATGGATCCAAATTATGACTTTGCAGCTTTAAGAGAGCTGATCGAATCCGGAAAGGTAAAACCGGTGATCGACCGATGCTACCCGTTCAGTGAGATCGGCGAAGCTTTTGCATACTATGCAAAAAGACACGCCCGCGGAAAAATCGTCATCTCGATTTAGTTTCATCGTAGGGCCGGTATTTAATGTATTGACTGCCTGGTTTGCATGGAAGTGGGTCTAAGCGGATTTTACAAACAGGCTGCCAGCCAGAGAATTCAAATAGCAAGCATTGCAAAAAAAGGCCGTAAATTTACGGCCTTTTTTATGTAAAAACTACTTGACATAATGTTTAAATTGTATTACTATATGTAAATCAAAGATTACTAAATGTAAGTACAAACATACAAGACGAGGAAACCATGTCATTTCAACAAAAAAACGTAACCGTATCTCTAGTTACCTTCCTGCTGATTTTGGGCTTCTATCTAGTCAGGGTGTTTCAAATCATCCAGGATGGGAACTTCAATTCGACCAATGTATTTCGCCTCTGGGGATTCGTCATCGCATTCGCAATTGTCGGAACCATTGTTGTCACGATCTTCACACACATTTTCTCTGCAATCACCCAGGCCATAAAAACAGGGGAAGAAGACCCTGATATTGAAGATATTGAAGATGAGCGAGACCGGTTAATCGATCTTAGAGGGACGAAGGTTACTTATTTTGTCTCCTCCATCGGAGGGTTTCTTTCCATGCTCACCTTCGTCCTTGGCCAGCCGCCGTTGGTGATGTTCACCTTGCTCATCTTCTTTGGAGTCCTGGCTCAGATTGTTGGCGATATTTCTCGGCTGTATCTTTATCGCAGGGGGTTCTAAGATGAGTAAAAGTCGAATCAGTAATAATATTCGAAAATTGCGCTTTTTCCACGACGAAATGACCCAGCAGCAACTGGCTGAGAAGGTGGGTGTGACCCGCCAAACGATCATCGCCATGGAACAAGAAAAATACTCCCCCTCTTTGGAGTTGGCCTTTCGCATCGCGCATATTTTTGGCGTGCCACTAGAAGAAGTATTCTCATACGATTTCGAGGATGAGACGAATCAATATTCAAATAAGGAGCAAATAAAATGAATACGACCCAAGGAAGTCCCCGTGGGACAAGCAGAAACACCGCGATTGTTGTCGGAGCATTGTACATCATCGGGACGGTTGCAGGCATATTAAGCCTTGTTTTTACGGGGCCTATTTTTGAGGAGCAAGATTATCTTACTCAAGTTTCTGCGAATCCAAACCAAATCGTCAACGGGGGGCTCTTTGTCTTGACGATGGGCCTTGCACTGGCTATGGTCCCGGTGATGATGTTTCCGATCTTGAAAAGACACAACGAAGCTCTGGCGATTGGATACGTTATCTTCAGGGGAGCGCTCGAGGGCGCAACTTATCTTGCCCTTGTAATCGGTTGGCTCTCCCTCCCCTTAATAAGCCAGGGATATGTCCAAGCAAAAGCTGAGGATGCTTCCTATTTTCAATCTTTGGGTGATTTAGTCCTGGAAGCCCATGATCAAATCGGTCATGTTTTGACAGTTGTTTTTATCCTGGGTGCCCTGATGTTCTACTATGTACTGTACCGATCAAGACTTGTGCCGCGATGGTTATCCGGTTGGGGCCTGCTTGCAGCTATCCCCTATTTCGTTTCCGGCGTTTTAGGTCTGTTCACCCTCCTCAGCTCGATGTCAACCATCCAGATGGTTTTGGTTCTTCCACTGGCCGTGCAAGAAATGGTCCTGGCAATATGGCTGATCGTTAAAGGGTTCAATTCGTCTTCAGTCAATTTTGGGTCAGCCCAAGTTGCTTTAGGTCAAGCTTAATCGTACATACCCAATTCGAAGGAATCTCAAATGAAAGCAGTTGTTTATAAAAAATATGGTTCTCCCGATGTCCTTGAATTCCAGGAGGTAGCAAAACCTGCGCTCAAGGACGATGAAATATTGGTAAAAATCCATACGACATCGGTAAACATTGGGGATATTTGGGCACGAAATTTCAAAGAAATGACTCCTTCCAAGTTCACGATGCCGCTCCCTCTCTGGCTCCCCGCGCGCATGTATTTTGGGTTCACGAAGCCAAGAATAAATATCCTGGGGAGTGAGTTTGCCGGGGAAATTGAATCAACTGGCAAAGATGTAAAACGATTCAGGAGAGGCGACCAGGTTTTTGGATATCGCGGTCAAAGCATGGGTGCTTACGCCGAATATCTGTGTGTGCCTGAAGATGGGTTGGTGGCAATTAAACCGGCCAATATGACCTACGAGGAAGCCGCTCACGTCCCTTATGGGGCATTAAACGCGTTTAATTTGCTTAGAAAAGTAAACATTCAGAGCGGACAAAAAGTCCTTATCAATGGTGCTTCTGGAGGGATAGGTTCAGCCGCGGTACAGCTTGCCAGGTATTTTGGAGCGGAAGTTACCGGGGTATGCGGCACTCCGAGATTAGAATTTGTGAAATCTCTGGGAGCCGATAAGGTCATTGATTACACCAACGAGGATTTCACCCGAAACGGTGAGACCTATGATCTGGTTTTTGACATATTAGGCAAGACTTCGTTTTCGCGCTGTAAAAACTCGCTCAAGCCAAACGGGATCTATCTTCTAGCCAGCTTCAAAATGAAGCAGCTTTTTCAAATGCTATGGACTTCAATGCTAGGTGGTAAGAAAGTAATCTGTGCGTTGTCAGGCGAAAATCCTGAAGATCTCATTTTCATCAAAGGGCTGATTGAGGTGGGGAAAATCAAAGCGATCATAGATAGAAGCTATCCGATGGAACAGATTGCCGACGCTCACCGGTATGTCGAAACAGGACAAAAAAAGGGAAATGTCGTTATCACTGTGGAACATAGCAACAAAATCTGACAAAGAACGCCCGCAATCCCACTCCTGCTAGAACCGAAAACGCCCCATACGGGGTGTTTTCGGTTCTTTGGGAATTTCCGTGATAGATACCCCCTTTCACACCGCCAAAGCGCGGCGGGGCCTACGGCGGCAAAGCCTGGAGAACCGTGTTTTCGTTTCTCCCAGATAATTTATCATCGAATACAATTAGGGTTTTCACTGATTGTATTATGCAGAAAAAAGAGTTATACAATTTTATTCGTGTCAAACGGGAAAAAAGTATGAACCAGGAAAATAAATCCCAAATACCGAGTGTGTTTGTCATCCATAACCCCGTGGCTGGCACCTCAGATCCAGCCCTCGTGCGGACAGAGATTGAAAATCATTTAGCTGGAAGAAAGTATCAAATATACGAGACCTCCGCAGAGGAAAACGTTCGAGAAATTGTTAAGGATGCCCTCCGGCAAGGATACCAGATGATTTGGGCGGCCGGCGGTGATGGGACTGTTTCGGCAATCGCGAATGCGCTGGTAAAAGGAGACATCCCCATGGGTATCGTACCTCTCGGTTCAGGGAACGTTCTAGCCAAAGAACTCGGTATTCCGTTGGAAATCAATGCAGCCTGCGATTTACTGGTAGGCGCTCATCAAACCAGGGTGTTGGATGTTCTCCGGGTGGGCAACGACTACTTTGTACTTTCTGTAAGTGTCGGGATAAGCGCATTTACGATGGCTGAAACCGCCAGAGAACAAAAAAGACGGCTTGGGCAATTGGCTTACCTGTTGAATGGCGCGCGCATCATTCTTTCGAAATCTCTCTGGCCCTTCCGGATTTCGATTGACGGCCAGCCATTCGTTGTCCGGGCTTCGGAAGTGATTGCGGCAAATGTCGGTGTTGTCGGGTATAAAGCCATCCGTTTGGGAAACCAGGTTCGCCCCGATGATGGCAAGGTCGATCTTTGCCACATTCGGGTAGAGTCAATCTCGAAACTACTCTCATTAGTCGGCGGTTTATTGTTTGGCCGACAAGACGGTCTCGAAGAACTTACTTGTAACTCTGCCTCTGATTTCATAGAAATACACAGTCGCAGGAGAATCCCTGCTCAGGGGGATGGGGAAAGCATCGGCTTCACCCCGGTGCGGATTGAAGTGATTCCAAATAGCTTGCCGGTTATCGTCCCTCGAAAAGAAGAATAGACGAACCAGGCCCAGAACATCCCCTCAGTCTCGGCGATGGACTTGGCCAGCAGCCAGCCCAGGATCCCGCCGGGGACGCTGAAATAATGGGGAATGCCAAAGATCAGTGCAGCAACAATGTTGATTACTGGACGCGATCAGAAAAAACCAGGTGAACACATAAAAAATACCAACACGTAAGGGCATCCTTTTTCTCCAACTCAACTAATTAGAACAAAATCCCTCAGGCGTGGTTCTGCGATAGGCAATTAAATCAGGTAACTTTAAAATTTGGTGGCAAGCCTGGTCGAATTTTCCCCCAATTCGTTGGCGGGTAAATATTCTTCCCCCGATCCGTGCTCCAAGTGCATTAAACCAATTGAACAAAGCGGTGCCGAAATTGAGGATACGGGCAAAGAGTTTAGAGTAACGGTCAGGCAATTTCCCGAAAAAGCGGATCATAGGAGCCAGCATGGGAACGAGGATGAAGCCTAAAGTCATGTGGAAGAGGATCTGCCCGTTCGTCCAGGCGGGATTGTTGCTCTTCTTATGAAAATCTTCCTCCGATAGCGAATCGAGAAGAGCGTGAAACGAAGACCGTGTTGCTTCAAGCTCGGACCGGATCATTTCTCTCATAACCATCCCTTCTCTTCGGCAAGGCGCGCTGCTTCCATCCGGTTTTGAGCGTCCAGCTTCTGGATCGCTGCGGACAGATGATTGCGTACGGTTCCCTCTGTCAAATACAATTTTGAAGCAATATCTGCAATGCTGGCGCCACTCAATGAGGCGTGCAGCACTTCTCGCTCTCGCATGGTGAGCGGGTTACCGCCATCACTCAAGGCCGAAAGGGCCAGGTCAGGGTCAACCACGCGCTCACCGGCCATCACACGACGGATGGCAACTGCCAGTTCGGCTGCCGGAGCATCCTTGAGCAGGAACCCGACGGCTCCACTCTCCATAGCCAGCCGCAGGTAGCCACTGCGCCCAAAGGTGGTCAGGATCACGACCCGGCAGACTGGCAGGCTTTTCTTTAATGCCCTGGCCGCATCCAACCCGTCTCCACCGGGCATCTCAATATCCAACAGCGCAACATCTGGTCGGAACTCCAAGGCTGCCGGCACCACCTCGTCTCCCCTCCCAACTTCAGCAACCACATCCAGGTCTTCTTCCAGGCGCAAAAGGGCCGCCAATGCCCCGCGTACCATTGCCTGGTCTTCGGCCAGTAGTACCCGGATCTTACCCGTCATTTCTCCTCCACGATTCCATTGCCGTGGATGGGCAGTTCGACGAATACCCGAAATTCCTCGCCGCTTTCTACCGGGTGCGGACCTGCTTCGAAACGCCCTCTATGCGCGGCAACGCGCTCGGCAAGACCGGTAAGGCCGCTGCCTGTCCCGGATTTTGAGCCTTTCTGTGTTGTGTACCCATTGTTGACCACCTCGGCGCGGACGATTCCATCCTCGCGAGTGATCCGGATGCTGCATTGCTGAGCACGGCTGTGGCGAATTACGTTGGTGACTCCTTCGCGCACCATCCAGGCCAGGACTGCATCAACTCCCGGCGGTAGTTCTCCGGCTGTATGTTCCACTGTATTGGAGATGCCGGCAGCTTCCAGAATTTGCCGGGCGCTCTCCAATTCACCTTGCAGCGTTTGCTGCCGGTACCCAGCAACGGCCTCGCGCACCTCGCGCAGCGCCTGGCGCGCCACGCGTTCGATCTCGTGGATTTCTTGCGCCGCGCGCGCAGACTCCTTCTCGATCAAACGCCCAGCGAGTTCGCTCTTCAAAGTGATCATCGATAGGGTATGTCCGAGCAAGTCGTGCAGGTCGCGAGCCAGCCGCAGCCGTTCCTCCATCACCGCTTGGCGGGCAAGCTCTTCACGCGCGGCGTGCAGCCCTCGCAGCGCGTCTGACAGACGGACCAAGCCGGCCATATCCAGGCCGAGGCCTCGCACCAGCAACACGAGTGGGATGACTTGCAACCAGTCCGTCGATGCGAACCCGCCGCTGACTACCACACTGATCCCCAGGGTAAGCAGTGTCAAGACCATGATGGTCCAGAAAGCGTGCCGCGGCGGCAACATTATTCCAATAACAGCGCTTACGCCAACGAAAAGCCAGGAGAATGCGCTCCCATACTCCAAACTGAGTAAAAGCGCAAGTACGGTTAACACAACTGGCAGGGTTGGGGAACTCCGGAGCCCAGACCCGGTGTGTACGCTGGCGCTCAACGGGTGCGGCCACATCACCCAAAAGTAGCTAGATGTAAAGAGCACCAGTCCGGCCAGTGCAAACTGTAGGCGGATAGGTTCCAGTGGCGTTCGTACCAGATAGAAAATAGGGAAGAAAAGACACACGAGCCAAAAATAAGCATACAACCGCCAAAGGCGAGGGGAAATTCCGCTGGTTTCTATGATCCCCTTCGTCGTTTCTGTACCTTCCATAATCATGACTCCTCGCAGACAAATTCTCGCTTCATCCGTTTATTGTATCGCTCTCTGTTGGTTATCACGGTTGGCTCACTCTTGTTGTCTCCGGAGCGGCAAACCAGACAGGACGCCGAGAACTAGCGCGAAAGCGATTACGGTGATGGAACCAACGAGCGCAGGTTTGGTTGTCATCAGGAAGACAATACCAAGCACGAAGGCTGCCAGGGTTTGCACTCCAGCGCCTAACACCGGGTCGTGGATGCGCCTGTATAGCGATTCGGGGAGCGGACTGTCTTGCGCCTCTTTTACCATTGTTTTGATAACCCGCATCCTTGGGTCAACGACACCTCGGATGAGAAGAGGCATCACCACAACCAGACTGCCCAGCGAAACGGCTATCCACCCATTTTGCAAGCTCCAGTGCCTCAAAGCCAGGTACAGACCTGTAGCGAGCAATAATAACCCGCTGATGATGGAGAGCGGTTCTGACATTTTGATCAGCCCGATTAGGGTGCGGGCCTGTTCTGTGTTCTTCACCCGCCGGAGCGCAGCCAGGGTCAGTAATTGGGCTCCAATACCGACGAAAAGGCCAATGTCGCTGCTCACGTGTAAGAACAGTACAAGATTATAGATGGCTGGCATCTGTTCCTCCTATCGCAAAAGGCTTACCGGTAAGGGTTTTGCTCGCACAGGAAGATTCATCTTATCCGGTTCGAGTCCTATTCCGTTGGACGGTCAATTACATGGAGTATAGATGCAGTCGCGAACGATAGGAAGTGAAGTCTGTTGTGATTTTAGAGGAGACAATTGTCGGGATTGTGATCGTGATAAATGTCATCATTGCGAATTGATCAGCCAGTTTCCCACTGAGCAACTATTTTAGTGCCTGTCCCAATTTGACTGTCAACTATTAAATGGACGCCTATTTCCCTGCTCCGTTCGCTCATGATTTTCAATCCCAGGTGCTCGGAGGATATGCCGGACAGGTCAAAACCGCATCCATTATCTGCAATGGATAGCTCAAGCCTGTTCCCTTGACTACGCAACGTGAGACATACCTGACTGGCGCCAGCGTGTTTGGCAATGTTATTCAAGGCCTCTTGTGCAATACGATAAAGACCGACTTTGACATCGGGTGGAATTTGTATATCGATGTCTACAACCAATTGGATCGGAATACGCGACCGGCCTGTAATGGCTTCACTCAATTGACGAAGCAGATCGCCAAGTTCGACTTCCACCAGGGCTGAAGGACGTAGCTCTAACAATAAAGTACGCATTTCGGCCAGGGCGCCCCGGGTTAGTTGACGGAGTTCTTCCAGCCTGCGTCGTCCTTCTTCTGGGTTGCGTTCCCAAATGCGTGGTAATACATCGGCAATCAAGCTGGAGGAGAACAGGGTTTGCGTCACCGCATCGTGTAACTCGCGGGCTAACCGTTGTCGCTCCTCGACAGTGGCTGCGAATTGTGCTTGTTCGTACAGTTGGGCGTTTTCGATGGCCATTGCGGCGCGTTGGGCAAGCGCGATAAACAGGCGTCGTTCCTCTTCACTGAAGGTGCGCGGCGTCAGATAATTAAAGTTAAATACGCCAAACAATTGGCCTTTGATCTTGATGGGCACATGCATAAACGCGCGAATTCCCTCCGGCTGCGTCATACGCACGATTACTCGCGGTTCGTTGCGTGTATCTTCGACCACGGCGGGTTCACCGGTAGACATCACAGTCCCAATAACCCCCTCTCCCACACCAAAAGAAAGCTGGTTAAACGCTTCTGAGTCAAAACCGCGGGATGCCCCCACCACCAGTCTGTTCCTCGCGGCATCCCAAACCATCAGCGAACTCTTGTCAGTTCCTAAGATATGCACGGCTACATCTACCAGTGCATTTAGCAAGTCATCCAACTGCAGGTGGCTAAGCAACTCCTCATCGGCGCGGTATAGCACAGCCAATTCCCTCGTCCGGTCAGAAACGCGCTGCTCCAACTGGGCATAAGAGGCGCGTAATTGACTGGCCATGTAGTTGAACTGGGTTGCCAATTCCGCAATTTCATCGCCGGTCTGAGCCGTAATCGTCTGGTCGAAATTACCCCTTGCGACCTCCTGAGCCGCATCGATCAACGCGACAATCGGCTGCATGATCCGCCGGATACCTATATTGACCAAAATGATAGGAACTAGAACACCCAGGCTCATCAGCAGGACCAGAAATTGGCTGTAGCCTCTAAAGGCACTCGCCAGAGAAACCCAGTTTTCTTCGCTGATCAATAGCCAGGGAGTTCCGGGGATGGAAGCATAACCAGCTACGATTCTGTTACCATCGTTATCTTTTGAATGAATAGCGCCAGAACCACCCGCCATCGCTGCCTGTACAACCTGACTGGTAGACATATCGCTTCCAATATGAGTCGAATCCTGGTGATAAATTACCCGTCCAAAGCTGTCTACAATATAAGGGCTACCATTTTCACCGATGCGCTGCTTGACAATCCCTCCATAAAACACGCTCACTTCACTCGCTCCCGTGCGAAACATCCCCGTAATGACACCGATCAACTCTCCCTGGTCACCCAGAATGGGCACCGCGGCGACGATCACTTCAGCATGTTCAGGTCCATCCGGTAGGATATCCGAAAAAACAGGCCTGGAGGTACGCACGATTTGGCTGAAATACTCACGATTCGACCAGTCTTGCCCCAAGTCCTCTGGGCGTTTAGGCAATGCAGCAACAAGGACACCAAAATTATTCAGGATGAGAACACCACCATCAAAGATCACCAGCCGGTTGCTAAAATGTTCCAGGGCTGCGCTTTGAAGAACTGGGTCAGCCTGGCGCATATCCGAAGTATTTGCAATTTCAGTGAGTAAATCGGTGTAAGCCTTCATCTCCGCAGAGAGCTGACTGGCAGACAGAAGGGTCAATTCCTGGTCTTTTGCCAGGACGAGATCGTCCGTAACGCTCTGATAAGCCGCATAAGTCACGAGGGTCACAGCCACCAAAATAACGAGGGTGGGGATAAATGACCACGCAATGATCTTGGTTCGCAAATCCTGGCGTTTGATCAGCCCGTTCATGCTATTGTGATGCTTTCTGCAGGTCTTCGACTCGGAGAGACATGTCTTTCATCAGGTTTACAGGCTGCTCGCCAAGCAAGAAGTTCTGGTCCCAGGCGGAATAGACAAGTTGCTTGGCTTCGACCAGTTGTAGTCCGTTCGAAGCGCTGGTAGTCGGTGTACCCGAAAAAGGTCTACGGGCGTTCAATAGGGGACCGCCCGCAAACAAACCGGCCAGCTTGAGAAAATCGCGCCGGGAAAGAGCATATTTGATCACGTCTTGCTCATCTTGTGGGGAAAGCTTAAACTGACGTGCCATCTTGGAAGCCTTCATACCAGCTTGTTTTGCAAAGCCAAAGTAACAGCCTGAGTGCGACTGGACACGCCGAGCTTGGAGAGGATGCTGCTGACATGAAATTTGACTGTCGAGCGGCTTACCACCAGTTGTTCGGCAATTTCGGGGTTGGACAGGCCTGAAACCATCAGGGATAGAATTTCGCGTTCGCGCGATGTTAAGTCACTTCCAGCAGCTGGAGGGTTCTGGCTGGCATGGATCAGTACGTGTGCGGCTTCCGGTGCGAGGGTTGGCCGGCCGGCATGTGCGGCTCTGATCGCATTTGCCAGCTCATTTGCTGAGACATTTTTGAGCAAATACCCAATCGCTCCAGCCTTCAGAGTCCGCTGGACCAGATCGTCTTCTTTAAAGCTGGTCAGAGCAATGACCTGTGTATCCTGGCAGTTCTCCCGTATAGCTTGAGTAGCTGCCGCCCCGTCCATCCCGGGCATTATGAGGTCCATCAGAACCACATCTGGACGAAGATTATTGCACAGTCGAACTGCTTCCTCGCCGTTGGCCGCCTCCCCGACAAAATCAAGATCATCGAAGGCCATCAAAAAGGCACTGAGGCCGCTGCGTACTACGGCGTGATCGTCCACAATTATGACTTTAATAGGTTTTTGGTCGTTCATAGCTTCCTTCCTTCCGGAGAATACCGGCTAACCCTTTCATCGTACCCGATTGCTCATTAAAGAATAAGGGATACTTGTTCTGCTCTAAAATGACAAACATCTTAAGATTTCAGATGATGGATATGCCAACCTTGTCAGATGGAATGCCCAGTCACTTTGAAGTAGCCTCATGAATATGTGCAGGTTCTTTACCTGGTCAGGTGGTCAGGTTGAATACTCTTCAATGGTCCAGTTCCGCTTTCCCCCAGTTGCCTGGTGTATTCGGACGATATTTATTCTATGCTAATGACAACGAAACAGTGTTTTTTTAAGCTATGCAAAAAACTGGAGAATTAACTATGGATACTGCTATCAGTCACTTTGGGCAATGGGGAAGCGTGGTGCTCTGGATCATCATGGGCGCGGTCTTTCTGCTCTTCACGCCCTTCTATAAAAAGAGCCAGCGAAAACCATCCGGTGTTTACCTGGCATTCATCGTTGCGATGGCATTTGAAATGTTCGGCATACCCATGAGTATGTACATCCTGGCTTGGGTTTTCGGCCGGAGCCTGCCTGACGGGATCCTGTGGGGTCACACTCTTTACAGCTACATAGGACATACCGGGATGTACATCGGTACGGTATTAAGTCTGGCTGGCATTTTGCTGGTGGTACTGGGTTGGAGCGTGATCTTCAAGCGTTACTGGAGCAAAGATGAAGGTAAGGGAGAGTTGGTGACAAGTGGCGTCTATGCTTACATCCGCCATCCGCAATACACAGGCTTCATGTTAATCACCCTGGGCATGCTCTTTGACTGGGCCACTTTACCGATGCTGGTGATGTGGCCTGTAATGGCAGTGCTTTATTACCGGCTGGCAAAGAAAGAGGAAGCTGACATGCAGGCCGAGTTTGGGAAGCAATACGAGATCTACAAGCGTGGAACAGGCATGTTCCTACCTCGCCTGCGCCCGGGTTATCGACCAGAAAGGGTCTATCCTTTTTCCTAAAAAATGATATGACAGTTTGATGGTCTGTTATCCGCTGGAAACAATGGACCTTACCCGAAGTTAAATCGGACGCTGATCTCCAAAGG
>Ga0105091_10000300_pt1 | contig 20019 bp, 14 predicted proteins | sample PPLLak1March2015_FD_87022 | JGI IMG/M metagenome (GOLD analysis project Ga0105091, IMG submission 87022) | Freshwater sediment microbial communities from Prairie Pothole Lake near Jamestown, North Dakota, USA - PPLs Lake P7 Core (1) Depth... | ecosystem: Environmental > Aquatic > Freshwater >... | reverse complement strand
TTTGATCGTAGCCAAAGGTCCCTTCGGACTTGGTCAGTCCGTCAGTTTGTCAGTTTGTCAGTTTGTCAGTCTGTCAGTTTGTCAGTCTGTCAGTCTGTCAGTTTGTCAGTCTGTCAGTTTGTCAGTCTGTCAGTTTGTCTGCATGAGCAATTACATCGAGCTGCACGCTCAGAGCGCTTTCAGTTTCCTCGACGGGTCTTCGTCGCCGGAGGATCTCGCCCACGAGGCCGCTTGTCTCGGGTACCCAGGCATGGCATTGCTCGATCGGGACGGCGTATCGGGAGCGCCGCGGTTCTACAAGGCCTGCAAACAAGCGGGGATCAAACCGCTGGTCGGAGCAACGATCACGCTCCACGACGGAGGTTCCTTGCCGCTCCTCGTCCAAAATCAGGCCGGATACCAGAACCTTTGTCGTCTGATCAGCAAAATGAAACTCCGGGCGCCCAAGGGAGAAGGGGCCGTCCAGCTGCACGAGATCGAGGAGTTTTCGGACGGGCTCATTGCTTTGGCTCGCGAGCCGGCCTCCGTGGAGCCGCTCGTACGTCTTTTCGGTACGCAAAATCTCTACGTGGAGCTCCAGCGGCATTTCGATCGGGATCAGGAGGCGATGAACCAGTCGTTAGTAGAACTGGCAGACAAGTACCACCTGCCTCTCCTTGCAACGAACGGGGTTCGGTATGCGAAGTCCGAGGGACGGCCTCTTTTGGATGTCCTGACCTGCATCAAAAATAAAACCACGATCGACGGTGCCGGCCGGCTTCTCAGCTTTAACTCCGAATGCTACCTGAAGCCGGCGGACGAGATGGCCAAGGTGTTTAAGGACCTGCCGGGAGCGGTAGCCAATTCCTTGAAGCTCTATGATCGTCTCGACTTCACGCTTGAAAATTTGGGTTACAAGTTCCCCGATTACCCGATGCCCCCCGGGGAAACGATGAACAGCTACCTGAGGAAGCTGACAGACGAAGGGGCTCGGCGTCGTTATCGTCCTTACCACGAGGAGGCCCGGCGCCAGATCGAGCGCGAGCTCGCCCTGATCGAAAAGCTGAACCTGGCCGGCTACTTCCTGATCGTCTGGGACCTGATCCGCTTCTGTAAGGAACAGGACATACTGGTCCAGGGCCGCGGGTCCGCCGCAAACAGTGCTGTCTGCTACAGCCTCGAAATTACCGCCGTCGACCCAGTCGGCATGGAGCTCTTGTTCGAACGCTTCCTCTCAGAAGAACGCGGAGAATGGCCGGACATTGACTTGGATCTGCCGAGCGGCGATCGGCGGGAGCGGGTCATTCAGTACGTGTACGAGCGTTACGGAGAACACGGCGCGGCCATGACGGCCAACGTCATCACGTACCGGGAACGCAGCGCGTCGCGCGAGATCGGCAAGGTCCTCGGATTTTCACTAGAGACCCTGGATCGGCTTGCCCAATTCGTGAGGCCATGGGAGTTTGTGACCGAGGAAGATGTCGAAGCGTTGCCTTTTGACCGGGCGGGACTCAATCCGCGCGATCCCAAGGTCAAGCTTTATCTTCGGCTTTGGCAGCAGATCCAGGACCTGCCGAGACACTTGGGCCAGCATTCCGGCGGAATGGTAATCGCCCAGGGCCGGCTGGACGCGGTTGTGCCGCTCGAGAAGGCAACGATGCCGGGCAGATCGGTCGTTCAATGGGATAAGGAAGACTGTGCAGACCTCGGAATCATCAAGGTGGATCTCCTCGGTCTCGGAATGATGTCCGCTTTGCAGGATTCGCTCCGGATCATCCAAGCTTCCGGAACCGACATCGACCTGGCCCACCTCCCGCCGGACGATCCTCAAGTCTATGACATGCTCCGGAAAGCCGAAACAGTCGGCGTCTTCCAGGTCGAGAGCCGGGCTCAGATGGCAACCTTACCCCGGCTAAAGCCGGACCATTTCTACGACCTGGTTGTGGAAGTCGCAATCATCCGGCCGGGACCGATCGTCGGCCAGATGGTCCATCCGTATCTGAACCGCCGGCAGGGCGCCGAGCCCGTCGTTTATCCGCACCCGTCGCTCGAACCCATCCTGAAGCGAACTCTTGGCGTGCCGTTATTTCAAGAGCAGTTGCTGCGGATCGCGATGACTGCGGCCGGGTTCAGCGGAGGCGAAGCCGAAGAACTGCGGCGGGCGATGGGTTTCAAGCGCTCAGCCGAGAGGATGCGCAAAATCGAGGCGAAACTTCGCGCCGGCATGGAGAAGAAAGGGATCACGGGACAGGCGGCAGAGGAGATCATACGCTCGATCACCTCCTTCGCCCTTTACGGCTTCCCCGAATCTCATGCCGCCAGCTTCGCGCTGCTGGCTTATGCCAGCGCCTACTTCAAGGTCTACTTCCCTGCCCCCTTTTACGCTTCGCTGCTGAACAATCAGCCAATGGGCTTCTACCACCCATCCACACTGGTGAAGGATGCCCAGCATCGCGGCCTGCGGATGCGTCCAATCGACGTCAGGCACTCGGACTGGCTCTGTACCGTGGAAGACCACAAGACAGTTCGGCTGGGGCTGATGTACGTCCGTGGGCTGCGCAAGGAAGCGGGGCTCGAGCTAGAGCGGCAAAGAAAGATTCGACCGTTTACCTCGCTGGATGATCTGCGTGACCGAGTGCCGGTACGGAAGCCTGAAATCACAACACTGGCTGAGATTGGCGCTTTGAACGCTTTCGGTATGAAGCGGCGGGAAGCGCTTTGGCAGGTGGAAAAGGCGTGGCGGCCGCACGGCTCGCTGTTCCGAGAGGTGGAGCGAAGCGAGCAGGAGCTCGGTTCGCCGCTGCGCGACATGAGCAGTGAAGAACGCCTGATTGCCGATTTCGCGGGCACCGGTTTGACTACGGGGCCGCACCCGATGGCATTTGAGAGGAGAAGGCTCGAGGCGGCCGGGATCTACAGCGCGGCGGAGCTTCCCGGCCTGCCCGATGGCCGGTGGGTCAGGGTGGCAGGCGGCGTGATTGTCCGGCAGCGGCCGGGTACGGCAAAGGGCTTTTTCTTTATCACCATGGAGGACGAGACGGGCCTTTCCAACATCATCATCCGGCCGCAGATCTATGAGAGGGAAAAGACTCTCCTAAGCACGGCTCCTTTCCTGATCATCGAAGGCCCGGTGCAGAACCAGAATGGTGTCACTTCTATCCGGGCTGAACGAATAGCCCGCCTGGAAAGCGCGTTAAGTGTGGGGAAGAGCCGGGATTTTCACTAAGAAGGATGAAGGATGAAGGATGAAGGATGAAGGAAAAGCAAAAGGCATAGAGAGGTGTGCGGGCTGTTGCTTCCCTTTCATCTTTCATCCTTCATCCTTCATCCTTTCACTGGGGTTTCTCAAGCGGGATACAGACGATGATCTTCGTGCCGTGGCCGGGCTGGCTTTGGACCGACACGTCGCCGCCCAGGTTAAAAGCCCGCTCCTTCATTCCGACGAGACCGAGAGACTCACGGCTCGTTTTCTGAACGTTGAACCCTTTGCCGTTGTCGGAAACCTCGAGCCGAAGAAACGGAACCGGACTCTGGCTTTTCTTCAGCTCCACCGTGACCCGGGTCGCTTCGGAATGGCGGGCAACGTTGGTCAGCCCTTCCTGGACCATTCGAAAAAGGCCGATGGAAATCTGGGGGTCCGGTTCCGGGTCGAGCTTTTCCAGGTCAACGACCGCCTCAATTCGGGTGGCTTTCTGAAACTCCTCGACGTGCGAACGAATCGCCGCCTCGAGACCGAGCGAATCCAGCAGGCTGGGGCGGAGCTGCCTCGCGATTTGCCGCACGGATTCCATCGTTCCCGACACAGTGTCAATCAGTTCCTGAAGCTTGCGCTGGAGATCGTGGTCATGCGGGCGAATTTCGCCCGACAGTGACGAGAGGCGCATCTTGAGCACCGTGAGCGATTGCCCAAGCACGTCGTGAACCTCACGTGCGATCCGCTTGCTTTCCTCGTCGCGTACCGATTCGATGTGAGCCGCAAGCCGGCGCAATTCCTCACGTGAAGCGCGTAACTCGCTTTCCTTCTCCCTGCGATCTGTGATGTCGCGGAGAATGACCGTGAAGACGATCTCGCCATCCGGCTGAATCAGCTTGGAAATGGAGGCCTCGGCCGGGAATTCTGATCCGTCCTTTCGTTTGCCCAGGATCTCCCGCCGTTGACCCATCATTCGAGCGACTTCCGGCGCCTTCCCAAAGTCCTTAACATAGCGTTCGTGCGGCTTGCTGAAACGATCGGGCAAAAGCAGACCCAGCGGTTGCCCCAGAACCTCGCCTGCCTGGTAGCCGAAGGTCTGCTCGGCACCTCGGTTGAACATCTGAATTCGTTGCTCGGAGTCGATCGAAATGATCGCATCCTGAGCAATACTGAGAATGCCGGCCAGGCGCTGGTTGGAGACAATCAGCTGCTTTTCCGTCTCCTGAGAACGCGCCTGCAGCTGTTCCAGTTTGGCTACTCGGGCCTTCAGAGCTTTAAGTTCATCGCTAAGCTGCACTGCACACATCCTCCAAGTGCCCAATCTTCCGGATTTGCGAGGCGATGCCTCGACGACTCGTTCTGACGAAACAATTCCCACGATTATAATCCATCTGCCTTCAATCCAGACAAGCAATACTCGCTCCCGGGACGCGGGGGTTCGATTACAGCGCAAAAAACGCGCCACTCAACCGCCGCGAATCCGGCGGGCTCTCATTCGTCCTGCCCGGGATTTCAGGTAGAATCAACAGCCATGACAAGAAGCAGCTGTTGGCTTGCGGTGCTGGTAGTCCTGACCCTCGTATCAGCTACCACGGCAGGAACCGGGAGCGAGCGGGCGCTCCAGGTCAAAGTGACGTACAAGGGCCAAGGCAATATCGACGATCAACATCGGATCTACATCCAGGTTTTTGACACGTCATACATCGGCCATCAAGGAATCGTCCCACTCGCAACGCTCTCCGTCACCGAAAACGGCCAGACGGCGAACTTCAAGGACCTGAAGAAGTCTCCCGTTTATGTCGCCGCCTTTTACGACAAAGCGGGGGGCTATGACCCAGCCGCTTCGGAGCCACCGTCGGGCGCGCCCGCCGGACTGTACGGCAAACAGCCGGGGGTGGCCGACCCGGTTTCCATCCGAGAGGGGAAGGCGACCGAGATTGAGATGACGTTCGACGACACAATCACGATGCCGTAGAGGAGAGAGGCGCGCTCATCCGGCTTTCAGGTGGCCCCGAGATCCGTCCAGGGTCAACGATCTCACCGCTAAACGAACCCAGGATCCGTGCAGATCGCCCGATGGCTGACCCCGAACGGATTTCGGGGCCACCTTTTGAAGGACCAGCGCAATCTGTCCCAGCAGAATCGATCGAGCGTCACCCGATTCCCGTACACATTGCGCACGTGTTTTTGATCGTCGGGACACTTCTCGACGATCATTTTGTCATGACGTCCACCCTCTTTATTAGTTACGCTTATATAAAAACTACTTGATATTAGACCATCACATGCTATACTCGGCTTCATGCGGCTTAGTTATCTGAAGCTGTTTTGCGATCTCGCCCGCTGCCGGAGTTTCTCAGAGGCGGCCGCGCTGAATCACGTTTCCCAGTCGGCTGCGAGTCAAGTCGTCCTTCAGCTTGAGAAAAGGCTGGGGGTCCAACTCGTGGACCGTTCAACTCGCCCGCTGCGGCTGACTGCTGAGGGTGAGGTTTACTACGAGGGCTGCCGCAACCTGATCGACCAGTACCTGGCAGTCGAGGGGTCCATCCGCAAGACCAAGGCACAGGCGTCCGCAACGGTTCAGGTTGCGGCCATCTACTCGGTCGGACTGCGGGATATGAACCAGTACATTAACCGGTTCTCCGCGCTTCTTCCGGGCAGCACGGTCCACATTGAGTACCTCCACCCCGACCGCGTGTACGAGCGAGTCATGCAGGGCCGGTCAGACCTGGGTCTCGTGTCATATCCCCGGAAATCGAGGGAACTGGTGGCTTTTCCGTGGAGGCAGGAGGAGATGGTGGTGGCTTGTGCACCGAACCATCCACTTGCGAGTCTCAAATCGGTCCGAGTGTCGCAGCTGGAAGGGGTCAAGTACATCGGCTTTGATCGCGACCTGGTTATTCGCCGGCACGTCGATCGTTTTTTGCGGCAGCACGGAGTTTCGGTCGACATCATCCTCGAGTTCGACAATATCGAGAACATCAAAAAGGCCATTGAAGAGTCGGGAGGCGTCGCGTTGCTTCCCGAGCCGATGCTGACCAAAGAAGTCAAAGTCGGCACCCTGGCCGATATCCGTTTAGCAGACGCGGCATTGTTCCGTCCCCTGGGCATTATTTATCGGCGGACACATCCCTTAACGCGCGCCGCCCAGCAATTCATATCGCTCTTGCGAGAACCCGAGGTTCCCGCTGAGCGGTCGGTCCCGATTCGGCGCAAACCGGAGTCGAGACGATTGACCGCAGACGATTAGTGAAAGGCACCAGGCTTTTTTGAGGAGGCAGTTATGAGACGCTCGGCAGCCCCGCCCAAGCAGGGCTTATATGATCCCTGGCATGAACACGATTCGTGCGGAGTCGGGTTCGTGGCCGATATGAAGAGCCGGAAGTCGCACCAGATCATCCGGCAAGGTCTCCAAATCCTGCTCAACCTGGAACACCGGGGCGCGTGCGGCTGCGAAGACAACACGGGCGACGGCGCTGGGATACTGATTCAATTGCCGGACCGCTTTTTCAGGGAAGAGTGTGAACGGCTGCGCATCCGTTTGCCGCTCGCGGGCGATTACGCTGCAGGCACGGTTTTCCTACCCTCAATTGCGGCGGACCGGACTCGATGCGAGCAGATTTTCGAGCAGATCGTGCGGGAGGAAGGCCAGCAGTTGCTCGGCTGGCGCGACGTGCCGACTGACGATTCGTCCATCGGGGCGACGGCGAAGGCGTCCGAGCCGGTGATCCGCCAGGTTTTCATTGGCCGTGGTGCGAATACCGAGGCCGGCATGCCTTTTGAGCGCAAGCTGTGTGTGATCCGGAAGCGGATCGAGAAAAAGGCGAAGGCGAGCACTATTCCTCAGCGGCACATGTTCTATGTGTGCAGCCTGTCATTCAAGACGCTGGTCTACAAGGGAATGCTGAAAGCCGATCAGCTCCTTCCCTTTTATCCCGATCTCAGTAACGAATCTGTGGAAACAGCCCTGGCGATGGTTCACTCCCGGTTCAGCACGAACACATTTCCGAGCTGGCCCAGAGCCCATCCCTACCGCTACATCTCGCACAATGGAGAGATCAACACGCTGCGGGGCAACATCAACTGGATGCATGCGCGCGAAAGCATGTTTCAGTCGGAGCTTTTCGGCACCGATATCCGGCACGTCGTCCCGGTCATTGACGACAGCGGCAGCGATTCGGCGATGCTCGACAACGTGCTGGAATTGTTGGTTCTCGCCGGCCGCAGCCTGCCGCACGGGGTCATGATGATGATTCCGGAACCGTGGAACAAGCACGAGTCAATGTCGCCGGACGTCCGGGCGTTTTATGAATACCACTCGGCTTTGATGGAGCCGTGGGACGGGCCTGCGTCGATTGCTTTTACCGATGGACAAAGGATTGGCGCGGTCTTGGATCGAAACGGTTTGCGTCCTTCCCGTTACTACGTCACCAAGGACGACCTCGTGCTCATGGCGTCCGAGGTGGGCGTGCTCGACGTGCCGCCGGAGATGGTCCTGGAGAAGGGCCGCCTGCAGCCCGGGCGCATGCTGCTCGTGGACTTGGAAGAAGGCCGGATCATCGCGGATGAAGAGATCAAACACCGGATCGCGAGCGAGAAGCCGTATGGCGAATGGGTCAAGAGGAACCTCGTCCTGTTTGAGGATCTGCCCGATCCACCGCACGTTTACTCGCCTGACCATGAGACCGTTCGTCTCCGGCAGGTGGCCTTCGGGTACTCGACCGAAGACCTGCAGATGATCCTTGCGCCGATGGCCAGGGATGGAACGGAGCCTCTCGGCTCCATGGGCAACGACGCCCCGCTGGCCGTCCTGTCGGATCGCCCTCAGCTGCTTTACAACTACTTCAAACAGCTCTTTGCGCAGGTCACGAATCCGCCCGTCGACTCGATTCGCGAAGAGCTGATCATGTCAGTCGAGACCAGCATCGGCCCCGAACTGAATCTTCTCCAGCCGACACCCGAATCGGCCCGGCAGATCGAGCTCCCTTCTCCGATCCTGGCAAATGAAGAGCTCGAGAAATTGCGCCATCTTGACGGCACCGGACCCGGGGCAACAGGCTCGAACACCGGCTTCAAGACACTCACGCTTCCGATCCTCTTCCGTGTGGAGGAGGGTGGAATCGGGCTCGAAAAAGCCATGGAGGAGCTGTGCCGGAGTGCGAGCGAGGCGATTGCCGACGGATACGAATTCCTGATCCTCTCCGACTGGGGCCTGAACCGGCAGTTCGCGCCGATCCCGGCGTTGCTGGCCGTCTCCGGAGTCCATCATCATCTGATCCGGGAAGGCACCCGCACACGCGTCGGTTTGATTCTAGAAAGCGGCGAGCCGCGCGAAACGCATCACTTTGCGCTCCTGATCAGCTATGGGGCCAGCGCGGTGAATCCGTACCTGGCATTCGAGACGCTGGACGACATGATCCGGCAGGGGATGCTCCCTGGACTTGACCACAAGACAGCGGTCAAGAACTACGTGAAATCGATCAGCAAGGGCGTGTTGAAGGTCATGTCGAAGATGGGGATTTCGACCATCCAGAGCTACCACGGCGCGCAGATTTTCGAGGCGATCGGGCTCAATTCAAAGGTCATTGACCGGTATTTCACCGGGACGCCGTCGCGCGTTGCCGGGATAGGAGTCGAAGAGGTCGCCCAAGAGGTTCGGCTCCGCCACGAAAAAGCCTTTCCGCGGCGGCCGGTCACGCATCACGTGCTGGAAAACGGGGGGCAGTACAAGTGGCGGCGGGACGGAGAGTACCACCTCTTCAATCCCGAGACGATCCATAAGCTCCAGCGTGCGTGCCGGACGAATAACTTCCAGGTATTCACGGAATACAGCCAGGCGGTCAACGATCAGTCAGCTCGCCGGTGCACCCTGCGTGGGCTTTTTGACCTGAAGTTCAATCGCGAGCCGGTTCCGCTGGAAGAAGTGGAGCCGGTGGAATCGATCGTAAAGCGCTTCAAGACGGGCGCCATGTCCTATGGGTCGATCAGCCAGGAGGCTCACGAAGCGTTGGCCATCGCGATGAACCGCATCGGGGGCAAAAGCAATACGGGCGAAGGAGGCGAGGATCCGGCCCGCTATGTTCCGCTCTCGACCGGTGATTCGCTCAACAGCGCAATCAAGCAGGTGGCCTCGGGACGCTTCGGCGTGACGAGCGAATACCTGATCAACGCACGTGAGCTTCAGATCAAGATGGCCCAAGGCGCCAAGCCGGGCGAAGGCGGCCAGCTGCCGGGGCACAAGGTGTACCCCTGGATCGCCCGTGTGCGTCATTCAACGCCCGGGGTGGGCCTGATTTCGCCGCCTCCTCACCATGACATCTACTCTATCGAGGATCTGGCCGAGCTCATACATGATCTGAAGAACGCGAATGAGAATGCGCGGATCAGCGTCAAGCTCGTGGCCGAAATCGGCGTGGGAACGATTGCGGCCGGGGTGGCAAAGGCCCGGGCGGACGTGATTCTCATCAGCGGCTATGACGGCGGAACAGGCGCTTCGCCGCTCACGGGGATCAAGCATGCCGGGATTCCCTGGGAGCTGGGTCTCGCAGAAACTCAGCAGACGCTCCTTCTGAACGATCTGCGCAGCCGCGTCGCGGTCGAGGTGGACGGTCAGCTGAAGACCGGGCGCGACGTAATCATCGGGGCGCTGCTGGGCGCGGAGGAGTTCGGTTTTGCAACTGCGCCGCTGGTGGTCCTCGGCTGCGTGATGATGCGCGCCTGCCACCTGAACACATGTCCGGCGGGGATTGCGACTCAGAACCCGGCCTTGCGTGAAAGGTTTGCGGGCCATCCGGAGCACGTCGTGAACTTCATGTACTTCATTGCCCAGGAAGTGCGGGAGTTGATGGCCAGGCTTGGATTTCGAACCCTGGTCGAGATGGTTGGCCACAGCGAGAGGCTCGAAACACGCCGTGCGATTGATCACTGGAAGGCGCGGGGCTTGGATTTCAGTCCCATCCTGGCCCAACCCGACATCTCGTCGAAGGTCGGTCGTTCCCGCCAGATCGCTCAAGATCATTCACTCGAGAAATCGCTCGACAAGAGCGTCCTGTTGGAGCTCTGCCAACCGGCGCTCGAATCCGCGACCCCGGTAACGGCCACCCTGCCTATCCGAAACACTAACCGCGTGGTCGGAACGATGCTGGGCAGCGAACTGACTCGCCGGTATGGCGCTAAAGGCTTGCCTGAAGACACGATCAAGCTCCATTTCCAGGGGTCAGCAGGCCAGAGCTTCGGGGCGTTCGTGCCGCCGGGAATTACTCTGATTTTGGAGGGCGACGCCAACGACTACATCGGCAAGGGTCTCTCAGGAGGAAAGATCATCGCGTATCCGGCCAAGGGGTCGACTTTCCGGCCGGAAGAGAACGTGATCGTCGGTAACGTCGCCTTCTACGGAGCAACCAGCGGAGAAGCGTACATCTCGGGGGTCGCCGGAGAGCGGTTCTGTGTCCGCAACAGCGGAGTGCACGCGGTCGTGGAAGGGGTCGGAGACCACGGCTGCGAGTATATGACGGGCGGCCGGGTCGTGGTGCTGGGAAGAGCCGGGCGGAACTTTGCGGCCGGTATGTCCGGAGGCCTGGCTTACGTGTTCGACCACGACGGGACGTTCCCCCGCCGCTGCAACAAGCAGATGGTGGAGACCTTCAAAATCGAGGACCCGGCCGAGCTCGAAACTATCTGGCAAATGATTTGCCGGCATGTCGAGCACACCGGCAGTCCTTTGGGAAAAGACATTCTCGGGGACTGGCCGGCGATGAGCGAGAAACTCGTCAAGGTGTACCCGAACGACTACCGGCGGGTGATCGAGGCTCAAAACCGAATCAGGGAAATGGGCATTTCCGAAGAAGAGGCAGTGATGATGGCCTTCGATCAAAACGCCAGGGATCTGGCGAGGGTCGGAGGAACGTAGGACAGAATGCACTGACAGACTGACAAACTGACAAACTGACAAAAGGAGCGCGGGGCGACTTTCGGCTGTCAGTTTGTCAGTTTGTCAGTCTGTCAGTTTGTGAGTTTGTGAGTTGCGTGACGAGGTTTTCAATGGGCAAACAAACAGGCTTCATGGAGTATTCGCGGGAAGTGGGGACCGAGCGCAACCCCGAGGCCCGCGTTAAGGATTGGCATGAGTTCCACGCCCACACAGACGTCGAACTGCTCCAGCGGCAAGGGGCCCGCTGCATGGACTGCGGTGTGCCATTCTGCCACTCGGGATTGATCCTGTCGGGGGCGGCGACCGGCTGTCCGATCAACAACCTTATTCCGGAGTGGAACGATCTGGTCTACCGGGGCGAGTGGGAAGACGCCCTGGAGCGGCTTTTAAAGACGAACAATTTCCCGGAGTTCACTGGCCGAGTGTGCCCCGCGCCGTGCGAAGCCTCCTGCGTTCTGGGCATCAATGCGCCTCCCGTCACGATCAAGAACATCGAGTACTCGATCATCGAAAGAGGCTTTGAGAACCATTGGATCGTGCCCGAACCTCCGTTTGAGCGAACCGGCAAGAAGGTGGCAGTCGTGGGATCCGGCCCGGCAGGGCTCGCCGCTGCTGCGCAACTGAACCGGGCCGGCCATTCAGTCACGGTTTTCGAACGACACGACCGTATCGGCGGTTTGCTGATGTACGGCATTCCGGCCATGAAACTCGACAAGCGCGTGGTGCAAAGGCGGCTCGACCTAATGGCCAAGGAAGGCATCCGCTTCGTCACTGGGACCGAAGTCGGCGTCAATTACCCGGTCGACCGATTGTTGCGCGAGTTCGATGCTGTCATCTTGTGTTGCGGCGCGACCAAGCCCCGCGAGCTGCCGGTCGAGGGACGGAAGCTGAACGGCATCCACTTCGCAATGGAATTTCTTCACCTGAACACCAAAAGCCTGCTCGACAGCCAGCATCGGGACCACAAGTACATCAGCGCCAAGGATCTCGACGTCGTCGTTATCGGCGGCGGAGACACAGGCACGGACTGCGTCGGGACTTCTCTTCGCCATGGCTGCCGCAGCCTGGTCCAACTCGAAATCCTGTCGCGCCCCCCGGATGAACGTGGGCCCGAGAACCCGTGGCCCGAGTGGCCCCGGATCTTCCGCGTTGATTACGGTCAGGAAGAAGCCCGAGTCCGGTTCGGGCAGGATCCACGCCGCTTTGCCGTGATGACGAAGCGGTTCCTCGGGGATGAAAAAGACCACGTGAAGGGACTCGAGATCGTGCAGGTTGAATGGGTCACGGACAACGGAAGGATGATCCCGCGGGAGATCCCCGGCACCGAGCAAGTCATTCCGGCTCAACTCGTCCTTCTCGCCCTCGGCTTTCTGGGACCCGAGAACCAACTGCTGGACAAGCTGGCCGTAAAGACCGATAGCCGGACGAACGTCGCTGCCGAATACGGCCGGTTTGCCACGAATGTCCCTGGTGTCTTTGCCGCGGGAGACATTCGACGCGGCCAGAGCCTGGTTGTCTGGGCGATCAACGAAGGGCGCGGCGCCGCCCGCGAATGCGATCGCTACCTGATGGGAGAGACGGTCCTGCCGTAAAGGTTTCGCAAGGAGAAAAGCAAAAAGCCGATTACGAGCACGAGCACGAGGCACGAGCACGAAAAGACACGGCGAGTTACATCCGGTTTTTCGTGCTCGTGCTTCGTGCTCGTGCTCGTAATCGGCTTTTTGCTTTCTTCGGCCTAAAATGGAGGTAAGTCCTCTGTTTTATGCAGGAACGTCTTTCCCTCGATGCAACCACTCTCGGCTGGCTTTTTCGGCTGCAGGGGCCGTCCCTTGGCTTGTGGCGGGCGGCCGAAATCGCGGCCTTGCGGCAATGCGAGTATACCCGTCCGATCCTGGACCTGGGCTGCGGCGACGGCCTCGTGAGCGCGATGGTCTTCACCCGGATTGAGGCGGGCATCGATCCGGATCCTGACGCTCTCAAGAAGGCCGCCCGAACTGGTCTCTACCTCAGGCTGGAAAACGCTTTCGTCGAGCAATCCGATCTCCCCGATGCTCACTTTGGAACCATAATCAGCAACTCGGTTCTCGAGCACATTTCCAACCTCCAGCCCGTCCTCGTCAAAGCTCGAGAACTGCTCCGCCCCGGCGGACGCCTGATCTTCACTGTGCCGACGGAGCAGTTTTCGCGCTCCCTCGCCTTCCCCTCGAGGAGATACTCGTCCTGGCGCAACCGCCAACTGTGCCATCTCAATCTGTGGCCTGAATCCTGCTGGCGTAAGGCGCTCGAAGACGCAGGTTTCCAGATCATCGACATTAGACCCTATCTTCAGACCCGGCTGGTCTTCTATTGGGACGTACTCGAGCTTCTCCAACAAGCCAGGCTCGCCCGCCGCAGACTGTTCGGAATTGCCTGGCGAAAGCTGCCGCCAAGCGTGATCCAGTCCTTCGCATCCCGGGTCTCGCGTCTCGACTTCTCCTCCCCTGCTCCGGGCGGAGGCAGACTGGTCGTAGCACAGAGACTCTCCTGAAAATCTTGCTGGTCGGTTATCATGTGACGGAACGGCAGTTAGCTCCAGTCTCTGAGAGCCGTGAGCGTAGCGTGTGTTGCGGAGCGACCCGGCCTGTGCCTCTGGAGCGCTAATCGACGGAGCTCCAGAGGCACAGGCCGGGTCGCTCCGCACAAAACGCTGCGCTCACGGCTCTGAAGAACTGAAGCTGTTGGAACGGAGGACGAGATGGCACTGATCGAGCAGATCCAAAAAGAGATGATTGAAGCGATGAAGGCGAAGGAGGCACTCCGCCTGAGCGTATTGCGCGGACTGAAGACTGCCCTCAAGAACAAAGAGATCGATAAGATGCGGGCGCTCAGCGAGGGTGAAGAGATCCAGGTCCTGCAAACGCTGGTCAAGCAGAGGAAAGAATCGATCGAACAGTTCACCAAGGGCGGAAGATCGGATCTTGCCGACCAGGAGCAAGCGGAGCTGAAGATCATCGAGGCTTATCTGCCGGCGGCCGTCAGTCGCGAGGAAATCGAACGCGCCGTCACCGAAACTATCGCGGAAGTCCAAGCGAGCGCGCCGAAAGACATGGGCCGGGTGATGAAGGCAGTCATGGCGAAGTTCGCGGGGAAAGTCGTCGACGGGAAACTAGTAAACGAATTGGTCCGGGCGAAGCTGGGAGGTTGACCAACGGCTTAAAGCAAAAGGCCGATTACGCGCACGAGCACGAGCACGAAAAACGGCGGGTATTGATCGCCCCGTTTTTCGTGCTCGTGCTCGTGCGCGTAATCGGCCTTTTGCTTTAAGCCGTTCCGCGCCGAGATTTCTACGTCGTCAGGGCCCAGCCTTCACGATACTTCGGGAATACGAACTCGTTGGCGGCTTCGAAGTTCGTGACCTTCATGTTCACGCCGTCCCAGACCAGCTGCTTGCCCGGGAAGCGGATCGCCAGGTTGCCCATAACGACCGTTTCAGTGAAAGGCCCGGAGTAATCAAAGTTGGAGCAAGCCGGTTCGCCGCCCTTGCAGGCCGCAATCCAGTTCTGCTCGTGGCCTTCCTGTCCGCCCTTGACTCTCGGGAGGGTCTTGGCGGGCCGCTTGTACTCCTGCATCTTGGTTTCCGGGATAATCCGTACGCTTTCGGTGTAGGTCGGAGTAATGATCTTGCCTTTGTCCCCGACAAAGATCGTTCCACTCTCGGGAAGCTCCCGGCCAGCCTCGAGCTCTTCAGGTCTTTCCGGCTTCATTCCGCCGTCATACCAGTGGAGCCTGACGGGCGGCATATCCCCACGGGCGGGGAAGTTGTAATGAACGACGGAAGCGGAAGGATAGCTTTCTTTGTTCTCCTGCTTCTTCCACATCTCGACGACGATATCCGACGTGAGCGCTTCCACGCTGCTCGGGTAACCGAGCTTCAGGGCTGAAAAGGCCGCGTCCATCACGTGACATCCCATGTCACCCAACGCTCCAGCGCCAAAATCCTGCCACGCACGCCAATTGAAGGGGTGATACGCGGGCGAATAGGGACGCATCGCAGACGGGCCGATCCACATATCCCAGTCGAGGGAAGCCGGTACCGGCGGCGTTTCAGAGGGCCTCTTGAACATGCCCTGCGGCCATACCGGGCGGTTGGTCCACATATGCACTTCGCGAACCGGGCCGATGGCGCCGTCCCAGATCCATTCGCAGACAAGACGCAGACCTTCGTTCGAATGTCCCTGGTTTCCCATCTGGGTGGCCACTTTGTATTTGCGGGCCGCTTCGGTGAGTCTTCGCGCTTCGCCGACAGTGCGGGTTAACGGCTTCTGACAGTAAACATGCTTGCCCAGTTGCATCGCTGCCAAAGCTGCGACGGCATGACTGTGATCAGGCGGAGCAACGATCACCGCTTCGATGTCCTTTTGCTGCTCCAGCATTTTCCTGAAGTCCTTGTACTTCTTGGCGTTCGGGTACTTCGCGAACATCTTGGCGGCCTTCTCGTCGTCCACGTCACACAGCGCGACGATGTTCTCGGTCTGAGCGCACTTGTTGGTGTTGTTGCCTCCCATGCCGCCGGGGCCGATGCAGGCGATGTTGAGCTTGTCGCTTGGAGCCTGGTAACCCTTTCCTCCCAGTACATATCGGGGAACGAGGGTGATTCCGGCCGCAGCTGCCATGCCTCCCACAAACTTCCGACGAGAGATTGCCTTCTCGTCTTTCTCTCCAATCAGCTTCGAGTAGTCCACGTTGACGCTCCTTGTTGAGTACCTAGATGGACTTAGTTTAATACAACCGAGTTCCTGTAGGTAAGTGGGGAGAGAAGGCGGCGGCGACCGCTTCGCAACTCATCGGGGAAAACCGGCCGTTCACCGTCTCCACGCCACCGTTCGGGGGCAAACAGTGGAGAAGACGGACGGTCTGGCGTACACTTCGCCAGGATTGCCTGGAGGGAAACATGTCGAAACAGAGAGTATTTGTCGGTTTGGCAGTCATCGTGCTGCTCGCACTTGCGGTCCCGCTGTGGGCCCAGGAAACGCAAACTCAACAACCTAAGGCGGAACAGCCTCAGCCTCAGTCTCAGGAAGGCACGCTGAAGCTGACAGTCAAGTACGCCGGCAGTGATGGGCCGGTGGATCAGACGCACAAGCTGCTGGTCTTCGTATTCGATACGCCGGATATGACGACGGGACAGGTGCTGCCTATCAAATTCGAAACGTTGGCGGAGAACGGCGGAACGCTGTCGATGGGGTTCACGGTCACACCCGTCTACGTGGCTGCAGTTTACGACAAGCCAGGAGGGTACGAGCTTACCGGCCCACCCGCTTCCGGATGCCCCCTGACCGTGTACGCGAAGGATGGCCAAGCCCCGGCGCCGATCACAATCGAACCGGGCAAGACGACCGAGATCAGCATGCAGTTTGACGATACGATTCGCATGCCGTAGGTCATACCCGCGGATAACGCAGATAACACGCGGATAACGCCGATCGATCGGCGTTATCCGCGTTATCCGCGGGTCGCTACGCCGGCAGCCTGCCGAAGAAGCGCAGGAAACCCCGGTGGACACGGTGGAGCCAAATGGCGGGTTCGGCGAACATCAGGATGCAGCGCCCGCTCACGAACGAGAGGTTCTTCTCCTGACAGACCTGAACCGCCTCTTTTGATTCGGCCCCCTGCTGTATCCAGACAGATGTGACGCCTGCTTCCGCGGCCTGGCGCACCACCTCGGGCGTCGCTGACCGCGGCACCATGATTACTGCTGCGCTTACCGGTTCCGGCAGATCCTTGAAGCCCGCGTAGACCTTGATTCCTGCCGTCTCCCCAGCCGCAGGATTGATAGGGAAGATCTTGTAGCCTTTCCCGCTCAATTCGCGGTAGACATTGTTCGAAAACTTTCTCCCGCTTCTCGAGAACCCAACCAGGGCGAGGGTCCGATGGCTGAGAAAGTCGCGAACCGTTTCAGCCGTTCCAATTGTAGCCATAGCGTTTGAATTATACCGCTCTGGCCGGCTCAACAGCGGGGTTTCGATACAACGCAAAAAACGCGTCACTCAACCGCCGCTGTACCCCGGGTGGTCAGCTTCAGCCCAAGCCGACGCTTGCATTCATCAAGCATCTCGGCGGTGCGGCTGGCCCCGACGCGCGTTACTCCCAGTGCCCGCACTTCCAGAAGCTTGTCCAGATCCCGGACGCCCCCGGCGGCCTTTACCTGGACGTGAGGCGGTGAATACTGTCTCATGAGCTTGAGGTCCTCGACAGTCGCTCCCCCGGGAGCGTAGCCGGTCGAGGTCTTGACCCAATCCGCCCCGAGCTCGCCGCATATCCTGCAAAGCATGATTTTGTGGGCGTCTTTCAGGTACGCATTCTCAAAGATGATCTTGACCTTCTGGCCTGCCGAGTGGGTAAGCTCGATCATCGATTTCAGCTCAGTCCTCACGTAGTCCCAGTCCTCGCTCAGAACCTTGCTGATGTTGACTACCATGTCCAGTTCCTGGCCTCCGTCCTCGAGCGCCGTGTTGATCTCCGCCAGTTTCACGGCTGACGTGTGTCCGCCATGAGGAAAGCCGATCGTTGTGCTTGCGTTAACCGTGCTTCCCCTGAGGATTTCGGCGCAGCGCTTCAATTCGTAAGGCATGATGCAGACGCTTGCAACGTTATAGTCGAGGGCGAGTTGACAGCCCTTCTCCAACTCCCGGTCCGTCAGGATCGGATTCAGGAGAGAATGGTCGATCATTTTTGCGATGTCGGGATAGGTAAATTCCACCTTGACCTCCTTACTCTTCCGGCACGATAAATTGCTTCAGGTAATCGCGGCTCTGGCGCAAGGACGCCTTGCGTTTGTCCAGAGAGCCCTCGTAGGCGCGGTCCTCGACCTCGATGCAGACCGGGCCGTCATAGCCCGTATCCCTCAGAACCCCGAGAAAGCGTCCCCAGTTCACGTCGCCCATTCCCGGAAGCTTCGGCGTGTGAAACTGGAGCGGGGTGGCCAGGATGCCGACCTCTTCCAGCCGGTTCCGATCCAGGCGTGCATCCTTCGCGTGAACGTGGAAAATGCGTTCCCCGAACTCCCAAAGCGGCTTGATGTAATCCATCTGCTGCCAGATGAAGTGGGAAGGATCAAAGTTTAGGCCATAGTTCTTGCTCGGAATGGCCTCGAACATCCGTCTCCAGATCGCCGGAGATGTCATGAGGTTCTTGCCGCCAGGCCATTCGTCCTTGCTGAACAGCATGGGGCAGTGTTCGATGGCGATGCGTACTCCATGCTCTTCTGCAAACTTGATCATCGGCTTCCAGACGCTCAGAAAGCGAGGCCAGTTGTCATCGACCGATTTTGTCCAGTCACGTCCGATAAAGGTATTTACGACACCGACACCGAGCACTTGGGCGGCTGAAATGACGCGCTTGATGTGCTCGATGTAGACGTTGGCCTCGTTTTCGTCCGGCGCAAGCGGGTTCGGATAATAACCCAGGCCGCTAATCCCGACGCCAGCCTCTCCTATCAGGTCCTGGACCTTCTTGGCATCGTCTTTCTTGAAATCGACAACGTCAATGTGGGTGACGCCGGCGTAGCGGCGTTCGGCCTTGCCCTTCGGCCAGCACATCAATTCAACACAGGCAAAGTCTTCCTCAGAGGCAAACTTAACCACTTCTTCCAAGGAAAGATCGGGAAGGATTGCGCTCACAAAGCCCAGTTTCATGCCTCTTCTCCTTTCAACTCGACCCACCGCTCTTCTCGGTGGCTTTTTAGTATTGCCTCACACACTCTGATCTCGCGGTGCCCGTCCCTGAAGGTCGGGAACGTTGGGGCAGCCGAAAAGTGGCCCGCTTGGATATATCCGTAAAAAGCCCTGAAACACTGCTTGAACGTATCGGGGAAACCCTCGTTATGACCGCCCGGGTAGCTGATAAACCGCCGGGCAGCGTCCGAAACCAGGGCCGGGTCCCGGATCAGGTTCTCGTTGGGGCGCTCGCGGTGTCCGATCCACAGCTGGTTCGGCTCTTCGCTCGACCAGGAAAGGGCGCGCTTGGAGCCGGATATTTCGAACCGCAGGGAATTCTTGCGCCCGGCGGTCACCTGGGAGACCCAGAGGCAGCCCCGAGCGTCGCCTGACAGGCGCAGGAGAATCGAGCCGAAATCCTCAGTCGTGACGGCTATCGGCTCGGTTTCGATCTTTGCTGTTTCTTCTTTCCCCTTGAAGGTCTGAACCTCGCCCTTCGGCCTGAGCCTGATCGGGTGAACTGTCTTCAAATCCGCGCACACCGCTTCGACCTCCCGGCCCGTAATGTGCTGGACCAGATCCAACCAATGCGTCCCAATATCGGCGACGGCGCGAAGCTCGCCTCCTGCTTCGGCCAGGACCCGCCAGTTGTAGTCTGTCTGATAGAGCAGCCAGTCCTGGACGTAGCTTCCGCAGATCGAATAGACATCGCCGAGGTCTCCCCGGCGGACGATGTCCCGAGCCTCGATGCAAAGCGGGTAGAAACGGATGTTGTAGTTCACGCCGGCCACGAGACCGCTCGTTCGAGCCAGATCGACGAGCTCCGCCGATTCCCTCGTGTTCATTGCCAGCGGTTTCTCGCACAGGACGTGCTTTCCGGCCCTCAGGACCTCCCGCGCCATCTCAAAGTGCAGGATGTTGGGGGTCGCAACATGGACGACATCCACATCGGCATCTTCCAGGACTTCTTTGAAGCTACGATAGGCGCGTGGCAGGTTGAGGGCGGCTGCCGCTCGAGTCGATTCTTCGTCCGATATTCCCAGAATTCCGGCAACCGGCACACCCGCGCGTTTCAGCCCCTCGACATGCACTGGTCCGATGAAACCGGCTCCGACGACGGCAGCGGTCAAGGTCTTCACTCTGAAGACTATTAACCCGAGCGTGGTGGTGTGTCAAATAACGTTCTGGGTTCTGAGTTCTGAGTTCTGGGTTCTGAGTTCTGA
>Ga0105091_10000298_pt1 | contig 20113 bp, 19 predicted proteins | sample PPLLak1March2015_FD_87022 | JGI IMG/M metagenome (GOLD analysis project Ga0105091, IMG submission 87022) | Freshwater sediment microbial communities from Prairie Pothole Lake near Jamestown, North Dakota, USA - PPLs Lake P7 Core (1) Depth... | ecosystem: Environmental > Aquatic > Freshwater >... | reverse complement strand
CTTATGAAATGTAAGGAGCAAGGAAAAATGAGTGCTGATGTGAAGCCTTTTGGAAAAATGCCGGACGGCCGGCAGGTTGATATCGTAACGCTTACAAACGGCAAGGGACTTACGGCCAAGATAATAACTTACGGCGGAATTATAATTGCATTCGATGTGCCGGATAAAAATGGAAAACCTGGGGATATTGTCCTTGGATTCGATAATCTGGATAGCTATCTAAAAGGGACACCATATTTCGGGGCCATAATCGGACGATATGGCAATCGTATCGGAGGGGCAAAGTTCACGCTCGATGGCAAAGAATATAAGCTGACCAAAAATGAAGGAGAGAATATCCTGCATGGCGGTAAGGTCGGCTTTGATAAAGTTCTTTGGAAAATTGAGAACGCACAGGCAAAGGGCAAGAAAGCCGAGTTGAAGCTTAGCTACACGAGCAAAGATGGTGAGGAAGGTTTCCCCGGCACTCTCAAATGCTTTGTCACTTATACACTAACAGCGGATAACAAGCTGGAGATGAAATATGAAGCCACAACGGATAAACCGACAGTTGTGAATCTGACCAATCATTCTTACTGGAATCTCGCGGGACAGGGTAATGGCGATGTCCTCGGTCATGATTTGACGATAAACGCGGATAAATTCACGCCTGTCGATAAAGGCCTGATACCTACAGGCGAGCTGAAAAATGTAAAGGATACGCCGCTTAATTTCACAAAGCCACTGGCGATTGGCTCACGAATAAAACAGGTCGATATCGGCGGATATGACCATAATTTCTGCCTCAATGGCAAAGGCAAGATGAAGACCGCGGCCGTTGTTTATGAGCCGGCAAGCGGCCGAGTAATGGAGATAAAAACGACTGAGCCGGGAATTCAATTCTACAGCAGTATCTATCTCGATGGCTCTATAAAGGGTAAAGAAGGCAAGACCTACAATAAATACGGCGCATTATGCCTGGAGACTCAGCATTATCCCGATTCACCAAATAAGCAGAATTTCCCATCGACAGTATTACGGCCGGGCGAAAAATACGAGACCGTGACAATTCACACGTTCTCGGTGAAATAGAAATATTGCTGATTGTCATTCTGAGCGAAGCGAAGAATCTCAACTTTCAAAGCCCAGATGCTTCGCTGCGCTCAGCATGACAGTAGGGTGTGCTGTACACACCAGATATATTAAAAAGGTGGGCACACTCCACCCTACAGTTTCATTTTCTCAGGCAAGATAGACTTTATCGCCCGATTTGATAGAAGGTATGTCCTTAATTTTTTTAAGAACATCTTCTCTGGCCAGGGCAAATTCGGGTTCGATCTCTATAATACAATCAGGTGAGCCATCATTTTTTCTGGGAACCTTAATTCCTGCTGATTCGAGCCAAGAGGCCGCCCTGTCCATCATCATTTGTCTTGCGGTTTGTGCGCTATCTACTCCTGATGCGTTTTTAGTCGGGGCAAATTCTTCGCTTCGGAGCGTCTCGAGGATTATCGATTTCGAAGTCAAAGGCAGGGCATCAAAGACAAAACTTTCGAGCTTAATGCCATTTGGCTCTTTTGGGTCAATTTTATTACCTTGCTCATTGACATAGGGGATTTTCTTTACGGCCCTGTGCAAGGGCAGCGCAAATCCGTGTTTATTAAGCTCTTCGACAAAAGAGACACTGATAATATGAATTGCGATACTTCCCAGTCCGAACACAAGCGAACCATCTGGATTTTTCTTTTCAGCAAGCTCGTTGGGCATGTCGCTGTATTCGATTACCGTCATTTTTCCATCCGCCAGGCAGAAATTGCCGAGCTTCTCGAATGGCCCGGTTTTACTTAATGCCTTCGAGGACATCTGTGCTTTTTCAAGGGCATGGAGGCCAATAAAAAGAGGGTCAAAAATATTTATCAGAGGATTATCGACCTGGAAATAGCTGATGTATTCGATGCCTCTTTTTTTCATATCAGCCAAAGCGCCGCTATTATAGAGTGCGCGTAAACTGCCGCCGTGGCCATCAGGTGAAGTCGCGATAGTATCAATATCAGCCAGAAGTATCTTGCCGTCTAAAGAAAAATTGGGCAGTGTGCCCTGCTGAAATAAAACGACATCTTTTTTATTTAGGCCCCAATACTTATTAGAAGAAAAAGTATCGACCGTCTGCTGGTGATTAAGCGGGCTTGTCATAATATACCATGGGCAAACCTGATCGAATTTTTTGCCTGCGGCAGCAATCATTTCAGCGAAAATTTGAAATAGTGTTTTATTTCTTACCGGGCTGATGCGAAAATTTCCCTTCGGTCCATCGAAGCCCAACCTTGTTCCCTGACCGCCTGCTACTACAAAGGCCGCGACCTTGCCTTGCGAGATGAGTTTCTCACCGAATTTTTTTGCCTCATCGAATTTATTCTGCTCTGAGTTTGACGGCTTATTTTTATAAAATGGTGCGGGGGCAATATTGGCCGGGAGCTTAAATGGAGTTTCGTTCAAAACGTATTCTGATTTCCAACGGTCTAATTGGGCTAAATCCAGAGTTTTTATCTGACCTAAAAGCTGCTCTTTACCGGCCAAATCGAGCCGATTCCAAAACGCCAGAAGGTGCTCTTGCCCGTATTTTTTTACATTTTTTTGAAGCTCTTTGTCATTAATCATAGGCTTTTTCCCCTTAAAAACCGCGTTTATATGATATTTTTGAGGAATTTTCAAGCTTAATTGCGCTTTTTGCCGACAAGCTTATTGACAAAGGTATAGGGCGGCACTATACTAAAGTTGTAGTATAGGCAGGTAAAAGTAGCAGTAGTTATTATATAATGTTAGCCGTAATTATAATTTACCTTCCAATATCATAACCTGCCTTAGAAGTGGTTGGCTTTAGAAATTCAAAATCAACGGCGATCTTGATTTTTTGAAAAACCAGCCAACAAGTCCGAAAAAATCTGATTTAATTGTGTGTTTTGCCGGCCGGTTCCGAAGCGAAAAATTAATTGAGATTCGCTGAGAACTCGGGCGATACTGTGTGTGGTCGAAAACAGATTGCATTAATCCGTCTAAACCAAGCCCAATGTGCTTAGGACGGCCGGATTGCGAATCTCAGAAAAGCGTAAGGAGAAAAAACATGAAAAAGAAAGGTTTTACATTAGTCGAGCTGCTGGTCGTAATTGCCATCATAGCTCTGCTGATGGGCATCCTGATGCCGGCACTGGCAAGGGTCAGGATGATTGCCTACCGTATGGTTTGTGGTTCAAACCTGTCCGGTATAGGTAAAGCCCTGCTGCTCTATGCAGGCGATGCCCAGGAAACATATCCAATGCCAGGTTATCAGCAGTTGCCGGTAGTTTATGCTGTCAGTGGCAAGATTCCTAACTTCTCGGGCGGCGAGACTTTTGGCACACCACAAAATGCTTTTGCGTTTCCCAACGCCGGCGGACAGGCAACAATTGGTTCTGTGTTTTATATGCTTGTAAAATATCAGGATGTTTCACCAAAACAATTCAATTGCAAAGGCGACTCAAGGTCAGAGATTTTCAAACTAACCACCTACACCACCACGACACAGACAGATATTACCAAGGTTTATGATTTCGGCTCGGCTCCCGGTAAGCATAACAGCTATGCATATCATTTCCCGTTTGCAAAGGCCTATGCTGCCAACGCTGAAGCGGGATACCCGGTATCAGTCAACGCTAAACCCGGCTGTCCTCTTGCCGCGGACAGAAATCCCGCGCTGGATAGAAACGCCCAGGCTTATATTAGGGGCGATGGCTCAACCCCCGGCGGACTACTCCCTAGCGGTGCTACAGGCGACCTGCCGTGCACAGCATGGGTCACCAATAATAATGAATACAGGGACAAAGATTTTATGTATAACGCCTATCCTCATCAAAGAGAAGGTCAAAACGTGTTATACAATGATGGGCACGTGAAATTCGAATCAACCGCCAATGTCGGCGTAGATAATGACAATATCTATCAAAGAGAGCTGGCTCCACCCAGTTTTATTGATTCCAGCCATTCTCGCCCGGCTAAAAGAGAAAGAGAGGCCTGCGGAATTTTCCCGAACATAGCAGTAACCACAGGCACATATGGACAGCTTGTTCCGGCAGAAGTTGAAGATTCAATGCTTGTTAACGAGGTTGCACCTTAATATCTGACGTATAGCTGTTCATCAACAAACATTACGGCCTTATACAATATGTATAAGGCCGTTTTTTTTACATCATTTTTCCGCCGCTTTGTCAGAATATAAATTTGATTTTATATAACACTTAACCCAGTCCCAGTGCAGAATAATGTGCACAAGCATCAGCACGATAAAAGCTATGCCAACCCACAGATGAATATCTCCAAATTCTCCTCTGCTTATTCCCAAAATTTTCGCTTCATTAGGGCCATGCTTGTGCGGCAAAGCAATTATGATTCCGGATATTGTTAATCCCAACAAAGCAAGAAAGCTTGCAATATCTATAATAAAATTTTTAGTCTCTCGTCTCATAAAGCAGGTTCCGTTTAAAAATGTTTTCTATTTTTCATTCACAAAATAAAACGCAGCATAAGACAGCTTATATTTCAGAGATTCACACGATATCGCTGTCACATAATGATTAGATTACCACGTTTGCGTCACCGTGTATTGCAGGGTGGCTGTTGAATTTGGCTCGATGGTAACCTCAAACCTCGCTGTATGAGCATCTTTTTTTATAAACTTATGTGTTGTCGGCTCAATCATCCAGTTCACCCATCGGGGTATATGCTCATCTATAAAAACAATTACAGCCTGCTCCTTGCGATTTCGCAGCTCAACCTTGTGAGTCTCTTTGTTCATACGTCTTTCATGTCTGCTGTCAACCAGCGTGTGCTCAGCGACAATATCAAATGCATCGCCTATATAAAGCGTAAGTTTCTCATCCTTAGGCGTATGGTCAATCTCATCTTCGCCTGCGAATTGAAGGCTGTTATCGGCAGGATCCTTTTTGAAAACCCGTACTCTCCCCTTTGGCAAAGCTATGCCGAGTTTATTTTCTTTTTTGTTCTTGAATTCAATCTTTACATTGACCTTGCCTTTGCCCTGGCTGCTTTGCGGGTACCATTCGGAGCCGCGATCATATACAAATATTTTTTTGGCGGCAACACCCTGGGCCGGCTCTATAAACTCAATCTGCTTGACCTGGTTATTGTTTATAGTGCTCTTTCTGCCAAGCGTATACATGTGATATTCCATAAAGGGCTTTTCCTCGAAAGCGGGCGCCTCTGCCGCCATCATATCCATTGCCTTGGCCCTTCTTGCCTGTGGAACAACCGGCTGTATTCTTCTAACATCTCCCGCTATCAGCTTTAATGCCGCATCCTTGTAACCTGCGCCGCTTCTGTTATCAATTGTCACCCAGCCGGAAAAATCCAAAGCGGTATCATTAGCGTTTAGCACAGCCGTATAATCCGCCTTCCAGCTTACATCTGCCGTCGTATAAGCCGCCTCGCAAAGCTGCTCACCGGCCTTTTCTGCCTTGGCAAGCCAGACAAGCGTCGGCCTTGTCACCAAATCCCGGGGCAGCTCTTTTAGCTTAATCTCCTCAATTGCGCTCCTTCCTATCATTTCAATACCATTTACGCCTTTAATAATCAAATCCTGTCCCACTGCTGCCAGTAATGTCCCCTCAATTGATTTTCCTGAATCTGACCCGCTGCCCTTTACGGCCACAAGGACCTCTTTATCAATATATCTCTTCAGCAAACTTTCAGAATTTACAAGGTCATACTCGTAATTCTGTTCCAGGACCGAGACATCTCCGGGTGATGATAAACATTCAAATTTAACGCTGGTCGGGTCTATAGCCGATGCCACATCTGTAAATCGGACCGAGTTTTGTCCTTTCTCAAACTTCATATTGCGGGCATCTCTTACGACAGCGAAATTATCGTTATAAATCGTAAGGCCAATCCCGGGTTTATTCGATTCAGCAGGTGCAGCAGCTAAGTTGTATGTTCCGATAAAATTAATTAAAACTACCGCAAAAAAAGCTGTGCTCCTCATTCATTTTCTCCTTAAAAATTATTTTCTATACTATAAGTATGCGCACAAAAAAGATATTCGCATAAATTGTATTTTTTGGCAAGATTGGTTTTATTCTTTTGATTAATGAAGACCGATAATGTTCAAAGTTCATCTTTTTTGAAAAATGAATGTAAAACTCTGTAACCAAAAAATTAAAAAAACAAATGTGCAGTTTGGGCTGTAATAATCGCGTGATAGAACTTTGCTTATTGACGAGCCGTCAAAAAAGCATTATTATCGGCACATCATGCGGATGTGGCGGAACTGGCAGACGCGCAGGCTTCAGGAGCCTGTGGGCATTGCGCTCGTGGAGGTTCGATTCCTCTCATCCGCATTGCCTCACAAATTTTCCTGCGACTTTATTCAGCCTGCAATTTAATTAAAGGCCCCCATTAGGCCGATAAATAGGTGGGATAAACTACATTCTCAGGACGTCTTTTTCGAGGCGCTGAAAATTTATGACAAATATATTATGGACATTTGAATATCGTATAACGCAATTGCAGCCGGATATGCTCTTGGCTGTGGGAATTGTATTTTGCGCTTTAGGCCTTTTCTTATGGCTCGGAGGACTTGGTTTCAAAAAAATCATGTATACTATAGCAGGGGCTTTTTTCGGAGCTTTCTGCACTTTACTGATTACCGCGGCAAACCCTCTCTTAGGCGCGGCACTGATAGGGATATTCGCTCTTCTTGCGCTTAAACTGCAGGAAAGTTTCTTTATGGTTGTTGCTTCTGCCTTTGCCGCCGCATTAGGTTTCTATCTTCTAATTCGGCCATATTACCAGTCATCGAACAATCTGTTATTGATAATGCGGCAATTAGCCGTAGATATCCCCTTCTATAATTGGCCAATACTTGCCGCAATGATTGCGCTTCCGTTTGCTGTAATTTCCTGGCCATCGACTTCGGCCGTCTTTAATTCGGCGGCCGGGGCAGTAATGATGCTTGTCGGGACGATTATATTTTTACTATATTCAGGATTTGAAGTTTTCGGTCACCTGAAAACCCGAACCGAATTATATATTGAGGCATTCGGAGCTGCAACAATATTGGGCTCTGTCATCCAGACTATGCTGCTGCCTAAGATAAGCACACGATTTGCCGCGGTAAAAGGTGCCAAAGCTAAAAGAACAAAAGTTAAAAAAGGCGATGCCGGAGCTGTTGAAAAAACTGTAACCTGGCGAACATCTTAAGCCTGATTTAGCGAAGATGAATTTCGAAAAGGAGAAGCGTAAATGAGCTTTTTGCTTCTAACGGCTCAAAGTAAGGAATATGTGCAGCATTTTGAAAATGCCGCAGAATACGGGACCCGTTATGTTACACAGGCACTCGATTTCATTTGGCAGCAAGCCACAATTCTAACCCCCCTTCAGGCAGTCATTGGAATATCTTTCGGCGTTATCATCCTTATGTATGGTTTACGCATCTATAAAGCGCTTACCGTCATTGGTTTTGGCCTTATCGGTCTGCATTTAGGGCTCTGGATTGGAACCCAATTTGATAGACCACTGCCGGGTGCGATCGTTGGGTGCGTTTTATTGGTTGTATTGGCGATACCATTAATACGATGGGCAGTTGCACTTTTGGGTGCAGTTTCAGGCGGCATACTTGCATCCGGGGTATGGCATGCATTTAATCTGCCGCAGGAATATGTCTGGGCGGGAGCGCTTATAGGGATTGTCGCAGGTTTTATGGTATCATTTGTTATGTTTAAACTCTGCGTTACGTTATTTACAAGCTTTTCAGGCACTTGCCTGGTCATGGTTGGTGCGTTTTCGTTAATTTACCGCTTTGAAACCTTCCAAATCGAACCGCCAACAAAGCATCTAAATGAGCTTTATTACGGCAATCACTGGTTTTTGCCGCTAATCCTTTTTGTAGGAACTATGCTGGGGATACTTATGCAATTTAGGCCGTCTAAAGGCGAAAAAGAAAAGTAATTTAAGATTTTTAATATTTTTTACAAGAATTTAAGCCGAAAAGTCCCATAATGTCCCCACTAACTTCTCGTAAGCAAAGATTGAAAAAAATTTTCAAGTAAAACCCGCAATTTACCTAAATACTCTAATCTTCCCAATTTAACATAGCCGATATGATAATTATCAAAAATTACTCTAATATGGAGATTAGACATGACTGAATCAAGTGAAGCGACAGTAACGGTTGAACAGAGAAAGAATATTAGAACACAAGTAGCATGGCCGGTGAGTGTGTGGCTGCCGGAAGCGAATAAATTTTTCAACGGCAGGAGCACCAACATAAGCTCCAGCGGTGTGCTGGTGCGAGTGCCGGCGACGACGCCGCTGAGGGCGGGTCATGTGGTGGAATTGAATTTTCCAAGGACAATGGCGCTTGCAAAAAGAAAAGGCAGCTTTGCCAGGATTAAGTCTGGCCGTGTTGTGAGAGTGGAAAGAGGCGAAGTGCTCGAGGACGCGACAATAGGTATCGGCATCGTCTTCGAAGCTATTGAGGTGTAAACCACGGATTAGCACGGATTTACACGGATTTACATTGTTTATAAATTTGAAATAAGAGATGCCGGGATTAAGGCATCTGCTGACAGCACATTTAAGGTTCGGAGAAAGTTACGGCCGGCGAGTGGTTGGAGACGCCGGCCATTTTTTTTGCCACAAAGTCACTAAGACACGAAGATTTTTTTACCTAAGATCACATTAATTTCATTAAAAAATTCTTCTAAAAAATGAGCAAATTTGAGAAATTGCAACCTCGTTTTTAGCGGAAAAAGAGCATATTTTATTGTGAAATTCAGAATCGCACCCTCGTTTTTAGGTCAAAAAGGGCTATGGGGAGGCGCGAAACGTGTAAAACATGACTCGCGGCGCGTGACTGGTGACTCAAAACATACCCCTAACGTACCCGAAACGGTACCGAAACGACCCCTATATGACCCCCAAATGACGGAGGACAGAAAACGGAGGACGGAGGACGGAAGGCAGAATAATTTTGAGTTTTGAGTTTTGAATTTTTAGTTTTTAATGTTTAGTTTTGAATTGCGGAATAAAAGGTGGGTACCCGGCAGAAGAACCAAGAAGTCTGGGTCCCAGCTTTCGCTGGGATCTTCGCTGCGCTACGAAGGAATTTAATTTAATGCGTGATTGTCCCTAATTACTAAATTACTATATAAGACTTGAAACTTACAGGGTTATCTTTATTTCCAAAATCCGATAATCGGTATCGGTTTGCTTATGTCATCATGAAAGAAAAACTGGATCAATTCATAGAACCATACTCTTCTTCCAATGTTATTATACCAGAACATAGCCCTGCGAAGTCCCTTATCTTTTTGGAAAAGCCAGCGGAAAACAGCCTTCGGCCGAGTTTGCAATATCAACTCTATTAATTTCATATAGAGTATTACTATCCAAGGTCTGAGATTTTTTAATTCCATTACCTGATGTTTGTAGTCCCATTTTGTCTGGTCGAGCTGAATGATATTTTTATCCTTAATCTGTTCAAAATATGGGGTCCATTTATGGGGCGTGACATATAGCAGCTGAATCTGGTCCGGGTCGTATTCAAGAAGATGTTTTAAGCTATGATAAAAATCTTTTGTCTTTTCTTCACCGAAGCCTACAACATAAGTGGCCATAGAGAGAATGCCATGTTTTCTCAATAATTGAATGGCAAGCTTATCTTCGCTTATGGAACTATTCTTTTTAATCTTGTCTAAAATTGCTTCATCATAATTCTCAATACCTAACAAGAATCTTTCAAAACCAGCCTGTTTATACAAATGAAGGTATTGAGCATCCCTGACAATACTGTCGGCTCTTGTAGAACCAATTAAAATGAGCGGAAGTTTTTTGGCAATTAAGGCCTGCAAAAATTCTATCCAGACTTTTTGATCTGCAGAAGGATTTTCGTCAGCAAAATTTATGACTTCAATTCCATAACGATGATGAAGCATTTCAATTTCATCAGCCAGCAATTGGGGACTTCTATGGCGCCATGTTCTCCAAAACTTGCTCTGGCCGCAATAACTGCAGGGATAAGGACAACCCCTGGAAAACTGGATAACAACAGCCTTCTTTTTTCCCCAATATGTATAATTGCGGCCGGCCATTAACTCCCAGCCAACTCTATAAGCATCGATATTTGTTATAGGCTCAGCAGACGCTGTTTTTATAACTATATTTTGCGATCTAAATGCGATTCCTTTTACTTTTTCTAAATCATCTTTATGCTCTAACGCATGCAGCAAATCTAAAGTAATTTGTTCGCCTTCGCCGCAAACCACAAAGTCAATCTGGGGATTATCTTCCAATATTTCTCTCCAATGAAATGTTGGGAAAACTCCGCCGATAACAACAGTTATGTTTGGGCTTTTCGATTTAATCATTTCGGCGATTTTATTGATTATTGGCTGTGCAGAAGTCGAACCGGAATGTCCTAATAAAACCGCATCCGGATTGAAATCCAAAGTTTTATTTACAATTTTCTCAAACGGCAGGTTATCAAAATCGGCATCTAATAATTTTACATTGAAGGCATTGTCAATTAAGGGGCCGCCAACAGCAAGCAGTCCCAAAGGAGGCAAATGTTCATCCGGCAAACGACTCCCAATCGACCGATGAGGCGGATTTATCAGTAGAATATTCATTTTTTAGCCCTTTCATTGCCGTTTAACTTTTCAAGCAAGTCACTGTGTCTGTCTATAAGTAAAGAGCAATAAAAAGAGGAAAGCTGTCATATTATTTTGATATTTTATAAAAAAATAATATTTTCTAAAAAATTCAAATCTTCTTTCCGAGAAAAAAAAATTCTTTAAAATGCTGTCAGGTTTTTATGATTTATTCGTCCTTTATTATGAAAGCAACGTTCAAAAGGAGCTTTGATTGGACAGATGTGATAATGAAAAACCGGTTACTTCAGAAATGAATATAGACGGGTTTGCCTACAGTCAACTGGTGAAGGATTATTCTGCGCGAATATTTGCGATCTGTTTTGGCATGCTTTCGAACAGAGCTGACGCTGAAGATGTCACTCAGCAGGTTTTTTTAAAAGGTTTTAGCGATATAAAGCAGCTGCGCGATAAAAATAAATTTGGTCCATGGATAACTCAAATAGCAAAACATATTTGTCTGGATCAACTGCGAAAAAGAAAATTAAATAATATAGCCCTAAAACAAATGGCGACAAACGATTCAAAAGAAGAAATAAATTATGATGAAGATCACTCCAGGCTCCAATTAGTCCTGGAGCAGTTAACAGAAGAATACAGGGTTCCCCTGATGCTTTTCTATTTTGACGGGCAAAGCACAAAAAAGATTGCTGAGACATTAGAAATTACAGTCGCTACGGCACAAACCCGCTTAAGCAGAGCCAGACAGAAATTGCGGGAAATTTTAAGCACCGAAGGGGGCGAACAATGAACATAGATTGTGAAAAAATAAGAGAAAAACTTGCTGAATTAATTAATGATCACATTGACCCTCAAGAGGACAGTGCATTATCAAATCATTTAAAACAATGCCCTGGATGCGCCAAATACTACAATGAACTGAAACATGATGACGAGGCATTGAGCGATTTCGCGAATTCTATGCAGCCGGTTATAAGCAGAATAGAAATAAAAATAAATAAACAATTAGAAACTGAAAAAATAAATACTATTCCAATTCGGAAGTATAGAATTCTGAAATTAGCTGCTGCTGCATTAATATTTTTTGGCATTATTGTCACCTTAAATCAATTCGGGATATTATTCGATGGCAGCAGCACCGCATGGGCAAAAGTATCACAAATCATTCTTGAGGTTCGAACTATAACTTTCAATATTTCAATAGGAAAAGGCCCTGTTGTTGCCTGTGCCGCAAGCGGCAAAAAATTTAAACAGGAACTCCCAAACGGCATCGAGGCCATATTTGATTATGACAAAAGCAAAATGCTAGTGCTTAATCCAAACGATAAAACGTCTATGAATATAGATTTAAGCGGATTGCCTATTATGCCGTCTAACATGTTTGGGAATTTAAAATCAACTATCGAAATTCTTAAACAATGCCCCGACACAATTGTCAAACGGCTTGGCAAAAAAATTATCAATAATAATGAGGCGGCAGGGATTCATGTATATCTGGATACAAGTATAGATCTTGAAATATGGTATACAACAAAAGACGATGTTCCAATTTTGATTTTAGCTGAAAAAATGATAGGACAAACCAATGTCACCTTCAGCGATTTCAATTTTGAGACAATTACGGATGAATCTGTTTTTGATCTGCGCACGCCGGAAAACTACACCAAAATAGAATCTGTAAAAATGGACCTTAAAAACCTGTCAGAACAGGATCTTATCGACGGCCTAAAGGCATGGGCAGGTTTGATGGGCAATAAATTTCCAGAAAAGCTCGATTTGGCAATTATTCAGGAACATTCTAAGGACATAGAAAAAATGTTAAATGAAAAAGGAACAACAGATATAGAGAAAGCACTGATAGTAATAAAAATAATGCGGGGACTGATTTTTATAAGCCAACTGGAGGTTAAATGGTATTACAAAAGTGACAATATAGAATTAGGCAATGCAAATAACGCAATCTTCTGGTATCAGCCCGAGAGGTCAAAAACATATCGGGTGCTCTATGGTGATTTACACTTTGCAGATGTCGAAGCTGAAAATCTTCCAAAAACACTCTTAAGAACTGATTAGAGACTATTTTTAAGGAGGATTAAAAATGTTTAATATATTTGAACAGCCATGGACATTATTAATAGCCGCTGCTGCTGCATTTCTTATTATATTTATTATTCGCGCATTAATTCCTGAAAAAAGACGATGGTGGCAATTATGTATACCTGTCGTAATCGCGCTGTTTGCATTTGTGATAGATATCATTGTTGAGACGGACCGGGAACAGATTAATAATATAATCATAAGCTGTGTCCAAGCATCAAAAAAACAAAATTCAAAAGCAATTGAAACTTTTATATCATCAGACTACGAAGATTCGATGCACCAGAGCAAGGAAGAAATAATGATCTATTGCAGGGCCATACTTTCGGAGCCGGCCATAAAAAGATTTGTAACATTAGAACAAATCATGGATATATCAAGAACAAACGCAAAGGTTCTTCTTAAAGGTGTTATATTTTTTGACGAAAAAAGCCGCTTTTACAAAGAATTAAAGCCGGCAATGATTCTTAAATTTGAATTAGGTCTAAAGAAGTACCCTAATAAAAAATGGCAAATAAACCGTGTCGAAGTTTTAGAAATAGATAACCAGCCTATTAAATGGGATGCTATAGAAGAATAGGTGCGCCCCCGGCCGGAGGCCCTTCTACTCCGCTCAGGACAGGCTGGGGTTATATACAAACAACCTCAAGACGGTTGTTAAAAATCCGGCAGGGACTGACAAGGACTTTCACAGACGGACACGGACGGGTTCCAGAAGACGGAGGGCGGAGGACGGAAGAGATTGCTTCGCTAAAGCTCGCAATGACTTGAGCCAATGTCTCGATTGCGCCCCCGGCCGGAGGCTGGGGTTATATACAAACAACCTCAAGACGGTTGTTAAAAATCCGGCACGGACTGACAAGGACTTTCACCGACGGACACGGACTGGGGGGACGGATTTGAGATTTAAGATTTAAGGGGTGGTCCTCGGCCGGAGGCTGGGCAGCAAAAGCGTTTGGATTAGAGACAAATGTGGACATGGTGGACGGACTTGAACTTTATCTGTTTTGTTTTCTGATGCGATACAATCGTTCTGTAAAGCCGCCCTGTTTTTCAAAAGTATCTGCCTGTGACGCCAATTGCCTATCGAGCAGATAGCAGCAGAGGTTAAGCAGCGAAAGCGCAGCATTTGCGACTAAACAAAAGTCCGGCACGGACTGACAAGGACTTTCACCGACAGTCACGGAGCCCCTATCGGTTTTGGTTTTGTCAGTGTTAGTCCGTGTGTGTCTGTGATTGTCCATTCTTTTTGCCGTGTTTTTCTCTTCGGCCAGCCAGACCAGCACATCATCCACTTTGCCACAGCGTCTTGCCTTAAAACGCTTGAGCGACGGATGATCCGGCCTCCACAATGACAATCCTCTTTGCCTCAAGAAATCCTCATAATCCAAACGCAGTTCCTCCAAGCTTGCGCGGGCTACTCCGGTCAGTTTTAATTCAGTTTTTTTCGATACGGCCGAAGCCATACTGCCTTCAGCGATATTTTGCACACCTGACCTTGCCGCTTGAATCATTTGGTCGCGGGTTCTGCTGAAAGGTCAATGTAACGTTCTACAAACCTGACTGTCACATCATAAACAAGCTGAGCCAACTGGAAACTTTTGAGCTTACGATATCCTCCGTATTTTGAAATCAGCTTCTCTTTTTGCGCCATTTTTTATTTTTCCTCTAAGTCCAATTTGTCCATTATGTCCATAAACGTCCCTTATGTCCACTTTTTCATGGATTCTTTACAACGCTATGCAATATCAGCATTTTTCGCTTATAATGTCTCGATGCTATTTTTCAAAAGATGGAAAAGAAAGAAGATAAAGAGGCAGGAATTTCCGAGAGACTGGGAAGTTATTTTAAATCGAGTACCCTATTATCAGCGCCTAAATGAATTAGATAAAATCGAACTCAAGCAGCATATAATGGTGTTTCTCGCTGAGAAACACTTCGTAGGTTGTGGGGGGCTTTCAATAACGGATGAGATAAGGGTGGTGATAGCGGCGCAGGCGTGCGTATTGCTATTGCACAGGGAGACCGATTTCTATCCGGGCTTGCATTCGATACTGGTTTATCCGGCCGCATACGTGGCAAGGGCGACAAGGCACATTGAAAACGGGATTATCGAGGAGGGATACGATATACGGCTGGGTGAGTCGTGGAGGCACGGGTCGGTGGTATTGAGCTGGGACGATGTGCGGCGCGGGACGGCCGACGTGCGGGACGGGCATAATGTGGTGTTTCATGAATTTGCGCATCAGATAGATAGCTCGGCCGGAGTGGGGGATAGCTCGCAGGTTTTGCAGGAGCGCTCGACGTTTATCGCGTGGGCGAGGGTGCTGCATAAGAATTTTGCCAGGCATCAGCAGGATTTGCAGAGCAGGCGGCCGACATTGCTGGGGGCGTACGCGGGGAAGGATGCGGCAGAGTTTTTCGCGGTGGCGACGGAGTATTTTTTCGAGCGGCCCGGGGACCTGAAAAGGACGTATCCGGATTTGTACAGGGAATTGAGCAAGTTTTATCAGCAGGAGCCCGCTTCGCTGTAGACGAAGCGGAAAATTCAAATAACAAACAAATTTCAATTACCAAAAATTCACAAATCAAATTTTCATTGCAAAGCGGGCGGAATGGATGATAAAGTAGTTATTGGAAAGTAATGAAAAACAGCAAAATGGTTTAAATATGAGGCGGTATTAGTATGAAAAGAGCTGCGATAGTGATTTGGGTATTGGGGATGCTGGGGATGTCTTCATCATCGAATGGTTATTTTATGGTTTATAAAATGAACGGCTCCATTCGCGGGGTTGATGATGTAAATAAGAAAGACTCGGTGCATTTTAAGGCCTACCTGGTGATGAATTTCGCTGATGATGTAAACGAGCTTATCGACGCGAACATGATTATTTACGGGAGAAATTCGGATGACCGCAGGGTTTATACGGTTCTAAACGCAAGCGACAGCAACGGGTTTTTGAATGCCAGGGTACTGTTTCGCAATCGCCGGAATTTTTATGATATAAGCGGTAATGAACCATTTAATTTCAAGTTTTTTGCGATGGGGGAGGTTCATAAAACGAATATCGGGCTGCCGTCGAGAGAAAAGGTGGTATCTACATTCGAAAGCGAGATAAGCTCGGAGGATGCGATGTTTTTGAGCGCGGGTGAACGCATCACCGGGGTTGGTTGGATTAATGCAACGATGTACGGCCTGGCGACCAAGTCGATTAATGACCCGGATAATGATGTGGCGCCGAAGACGCAGGACGGGATTGTTGAGACGCTAATAGAAATTTTGGAAGATGATCATTACAGGCCGGCCGTTTTAGTGGAAGAGGGTGACGACCCGCCGCCACTGCCTTTATGAACATACATAATTGAAATAACAGGCCCGTCAAGGTTAATGGCGGGCTTTTTTTATTGATGCGGGCGGATTGATTATCGGAGGGAAATTGCGTATCATTGGAGCAAATATGTTTTGTGGAGGTATATATTTATGAATAGAAATTTGTTTTTGGCTGGGATTTTAATCCTTGGATTGGCCGGGATATGCCGGGCTGCGGAACCCAAAGGGATTAAGCCATTGGATATAAATGCGATAGCGCCTGATTTTTCGCTGCCGGGAGTGGATGGCAGGGAATATAGCCTTGCGGATTTTAAGGATGCCAAGGTGCTGGTGATTGTGTTTACGGCAAATCACTGCCCTACGGCACAGGCATACGAAGACAGGATTATGCAGCTTGTGACTGATTTTAAAGATAAGGGCGCGGCGGTGGTCGCGATTTCGCCGAATGACCCGCTGGCGGTGCGGCTCGATGAGCTTAGTTACTCGGACATGGGCGATTCGTTCGAGGATATGAAGATTCGGGCGAAGGAGCGGAATTTTAATTTTCCGTACCTTTATGATGGAAAGACGCAGGAGGTGTCGCGAAAGTACGGGCCGGTGAGCACGCCGCATGTTTTTATTTTCGATAAGGACAGAAGGCTGCAATACACGGGGGCGATTGATAATTCAGAGGACCCCAAAAAGATAAAAAAGAGCTTTGCGCGTGATGCGATTAATGAATTGCTGGACGGTAAAGAGGTTACGATAAAGAAGATGAAGACGGTGGGCTGCTCGATTAAATGGGCGGACAAGCGAAACTCGGCCGCCAAGGCGTTAGCGGAGTGGGCGAGAGAGCCGGTTGAAGTGAATTTGATGGACTCAAACGGAGTTGGCGAGATTATGAAGAATAACTCGGGCAAACTGAGGCTGGTGAATATCTGGGCGACGTGGTGCGGGCCGTGTGTGTTTGAGATGCCGGAGCTGGTGACGATAAACAGGATGTATCGAAACAGAAAATTCGAGATGGTGACAATCAGCGCGGATGTGCCGGATAAAAAGGATGATGTTATAAAATTTTTGAAGGATAAGCAGGTATCGTGCAGGAATTATCTGTTTAACTCCGATGACAGGACCGAACTTGGAGAGGCGATCAAGGGATGGGAAGGCGGGATACCTTATACTGTGATTATTAAACCCGGCGGAGAGATAATTTATCAGCATTTAGGAGTAATTGAGCCATTGGAAGTGAAAAAGGTAATTGTGGGATATCTGGGAAGATACTACTTTTAAAAAGTAAAAATTAGATTCCTCCAGTACGGTCGGAATGACATGAGGTGAAAAAATTGGCTGAGACGTTATTTTATAAGATACTTGGAAAACATATTGTCGATGGAAATCTTACGGCCGGTGAGCAGATTGGGATAAGGATTGACCAGACGCTGACGCAGGATGCGACGGGGACGACGGCGTTCCTGCTATTTGAGTCGATGGGGGCAGGGCGAGTTCGAACCGACTTATCGGTAAGCTACATCGACCATAATATGGCGCAGTTCGGGCCGGAAAACCATAATGACCATTTGTATCTGCAGACGATAGCGGCCAAAAGCGGCGTGTATCATTCGCGTGCGGGAAACGGGATTTGTCACCAGGTGCATTTGGAGAGGTTCGCAAAGCCCGGGGCGACATTACTTGGAAGCGATTCGCATACGCCGACGGCGGGCGGGATTGGTTCGATTGCGATAGGGGCGGGCGGACTGGATGTGGCGGTGGCGATGGGAGGCGGGCCGTTTTATTTGACTTGTCCAAAGGTTATTGGAGTGAAATTGACCGGCCAATTGCCGGACTGGGTTGCGGCAAAAGATGTAATAATAAAATTATTAAGCATACTGACGACAAAGGGAAACGTCGGGTGGGCGGTTGAGTACTTTGGGCCGGGAGTTACGACTTTAACTATTCCGCAGAGGGCGACGATTACGAATATGGGGGCGGAGCTTGGAGTAACGACGAGCATTTTCCCAAGTGATGAGCAGACCAAAAAGTTTTTGGCGGCGCAAAAAAGAGAAAAAGACTTTAAATCAATGGCGGCTGATGCCGGGGCGATTTATGACCGGCTAATTGAGATAGATTTATCGAAATTAGAGCCGATGGCGGCATGCCCTTCTTCGCCGGATAACGTAAAGACGGTTGCTGAGATATCGGGAAAAGAGGTTGGCCAGATTGCGATAGGAAGCTGCACGAATTCGAGCTTCGCGGATTTGATGATGGCGGCGGCGGTCTTGAAGGGAAGAAAGATAGACCCGAAGGTGGAATTTGCTATTGCGCCGGGGAGCAGAGAAGTTTTGAATATGATTGCAGGTAACGGTGCACTGGGGGACATAATATCGGCGGGCGCAAGAATTCTTGAAAGCGGCTGCGGTCCGTGCATCGGACTCGGATTTTCGCCGGCTGAAGGGGCGGCGAGCCTGAGAACTTTTAACCGGAATTTTAGCGGCCGGACTGGAACAAAGGATGATAATGTATTTTTGATAAGCCCGGAGACAGCGGTTGCATCGGCACTGACGGGAAAGATTACTGACCCAAGGGAAACAGAGAAACGATTCGGGATAAAATACCCGAAGATAACGCAGCCTGATGAATTCATTATCAATGACAATATGATTGAGCCGCCATTACCTGAAAAAGGGGCTGCCATGGCGGAGGTCATAAGGGGGACGACAATAGTCGTGCCCCAGCAGCCAAGGCCGTTACCCGCGGATTTGAAGGGCGAAGTCTTAATAAAATGCGGCGACAAGATTACCACTGATCACATAATGCCTGCCGGAGCGTTTTTGAAGCTTCGAAGCAATGTGCCGGAATACGCAAAGGTCGTGTTCCACTGCTTTAATGAAAAAGGAAAATCTACTTTTGCAGAACGCGCAATAAGAGTGAAAAACGAGAAAAAAGGCGGGATAATTATTTCAGGGGCAAGCTATGGACAGGGTTCATCGAGAGAGCATGCAGCTCTTTGCCCGATGTATCTGGGAGTGAGGGCAGTTTTGGCAAAATCAATAGAAAGGATTCATAAGGCCAACCTGATAAATTTCTGCGTAGTGCCGATAGAATTCGCGAATCCGGATGATTACGAAAAAATTAACCAGTCGGACAATCTGAAGATTGATGGTTTAGTAGATGCTGTAAAAAATAAAGATGAAATAAAGATTGTCGAAGAAAACGGCAGATATGAGATTACCGGCAAGCTGAATTTATCGAAGAGGGACAGGGAGATTCTGCTTTCGGGGGGACTGCTGAAGTATACGCTGGAACGGCAAGATGATAAATAATATCCAATATTAAATAACCAATTTTCAATGTCCAATTTTGAATAACGCGAGCTGGAAGCCCGCGACACGAAAAATGATAAAAACGGTGAGCTTATTTGGGACGGCGAGGGCAAGGGCAGGAGATAAGAACTTCAAAACAGCCGAGAAGCTGGGAAGGATGCTGGCCGAGGCAGGTTTTGCGATTGCAAACGGCGGCTATGACGGAACGATGCTTGCGGCGGCAAAGGGGGCAAAGCAGGCGGGCGGCGAAGTGATAGGCGTAACATGCTCGACATTCGAGAGACGATGCGCTAATGAGTTTATCACAAAAGAAATTATTACAAAATCACTGCAGGAACGGCTCGATGAACTTATAAAAATGGGCGATGCCTATGTAGTGCTGCCGGGGGGAACGGGGACGCTATTGGAACTTGCACTTGCGTGGGAATTGAAAAACAAGGGCTTCTTATTGAGCGAAAAACCGATTATACTGTTAGGCGAGTTCTGGGAACCGCTTATAGAGCTTGTAGAGGCAGATGATAAAAACGCAGGGAAGTATTTAACGAAGGCCAACAACCCGGAAGAGGTTATAGAGATATTGAAGAAGAAGTAAAAAGGAAAATAATTTAACCACAGATTTCACAGATTACACTGAAAAATGAAGAAAAGATTCTTAGCAATACTATTGGTAACAACTTGTTTGATGCCGGGATACGCGGCGGAAAAGGGCAATGAGAAGCTTTTGCCGGATGATTATGTTTTTTCAG
>Ga0105091_10000297_pt1 | contig 20124 bp, 19 predicted proteins | sample PPLLak1March2015_FD_87022 | JGI IMG/M metagenome (GOLD analysis project Ga0105091, IMG submission 87022) | Freshwater sediment microbial communities from Prairie Pothole Lake near Jamestown, North Dakota, USA - PPLs Lake P7 Core (1) Depth... | ecosystem: Environmental > Aquatic > Freshwater >... | reverse complement strand
CACCCGCTGGGCCACCCACGGCGAGCCCAAAGAACGCAACGCCCACCCGCATGCCAGCGCTTCGGGCAACATCGTCGTGGTGCACAACGGGATCGTCGAAAATTTTCTGGAGCTGAAAGCAGAGCTGACCGCGGAAGGCGTCAAATTCCGTTCCGAGACCGACAGCGAGGTCATCGCCCACCTGATCGAATTGCATGCCGGCGCGGATACGCCGCTGTTCGAAGCCGTCCGCCGCGCCGTCGCGCGGCTGCGCGGCGCACACGGGATCGTGGCGATCTCCGCCCGCGAACCGGAAACGATCGTCGCCGCCCGGCTGGGCAACGCCGGCGGGGTGACGATCGGGGCCGGGGACGGGGAGATGTTCATCGCCTCCGACATGCCGGCCCTTCTGGATCACACCCGGCGGATGGCCTTCCTCGATTCCGGCCGGATCGCATGCGTCACCCGCAACGGGTTTGCGGTGCAGACCCTGGACGGCACGGCGGTCGAAGTCCCGGTTCAGACCGTCACCTGGGATGCGGCGGCGGCCGAGAAGGGAACCTACACACATTTCATGCAGAAGGAAATCCACGAACAGGTGCGCTCGCTGGGGGATACGATGGCCGGGCGGGTGGATTTCGAAGCCGGGGAGATCTTCCTCCCGACTCTGAACCTCACCCGGGCCCTCGCCCGGAAGATCAAACGCGTGATCCTGGTCGGTTGCGGGACGGCCTCCTACGCCTGCATGGTCGGGCGGATCCTGATCGAGCGGCTGGCGCACATCCCCGCCGAGATGGATATCGCCTCCGAGTTCCGCTACCGCGACCCGATCATCGAACCCGGCACCGTGGTGATCGCGATCTCGCAATCCGGCGAGACGGTCGACACGCTCGCGGCGATGGACGAAGCGCGCCGCAAGGGGGCAACGCTGTGGAGCATCGTCAACGTCGTCGGTTCGCAGGCGATGCGCATCTCCGACGGGTACCTCTCCATGCAAACCGGCCCGGAGATCGGGGTGGCCTCCACCAAGGCGTTCACCGCGCCGCTGGTCGATCTCTTTCTGCTGGCGGTCCTGCTCGGTCAGCTGCGCGGCACGCTGCCGGCGGACGAGCGCAAACGGCGGGTGGCCGAACTGCGGCGCCTGCCCGGGCTGGTCGGGGAATGCCTGGCGCGCGAGTCGGCGGTGGCCGGCGTGGCCGCCGCGCTCAAGGACACCACCCACTGCCTGTACCTCGGGCGGGGAAGCAACATGCCGATCGCTTACGAGGGGGCGCTCAAGCTGAAGGAGATCTCCTACATCCACGCCGAGGCCTACCCGGCCGGGGAGATGAAACACGGGCCGATCGCGCTGGTGGATAAGAGCATGCCGGTGATCGCGCTCGCCCCGCGCGATCCGTGGTACGAGAAGATGCTCAACCAGATCGAGCAGACCAAATCCCGCGGCGGGATGGTCGTGGCGGTGTGCACCGACGGCGACGACAAAATCCCCGCCAAGGTGGATTTCACGCTCCCGATCCCCGCCATCTCCTGGATGCTCAGCCCGGTGTTGACGGTCATCCCGCTCCAGCTGCTGGCGTACCATATCGCGGTCCTGCGCGGTTGCGACGTCGACCAGCCGCGGAATTTGGCCAAGAGCGTGACGGTGGAGTGAGGAGACCGACCATAGACCATCGACGATGGACCATGGCCAATAATCGTTCATGTTCCGTCGCGCGCTAAAATAAGGTTTTCCCATCGACCACCGACGAAAGACCATCGAAAAACCAGACCATAGACCATGAACGATGTGCCATGGACGATCGTTATGAGTGAATGACTGCGCGCAACCAAGAAGAAAAACAAAAACGGCCGCCTTCCGGGATGGAAGGCGGCCGTAATTATTCTCCGGCATGTTATATCAAAAACCGGATATTCCACATCGCCGGAAGCAGAGAATAATCCGAACCGGAGGGGATCAGGATCATGATGAGGATAAACAGCAGATAGCACACCACGCCGATGATGACCAGCCCGGCAACGACGCTCCCGAGGATCAGACCCGTCAAGGCCAGTCCGTCCCCGGTTTGGCGTCCGCCGCTTTGCTTGATCTGGTTCCGGGCAACCAGCCCGAGAACGATGGCGGCGATGGCAAATATCATCCCGCATCCGTAGCAGAAAGCCGTGGGAAGGGAGACGATGCCGAGGATCAGGCTGGTGATGGCCAGCGCATTGGTCTGGGTGGTGCTTTGATAGGGAATTCCTTTAGCCACGCATTGGGGGCAGTAGTTCTTTTCCATCACGACGGTTGTGCATTCCGTGCATGTGAATTTTCCGCAGCCGACGCAGGTTCCCGCTGCTTCACGGTCGGGATGAATGTAGCAATTCATGGTCGCTCCTATTCATGGGCTAAGGATGGCGGACGATGGACGATAAAAATCTTACCATAGACCATGGACGATGGGCTATCGACCCTCAAAACCGACCATAGACCGTCGAAGATGGACCATCGGAAACCAGACGATGGACGATAGACCATGGACCATGGCCGATAATTGTTTGTGAAGGTTTCGTGTATAGAGGAATAAACGATCGCCCTTTATCCACGGGCGGCCGAATTATTTTTTTGCGCGCAATCCATCACCCGCAACCATCGGTCATCGTCCATGGTCTGGTTCTTCGATCGTCGATGGTCGGGTTTTTCGATGGTCGATGGTCCATCGTCGATCGTCGGTTTTCCATCGTCCATCGTCGATTGCCGACGGCCAAATAAACTATCACCAATCCGGATAGTTTCCTTCGTCCGGGTTATCGTTCAGGCGGATCACATTCGAGCCGTCGGCATCCATCACGTAGACTTCATAATTCCCGTCGCGTTGGGAAATGAACACAATCCGCTTCCCATCCGGCGACCAGGATATGGATGGCATTCAAGGGATGGGTCGTTTGTCAGCCGGGTCGCATTCGAGCCGTCGGAGTCCATCACGTAAATCTCGGTGTTCCCATCGCGGTTGGAAACAAAGGTTGCTGAAAAAAGGAATAAACAGGTGTCATTGCGAGCGACCCCTTCTCTTCGCTCAGGGCAGGCTCCGGGAGCGAAGCAATCTCCCACTTTGGAAAAATTGGAAAAAGAAGCAGATTGCTTCGTCGCTTCGCTCCTCGCAATGACCTCCCAAGCTTTTTTCAACACCCTATTAGGAACTTGAAATACGAAACCTCCATGAACAATTATCGGCGATGGTCGATGGTCTATGGTCAATGGTCGGCTTTCCCGATGGCCGACGTCGGAGAATTGTAGAGGAAGAGGCTGCCAAAGGCAGGGTGAAATTCCGGAGGGAAAAGCGGCAGCGCGTTCAGGACTAGCATTTCGATATAATATTCCCCACGCGGGCACGGATCGCCCGCCAGCACCGGAACCCAATACCTTCACAGGAGATTTACTGATGAAGAGAGCCGCCCCTTCCAAAAGCATCCGCAATCCGTACGGCTATTTCGACTCCGACGCCCGCGAGTACGTGATCACCCGCCCGGACACGCCAACCCCTTGGATCAATTACCTCGGGGAAGGCCGCTACGGCGGGATCATCTCCAACACCGCCGGCGGGTTTTCCTTCGACCGCGATCCGCGCAACCGCCGCGTGACGCGCTACCGCTACAATTCGATCCCGGCCGACCAGCCGGGCCGCTACATTTATATCCGCGACATGCAGGCCGGCGACTTCTGGAGCCCGACCGTCCAGCCGACTCCGGACCGCAAATTCACAGGGTATGAATGCCGTCACGGCGCCGGATATACCCGGATATCCTCCGCCTATAAAGGCATCGCCGCGAGCGTCCTGTACTTCGTCCCGCCCTCGCCGCCGGAGGAGACCTGCCCCTGCGAATTGTGGGTGTTGACGCTGCGCAACACCACCAAACACAAGCGCACGCTGCGCACCTTCTCCTACGCCGAATACTCGTTCTGGGACGCGGTCATCGACCAGCAGAATGTCGACTGGGGCCAGCAGATCTTCTTCTCGAGCCAGGCCAACGGCATCCTCCAGGCGCGGACCAAATTCCGGCCGACCTCCACCTGGGCCGCGAGTTCCGTGAAGCCCTCCGGCTTCGACACCGACCGCGACGAATTCGTCGGCCGGATGCGCGACCTTTCCAATCCGCAAACGGTGGAAGCCGGCAAGCCCGGCAACACCCTCGCCCCGCGCGGCAACAACATCGGGTCGCTCTCGCACCTTGTCACGCTGAAGGCGGGCGAGGAGAAGACGATTGTCTTTATGCTCGGCATCACCGACACGTCCGAGCGAATCCGCGCCGTGGTGAAACGGTTCACCAATCCCGGCGAAGTGGGCGCGGCGTTCATCGCCCTGCACGAGGATTGGGACAAATATCTGGCCTCCTTCACCGTCCAGACTCCGGATCCGGAAACCGACGCGATGCTCAACATCTGGAACCCGATCCAGTGCCGGGCCAACCTCTACTGGTCGCGGTTCGTCTCGGCCTACGACACCGGCCTCGGGCGCGGGCTGGGGACGCGCGACACGGCCCAGGACACACTCGGCGTGCTGCACAACCTGCCGCGCCAGGCGCGCGCGATGCTGACGATGATCTGGAAGCTGCAATTCACCGACGGCCATACCTGGCACCAGGTGTTCCCGCTCACCGGCGAAGGCGGGCCGGGTCTGGCCGGGGAATACAAGGATAAGCCGCAATGGTTCTCCGACGACCACCTGTGGCTGATCATCGCCACCTGCGCCTACCTGCGCGAGACGGCGGATTTCGGCTACCTGCAGCAGAAGATATCCTTCTACGACGGCGGCGAGGATACGGTCTGGGGCCACCTCCTGCGCGCGATGAAATTCACGCTCGACAACCGCGGCCCGCGCGGCCTGCCGCGGCTCGGATTTTCCGACTGGGACGACACGATGAACCTGGATCACGGCAGCGGCAAGGCCGAGAGTGTTTTCTCCGCCGAATTGTTCTGCCGGGCAATGCTGGACCTGGCCGACCTGAGCCGGTTTCTCGGAAAGGATTCCGACGCCGCGCGCTGCGAAAAACTCCAGCGCGAGATGGCCGCGATCATTCAGAAAAGCTGCTGGGACGGCGCCTGGTACGTCCGCGCCTATGACGACAAGGGCCTGCCGGTCGGCGTGGCGGGCGAGGAGAAGCACAAGATCGGGCTGAACCCGCAGACCTGGGCGGTGCTGGGCGAGATCGGCGATCCGGAGCGGCTGGCCAAAGCGATGGAAAGCGCGTACGAAAAATTAAACACTCCGTTCGGCCTGCGGCTGATGTGGCCGCCGTACGACGGCCGCCAGGAGCGCATCGGCGGCACGACCACCTACCCGCCCGGGGTGAAGGAAAACGGCGGGATCTTCTGCCACGCCAACACCTGGGCGATCATCGCCGCGGCCAAACTCGGATGGGGCGAGCGCGCCTATCAGTATTACCGCCAGATCCTGCCGCTGGCGCGCAAGGATGTCGACACGCTGCGGACCGAGCCGTACGTCTATTGCCAGAACATCGCCGCGCCCGAGCACAAGCATTACGGCCGCGGGCGGACCTCCTGGCTGACCGGGACGGCCTCCTACACCTACGTCGCCGGGACGCAGTGGATCCTCGGCATCCGGCCGACGTTCCAGGGGCTGGAGATTGCTCCGGTGATCCCGGAAAAGTGGAAGGGCTTTTCCGCCGAACGCGTCTTCCGCGGCAGCACGTATACGATCGAAGCCAAACGGATCGGCAAAGGCAACCGCGTGACGCTTGAGGCGGACGGGAAGAAACTGGACGGCACGATCGTGCCGCTCCCGGACACCGCCGGGCGGACGATTAATGTAAAGGTTTCGATCGGGGGATAAAAACCACTGATTTCACGGAAAAATAAACCACGGATTACTCGGATAATGCTATGAAAAAAAATCCGTGTAATCCGTGGTAAAAGTTATTACACGTCGTCATTTTTTTACTTCCGATATTTCTCCAACAATTCCTTCCCCGGCAAACAAATCCATCCATCCGCATCATCCCCCAGCCAGGCGACCGCATCCGGGCGGGCATGCGCGCGCCAGGCGGTGAAGGCCGCCAGCAGCGCGTCCAATTCTCCCGCCCCGAGGATGCCCTTCAACTCCATCCGCCCGGACAGGATGTGATGCGCAGTGAGCTCCTCAAGCGCATCCATCGGATCCGGCAGCGCCACCCGTTCGAGGAGCAGCACAAGCTGGCGCTGAATCCGGCCTTCGAGGCTGTCCCTGGCGTAGGGCAGTCGGCCGAGCAGGACGGAGGCGCACGCCGCCGGTTGGATTTCGAGCAGCACGCGCGATTCCGCGCAGGCATCCTTGCCCTGGGCGAATCCGCGCGCCGCGAGTTCCCGCGCCAGATCGAAGCCGCTCCGCATCCAGGCCGGGGCGTCGCCCGCCGAACCCGGCGGCCGCCGGACGGGAATTCCCCTTCGGGAGAGCTCACCGTCGGCCGCACGGGTGCGCCGGGCCGTTGGTCCGGGTTGTGGGCCTTCCCCGGGAGGACCCGGTGCCGCGTTCAGTGCAGGCGGGCGCAACGGGCCGCCGACCGCGACGGCGATCTCCGTAAAGGCCGTCAACTCCCCGATCGTTTCCCCGGGAGTTTGCCGCTTCAGCGAAAGGATATCCAGACGCGCCGTGAGCAGCGCCACCGTCAGCCCTTGCCGGCTTGTCGAAAGATCAATTCCGGCGAAAACTTTTTCCGACTCCATGGCAATGATCGTTTGCTCCGCTTCGAGTATACAACATGCGGGCGTCTCAACCCTCCCCATTGGCTTCGCGAAATAGCCCCCCTTTTAAAAAAACTCACGGAAGCAAATGGGGGAGGGAAGGGAGGGGGAGGGGAGAGTATGCGATAATGGGTTTACGCGGATCGCATCAATTCGTGAGGTTTTCGACCATGGGCCTCAAAGAGCGCTTCGGATGTTTTTTTCTCGCCATCGGAATGGTGGCATTTCTCCTGTTCGCCGTCCCGGTCGTTCAGGCGTTCCAGAAAAATCCGGAAACTGTGCCGGTGGACTGGATCGGCATCGCGCTCATCGCACTTCTGATCATCTGGATTGGATGGAAGCTATACCGGTCCGCGCGCGCTTCGGCCGAATCCCAAAAACCGCCCTCCCTGGGAGCGCGGATCGCGGCGCGCTGGAAGCCCGAAGACCCGCAAGAGAAAAAATAAACCGGGGAAGGAATCCGAAACCGCCCGGGACGGGCGGCGTGGATTCTTGGGTGGTGCCAGGCCCGAAGGGGGGGAGTTTTACGGCGCGATGGCCGTGATGACAAATCCGACCACCATGACCACACCAAATATTACGAACAGCACGTACGTCCAGTTGATCGGGCGGCGGCGCGGCGGTTGGGGCTTCTTCGTCTTCGAGTACATTTCTTCTCCAATAACTGTGGTTTAGAATATGTCGTCCGGATTCTGTTCGGCCAGCCCCGGAAGGACCTTTATCAGCGCCTTGCGCAGGTCGTCCACATCGAGCGGTTTTACCAGGAAGCTGTTGGCTCCGGCCGAGATCAAAGTATACACCGCCGTCTCGGCGCTTTCCACCGAGAGCATGATCACCGGCAATTTTTCCTTCGGGTAGCGGCTGCGGACGAAACGCAGGAATTCCGCGCCGTCCACCTTGGGCATATTGAGATCGAGAAAAATGACGTCGGGCGGCGGCATCGAAAGCAGCGCCTTGCCCGCCTCGACCGGACTGGAAAACGAGCGGGCTTGGACGCCGACCACCACCAGCATCAGCCCCACCGCTTTACACATATCCACGTCGTCGTCGATGATCCAGGCTTTATACATCCGCCGTCCTCAGAGTTCCCCGCGCAACCGCTCCGCCACCTCGCGGGTTATCCCCTTGATCTTCATCAGTTCTTCCACCGGCGCACCGCGGATGGCTTCGAGGGATCCGAACGCCGTGAGCAGCTGCTTCCGCCGCTTGGGGCCGATACCCTCGATCGCATCCAGCCGGGATGCCAAACCAATACGGGCGCGCACATTGCGGTGGTAGGTGATCGCAAAGCGGTGGGCTTCGTCTCGGATCCGCTGCAACAGGAACAGCCCCTTGGAATCCCGCGGCAGGCGGATGGAGGTTTTCCTGCCCGGCCGGAACACCTCTTCTTCCTGCTTGGCCAGCGACGCCGCCGGCACCCGGTCGGTCAGCCCGAATTCGTCGAGCACCTTTACCGCTTCCGCCAGCTGGCCTTTTCCCCCATCCACCAGCAAGAGATCCGGCAGGACGGAGAAGGAGGGATCCTTCCTGCGCCCGACCTGCTCGGTCTCGGGTCCCTTCCAGCGGGCGAACCGCCGATGCAGCACTTCGCGCATGGAAGCGAAATCATCGGGCTCGCCCTCCACACACCGCACCTGGAAGCGCCGGTAATGTGCCTTGTTCGGCACCCCCTGATCAAACACCACCATGCTGGCGACGACCGCGGTCCCCTGGATGTTGGAGATATCATAACACTCCACCCGGGCCGGCGGATTGGGAAGGTCCAATGACTTTTGTACCTCCGCAAGCGCCTCCACCTGGCGGGCGCTGTCGGCATCCCATTGCGCCCGCAGGGATTTGAGGGTTTCGGCCGCGTTCTCGGCGGCCATGGCCACCAGCTCGCGGTCCACGCCGGTATGCGGGACGGTGATCCGGACCTTTTCCCCGCCGCGCCGGGAGCGCATCCACGCTTCGACGATCCGCGCCTCCTCCACCTCGGTCGGAAGCAGGACTTCGGCCGGGATGAAGGCCGCCTCGTCATAAAACTGCACCAGGAACTGGCGCAGGACTTCCGCCTCTTCGGTATCGCGCGTCCCCTCGAGGACGAAATGCTCGCGCCCGATCAGCTTTCCGCTCCGGATGATGAATACCTGGACGCAGGCATCCCCGTCCTGGCGGGCCAGGGCGATCACGTCGGAATCGGTCCGGGTGGAGGAGATGATCTTCTGCCGCTCGACCACGGTATGGATCGCCTGCAGGCGGTCGCGCATCCGGGCCGCCTGCTCATAATGCAATTCCGCGGAGGCCTGCTTCATTTTCTTCTCGACATCCGCCACCACCGCCTCGATCTCGCCGGCGAGGAAGCGGCACAGATCGTCGATCATGCGCCGGTATTCCTCCTGCCCGGCCGCGCCGATGCAGGGCGCGGTGCACAGTTTAAGGTCGTACCACAGGCAGGCGCGCGAGTCGGCGCCGGTGATCTCGCGGTTGCACGTCAGGTAGGGGAAAATCCGGCGCAGCAGGTCGAGCGTCTGATGGACCGCCCAGACCGAGGTATACGGGCCGAAGTAGCGGTTGCCGTCCCGCTCCATCGCCCGGGTGATCGTCACCTTGGGGAACGGGTCGGCCCAGTGCACGAGGATGTATGGAAAGCGCTTGTCGTCTTTGAGCCGGATGTTGTAATGCGGCCGGTAGCGCTTGATCAGATTCATCTCGAGGATAAGCGCCTCGAGCTCCGAGCCGACCAGGATCCATTCGATGTCCGCGATGTGGAGGACCAGTTTTTCGGTTTTGGTGTCGTGACCCGCGCCGGATTGGAAATACGAGCGCACCCGCGAGCGCAGATTGACCGCCTTGCCGACGTAGATCACCTTCCCGGCCTCGTCCTTCATCAGGTAGCAGCCGGGCTTCTGGGGAAGGGTGTCGAGGACGCCGGTGACGCGCGGGGAAAGGTCGCTCATGGGAGTTTTTGATAGAGGATAAATTATACGCCGATCGGAGACGATAGACGATAGACCATGGACCATGGCCGATGGTCGTTCGAGATTGATATGTCTATTATGAGTCGATCATCGACAAAACGAGTGTCGCACGATTCCTTCAAGAAGGATTATCGGCCATGGTCTATCGTCTATGGTCCATGGTCAAACCCCTCCCCCTGCCCCTCCCCATTATGGGGAGGGGTTGGGGGAGGGGTTTGACCTACGTCTTCCCCAGCGCCTGGTCCAGATCCCAGAGGATGTCGTCGATGTCCTCGATCCCGATCGAGAGGCGGATGAAATCCGGCGTCACGCCGGCCGCGGCCTGTTCCGCGGGCGAGAGCTGGGCGCGGGTCGTGCTGGCGGGATGGATCGCGAGGCTCTTCGCATCGCCGACATTCGCCAGATGGCCACTCGCCGGCCGCCGGGACTTGGCGTAGACTCGGGACAAACCGAGAACCGAAAAGAGGCCAGATGAAACGCGAATCCCTTATGCTCTTTTTTCTTTTTCTGCCGGCGGCAGGCTGCGTATCCGGCGGTCTCCCATCGCGGACGGCATCGATCACAGCGGAAACCGCCGCTCCAACGGCTCCGGATTCCCGAATCTCGGCGACCGAAATCCCCGCGCTGGATTTCGCCCGCGATTTCACGCCTGATCCCATCCCCGGCAGCTATCAATTCACCGAAGGCCCGGCCGCCGATTCGAGCGGCAACGTGTATTTCTCCGACATCGACGCGGGAATAATCTACCGCTGGTCGCCGGACGGCGCCATGTCCATCTTCCGGGACGGACTGAGCGGTCCGAACGGGCTGGCGTTCGACCGCAACGGAAATCTGATCGCCTGCGAGGGCGGCAAGGGGCGGTTGATCGCCATCGACCCGAACGGCGGGATCACCGTCCTGGCCGACCGATACGGGGGAATCCGGTTCAACGAGCCGAACGATCTGTGGATCGATCCGCAGGGCGGGATCTACTTCACCGACCCGGCCTACCGCTCGTCGGCCGTCCAAGACGGCGAGGATGTGTATTACCTCTCCCCGGACCGCAGCCGGGTGGAGCGGGTTGTCCGGGACATGGTCAAACCCAACGGGCTGGTGGGAACCCCGGACGGGGAAAAGCTCTATATCGCCGATTGGGCCGCGGGTCGGACCTACGCTTATGCGATCAACGCCGACGGAAGCCTGTCCGGTAAACGACTGTTCGTCTCCAGCGGATCGGACGGCATGACCATGGACGAGTCCGGGAATATCTACCTGACCGTCCGCAATCGGGTGGATATTTATCACCCCGACGGAATGCGGGTGGCCGCCATTCCGATCCCGAACACTCCGACCAACGTCGAGTTCACCGGACCGGACGACCGGACTCTCTTCGTCACCGCCCAGACCGCAGCCTATACCATCAAAATGATCTCGTAGGATTCCCCTTCCGCCGCCCGCCGAGCATTCTCCCGGCGCCTCGCCGTTGAGCAAGAATGCGGTCTGCGGGTCACCGTCGCTTCGGAACAGGCGACCGTCGATCAGGCGCGCGCTTTCCGGCCGCAGATCCAGACCCCCGCGCGGTGAACGGGCCGGCAGAGTGTCCGGGCTTTGCTCTCTCCAAAAACGAGAAGCGGGCCGCCTGCGCAGGCGGCCCGCTTCGTTCTATTTTCCCCGCGGTCTTTTTCCGAACAACGGACCTATATTTTCCCCAGCGCCTGGTCCAGATCCCAGAGGATGTCGTCGATGTCCTCGATCCCGATCGAGAGGCGGATGAAATCCGGGGTGACGCCGGCCGCCGCCTGTTCCGCGGGCGAGAGCTGGGCGTGGGTCGTGCTGGCCGGGTGGATCGCGAGGCTTTTCGCGTCGCCGACGTTGGCCAGGTGGCTGAAGAGCTTCAGGCTGTCGATGAATTTGCCTCCGGCCTCCAGGCCGCCCTTTACCCCGAAGCCCATGATCGCGCCCGGCCCTTTGGGAACGTATTTCTTCGAACGCTCGTAATCCGGGTGGCTTTTCAATCCCGGGTAGGTGACCCAGGCGGCTTTTTTATGCGATTCGAGGAACTCCGCGGCCTTTTGGGCGTTGGCGATGTGCCGTTCCATGCGCAGGCTGAGAGTCTCCAGCCCCTGCAGCAGCAGGAACGAGTTGAAGGGCGCCTGGCACGCGCCGATATCACGCAGAACCTGCACCCGCGCCTTGAGGATGAACGCGGCCGCGCCGAGCGAGGCGAACGTCAGCCCGTGGTAGGAGGGATCCGGCGTGGTGAAATTCGCAAAACGCCCCGAAGCGGCCCAATCGAAATTCCCGCCGTCGACGATCACACCGCCGATCGTCGTGCCGTGGCCGCCGATGAACTTGGTGGTCGAGTGCAGGACGATATTCGCCCCCCATTCGAACGGCCGGCACAGGTACGGCGTGGCGAAGGTGTTGTCGATCATAAGCGGGATGCGGTTCTCGCGGGCGATCCGGGAGATTTCCTCGAACGCGAACACGTTGATCCGCGGATTGCCGAGCGTTTCCCCATACAGGATTTTCGTATTCGGGCGGATCGCGCGGCGGAAATTTTCCGGATCGGCGGGATCCACAAAGGTCACCTCGATCCCCAGCCGCGGGAAGGTGTAGTTGAATTGGTTGTAGGTGCCGCCATAGAGCGTGGAGGCGGATACGATGTGGTCGCCCTGCCCGCACAGCGCGAAGATGGCCATGGTCTGGGCCGCATGGCCCGAGGACGCCGACAGCGCCCCCACGCCGCCTTCCAAGTCGGCGATCCGCTGTTCGAACACATCGTTGGTCGGATTCATGATCCGCGAGTAGATGTTGCCCGGCTCCTCGAGCGCGAACAGGCGCGCGGCGTGGGCCGTATCGCGGAACGCGAACGACGTGGTCTGGTAAACCGGGACCGCCCGTGCTCCGGTGGCCGGGTCCGGCTTCTGCCCGGCGTGCAACTGCCGGGTGGCAAAACCGTACGATCTTGCTTTTTCCTGCGTCATGTTTCCTCCTCCAAAAAGGCGGTCGAGTAGCGTTTTCTGCGTATCGAGACCGCCGCCTCGCCACGCAACTGGTCTCGATACGGGCTTCGCTCCGCTCGCCCTACTCGACCAGCATTTCCTTGGAAAAACAAACCGCCTCTTCCGAAAGAAGAGGCGGTGAACTTAATAATTCACTGCCCTCTCATCTTTCAGATTCGGATGACGAACGTCGTCATCCCTGCTGCCGGAATTGGCACCTGCGTTTCCGCTGGTTGCCGAGGCTTCATCGGGCCGGTCCCTCCGCCTCTCTGGATAAGAGCGCTTTGCGTATGCGGTTGTTGGGCGCGCTTATATCACAGCGGCGCAAAGCGTGTCAAGCTGTCCTAACCCTCTCTCCCCGCCCCTCGGTTCCCTCGGGGCACCCCTCTCCCCCCTCCCCTTACGGGGAAGGGGGAGAGGGGTCGGGGGTGAGGGGGTTAGGACAGCGCTCAGATCTCGAAATCCTCCCCGGTCCACACGCCGTGATCCAGGGTGCGGGCATGCGTCGGATGGGGATGCCCGTTGACTCGTCCCTCGAGTTGGTTGACCCGTTCCATCAGCTCCTGCAGCGTTTCGCCGATCACGTCCGGCATCTGCGAGTGCTCGAGGTCGGGCGTGTGCATACCCGGGTGCGGCCGCGAACGGACGACGATTTCGCCAGGCACGCCGACCACGACCGAATCCGGCGGGACCGAGCGCACCACGACCGCGTTGGCGCCCACCCGGCTGGATTCCCCGACCGTGATCGCCCCGAGGATTTTCGCCCCGGTCCCGACCACGACGCAGTCCTCGAGCGTCGGGTGGCGCTTGCCCTTGATGTTGCTGGTGCCGCCGAGGGTGACGCCGTGATAGAGGGTGACATCCTCGCCGATCTCGGAGGTTTCGCCGATCACGACTTCCATGCCGTGGTCGATGAACAGCCCCGGCCCGATCTTCGCGCCGGGATGAATCTCGATCCCGGTGCAGCCGCGCACGCCCTGCGAAAGGAGCCTGCCGATCAGCTTGAAGCCATGGATCCAGAACCAGTGCGCGATCCGGTACCCCCACACGGCGTGCAGCCCGGGGTAGCAGGTCAGCACTTCCAGCAGGCTGCGCGCGGCCGGATCGCGGGTGAAGACGGATTGGATGTCGCGGCGGATGGTTGTAAACATGCTTTCTCCAAGATTTTGAAATTATTGTAGTAAGGATCAGACCATGGACGATCGACCATCGACCATCGAAAAACCGATTACTGCGTCGAGCAGATAAGTCGCCTTACCCATACTCGACGATGATCGATCGTCGATGGTCGATGGTCGGTTTCACCCCTCCGCCAAATCCGCGAACAGCGGCGTGCTCAGGTAGCGTTCGCCGAAGGACGGAATAATCACCACGATCAGCTTGCCGGCGTTTTCGGCGCGGTTGGCAACCTGCACGGCGGCCCACAGCGCCGCCCCGGAGGAAATCCCCACGAGGAGTCCTTCCTCGCGCGCAGCCCGGCGCGCGGTGGCGAAGGCGTCTTCCCCCGTCACGCGGATCACCTCGTCGTAGATTTTCGTATTAAGCACTTTCGGCACGAAGCCGGCGCCGATTCCCTGCAGCGGATGCGGCCCCTTGGCGCCGCCCGAGAGGACCGGCGAGGCATCGGGCTCGACCGCCACGATCCGGATGGAGGGCTTGCGCTCGCGGAGCGCCTCGCCCACGCCGGTGATCGTGCCGCCGGTGCCCACGCCCGCGATGAAGATATCCACCTTGCCGTCGGTGTCGCGCCAGATTTCCTCGGCCGTCGTCCGGCGGTGGATCTCGGGGTTGGCGGGGTTCTCAAACTGCTGCGGGACGAAGTAGCGCGGATCGGCGGCTGCCAGTTCCTCGGCCTTGCGGATCGCGCCGGGCATCCCATCGCCGCCGGGGGTGAGGATGAGCTCGGCGCCGTATGCGCGCAGAAGCATCCGCCGTTCGCGGCTCATCGTCTCCGGCATGGTGAGCACGCATTTGTAGCCGCGCGCGGCGCACACCATCGCCAGCGCGATCCCGGTGTTGCCGCTGGTCGGCTCGACGATGATCGTATCGGGCTTGATCCGCCCGGCTTTCTCGGCGGCGTCGATCATGGCAAGGCCGATCCGGTCCTTCACCGAGTGCGCCGGATTGTAGAATTCGAGCTTGGCGGCCACCTCCGCTTTCGCGCCCGCCGCCAGGCGGTTGATCCGCACCAGCGGCGTGTCGCCGATCAGATCCGTTACAGAATTCGCGATTTTCATATTGCTCTTCTTTCTAGGTCACTTTCCGCCCCTCTCCCCATTCTGGGGAGGGGCCGGAGGAGGGGTATTAAAAACAAAAACCGCCTCTGAATGATCCAGGAGACGGTTGCCTTCGCCTATTAAGCCCTTTCGGTTCGATGCGTGCAAAAGCCTAAGCGAGAGACCTCCGTCCCTGGCAAAGACAGATACACATGCAGACGACCGAACCGGCGATGTGTTTCATTGGGTTATCCATCCACCATTTTATGGAAAGCATCCGCAATGTCAAGGGCGGCCGTCCGGCCCCGGCCCCCTCCTTTATCCTCCCCCGTTAGCCATGAATCAGGAACGGCTAACGGGGGAGGGTTCATTGCCGCGCGCATAATCTCGATATTCACCTGGATGTTTGCGAAGCGAGAATTATCGTTTCGGGCATCCAGAAGTCATTGGCATTATTCACAGGCGCTGGGACTGGATTCCGGCAAAGTCCACGCCGGAATGACGGCAGTCTTTGCCTGACGGCGCGCGGGTTTCGACTCCATACATCTCGGCCAGATGGAAGCTCAATATCACTTTCTGTCCGCGTAGAAATAATGTGCAGTTTTCTATTGTTTCGCCGAGTATGATGGCAGTTTTCGTCATGAATTGCCTCCCCCTGCCACGGTTCACCCTGACTATACCGGGTTCGAAAAGTCATCACAATCGAGTATTAATTACTTTCCATTCAAGTATTTAGCATTCCTAATCTGAAACGCGCGTGTGCGCTACATCGCGCTGCGCCCCTCGAGCGCCTTGGCCAGCGTGGTTTCGTCCGTGTATTCGAGGTCGCCGCCGACCGGCAGGCCGCGCGCGAGCCTTGTCACCCGCACCGGCAATCCCTGCAGCGCGCGGTGGATGTACATCGCCGTGGCTTCGCCCTCCATCGAGGGATTGGTCGCGAGGATCACTTCCTCGACGCCGCCCTTGCGGACTCGCTCGACCAGTTCGCCGATCTTGAGGTTCTCCGGGCCGACCCCCTCCACCGGCGAGATCGCCCCGTGCAGGACATGGTAGCGGCCGTGAAAGCCCTGCGCCCGTTCGACCGCCTGCACATCCAGCGGCGCCTCGACCACGCACAGGATCGTCCCATCGCGTTTGTCGTCGCGGCAAACGGCGCACGGGTCGGTCGTGATATCGGTGATGTTGAAGCAAACCGAGCAGAAGCGGGTTTGGGCATGGAGGTCGAGCAGCGCTTCCCCCAGGTTGCGCGCCTGCTCTTCCGGGACGCGCAGAAGGTGATACACCAGGCGCGAGGCCGTCTTGGGACCCACGCCGGGCAGGCGCTGGAACTGCTCGATCAGCCGGGAGACGGGTTTGGGGAGGGTCACGGCATCAGCGGCCCGAGCTTCTGCTGGGCGAGATCCTTGGAGGCTTTCACCGCCTGGTTGAAGGCGGCCGTCAGCATATCCCCCAGCAGATCGGGGTCGGCCTGCTGCAGCACTTCGGGGGAGATCCTCACCGACCGGACCTGCTGGCCGCCGGTCATCACGATCGTGATCGCTCCGCCGCCGGAGGTGGCGGTCACCGTCTCCTCCTCCAGCTCGCGCTGCGCGCGCTGCATCTCTTCCTGCAGCCGCGCCAGTTGCGCCATCATGCCGGAGGATCCGGCGCCGGGGATGTTCGGTTTGTGTTGTTTGCCCATGCGGGAGAAAACCTCCGATTTAAAGTCATCCCCCCGGCCTAGACCGCGCCGGGGCCGGCTCGCGCAGCGAGGGATCGGTGGGTTGGGAAAGAAAACAGATCGGATGGATCCCGGGTTAAAAAAACCTACGGCAGATCGATCACCTGCGCGCCGAATTCGCGCGAGGCGGTATCCACCATTCCGCCGTCGGGATATTTCGCCTGGCCTTCGGCGATGGATTGGATCTTGCCGACCGCGAAACGGATTCGCAGCGCGGAACCGAGCGCCTCGGCCAGCACCCCCTGCAGCAGGAGCAGCGTTTCCGGACGCGAACATTTCTGGCGGACCAGATCGGAATCCACAAATATCGAAAGTAAATCCCCGTCGAATGATCCCGGTTGGGCGCGGACAAACAGGGTGTAGCTGCGGGAATCCCGTTCCCGGACGGTGGCAAGCACACGGCTCCAGGATTCGCGGATCCGGGCGAGGGTCATCCCGGAAGCGGAGCCGGCCTCCGCCGGAGCAACGGCGTACGCCTGCGGCGGATTCTCGGCGAGCTTCACAGCGGGTTTGGAAGCGGGCGCGGCCGGGGCCGGGCGCTGCGGCACGGGGCGGGAGGAATTTCCCGCGCCCGGATTGCCGGACGCGGACGGCGCACCCGCCGCGGGGGGCGCGCCCGGATCCATAATCGAATCGATCAGCGCCAGTTCGAGCGGCAGCTGCGGGCGCCAGCCGGAGCGCAGATCGGCGGCGGCGTGCGAGAACGACCGGATCGCGCGATACAGCGCGGCCGGATCGATCGTTTGCGAAAGGTCCTTCATCGCGGCGCGGGTTTCCAGTGTGGCTTCCACCAGGTCGGCGTTGCCCGAGGCGGCCATCATCACGCCGCGCAGGTAATCCACCACCTGGCGCGCGAACTGGCGCGCATCCGCGCCGCTGTCGGTCGCCCGGTGGATGATCTGCAGGCCCTCGGCGGAATCGCCGCGGCCGATGCACATCACAAGTTGTTGGACCGTTTCGCCGCCGGTCGAGCCGAGCATCTCGAGCGTCCGCGCCAGGGTGATCGCTTCCCCCATCGAACCGAGCTGATCCAGCAGGCTGATCGCGTCACGCATGCTGCCGGTCGCCTGGCGGGCGACCGCCTCCAGCGCTTCCTTGTCCGCCAGAATGCCTTCGGCCTTCACCATCTCCGTCAATTGCGTTGTGATCTCCTCAACTCCCAGGCGGTGGAATTCGTGCCGCTGGCAGCGCGAGATGACGGTGGCGGGAATTTTATGGGATTCGGTGGTGGCCAGAATGAAGATCGCGTGCGCCGGCGGCTCTTCCAGGGTCTTGAGCAGCGCGTTGAACGCGGCTGTCGAGAGCATGTGGACTTCGTCGATGATGTAAACCTTGTAGCGGCCGTCGCCCGGGGCGAACGGAACCCGCTCGCGCAGGTCGCGCACGTCCTCCACACTGGTGTTGGAGGCCGCGTCGATCTCGATCAGGTCGAGGTAGTTGCCCTCATTCACCGCCCGGCAGCGCCCGCACTGATTGCAGGGCCGGTCCGCCGCAGCTTCGGCCGAGCAGTTGGCCGCCTTGGCCAGGATTCGCGCCATGCTGGTCTTGCCCGTGCCGCGCGGGCCGGAGAAAAGGTAAGCGTGCGCGATCCGCCCCGCGGCCAGCGCGTTCTTCAGCGTGTGCACGACGTGCTTCTGCCCGACGACGTCTTCCCAGGTCTGCGGGCGCCACTTTCGGTAGAGGACTTGATTCATCATCGCTCCGGGGCGGAAGTGTAGCAGAGGGGTGCGGATCGGTCCAGACCCCGTTCCTCTCCCCCATCACCCGTTTGGTTATTTCCTATCTACATATTCACATGCAATTTGCACGTGGATTTCGTGAAGGCGGATCAAAATGGCATATCCCGTCACCCCGGCGCTTGCCCTCAGCGAAAGGCGCAGGTTCGGTATTGTTCTTCGAACCTGCGCGCGGATGAAGCGAGGGTGTTCTCAGCCGGGGTCCATGCGAAACAGATTCGATGTCATCAACTGGAATGGATGCCCGTTAAAATCCCACGGGCATGACAGTCACTCCTCAGGGGTAGATTACGGGATTACATACGCCGAACGCAGATTGCCGAGCGCATCCAGCAGAAGAATTTCATCGCCGGAATGCCAGAGCGTTTCCTTCAGGTTCCAATACAGATCGATCGAAGTATCGATCCCTTCGGCGGTGTGGACCAGGACCGCGCCCTGCGCGACGAGCGAAAACTCGCCGAAGACGTATTCGGCTCCGGTCGGGGCGCGCAGCCGCCAGCCGGTCAGCACGGCATTGGCGCCGGGATTGGTGATCCGCACAGCCTCCATGAACATATTCCCCGGCGAATTCACCGAATCGATCTCAGGCCACGGGGCCGATTCCCCTTCCTGCGGGGTGACGGTCGCGCGGCTGGAGACAGGCGCGCTCGCCGCGGCCCGCGCGGGGACGATCAGCTGGGTTCCCGGTTCGAGCCAGTCGGGGTCCTCGAGGTTGTTCAGCGCCACCAGCTCGTCGACGCTTACGCCGAACTGCTCGGCGATCTTCCCGAGCGTATCGCCCGGCTTGACGGTATACAGGAACGGCGTGGCGGTGGTTTCCACGGTGGGCAGCGACGGCACATTCCCATGCGGGAGCTGCAGGGTGGGCGTGGCGGCCGCGACCGCCGCGGGCTGTTGCGAACGATTCCAGACATACAGGACCGCGAGTATCGTCGCCGCCGACACCAAAACGTTCAGCGCGAGGTAGAATATCCAGCGTCGGGCCATGGTAACACCTCCGCGTGCGGTATACGTTCAGTGTAGCACCTCGTCCGCGCCGGATCAACATCCCTTCGCCGCTGGATCGCACGAATGCCCTATCTGATCGACGGTCACAATCTGATCGGCGCCTTTCCGGGGATGGCGCTTTCCGATCCGGACGACGAACACCAGTTATTGCGGATACTTGAACGGTTTGGGCATGCCACCCGGCGCAAGGTAGTTGTGTTTTTCGACCGCGGCCAGCCGGGAATGGGACCGTTATCCCGCGCCGGAAGCATGGTCCGCGCGCATTTCGTCCCGCCGCCGCAGCAGGCGGACGATGCCATCCTCGAATTTCTGCGCGGCCGGAAGGATGCGCGCCATTACACCATCGTCAGTTCGGATGCCGAAGTCTGCGACCGGTCCCGGCGTGCCGGCGCGAAGGTCGTCTCCTCCCAGGAGTTCGCCCGCGAAGTCCGGGACCGTCTGCGGCAGGCGGGAAAAGAAAAACCTCCGGATGCGCCGGAGGATTTCGACCTGTGGATGGACATCTTCAGGGAATGATGCGGAGTGGGCCCGGATGGGCTCGAACCATCAACCCACTCCTTATGAGGGAGCTGCTCTGCCATTGAGCTACGGGCCCAAGGAGCGGGCGACGGGATTCGGACCCGCGATGTCAGCTTGGAAGGCTGATGCCTTGCCACTTGGCGACGCCCGCGAACCAACTTTTTTTGGGTAACGCGCGTGAGTATACCCTCCGCCGGCCTTGAGCGTCAAGCAAGGCGCGATACAATTCCATCAAGGCCTCACCGGAAAAGTAATTTCTCACCGCAAAGTCGCAAAGAACGCAAAGT
>Ga0105091_10000296_pt1 | contig 20165 bp, 21 predicted proteins | sample PPLLak1March2015_FD_87022 | JGI IMG/M metagenome (GOLD analysis project Ga0105091, IMG submission 87022) | Freshwater sediment microbial communities from Prairie Pothole Lake near Jamestown, North Dakota, USA - PPLs Lake P7 Core (1) Depth... | ecosystem: Environmental > Aquatic > Freshwater >... | reverse complement strand
TCCAATACGACTTGCTGTACCCACTGCATAAATAGTTCACCTGCGCGGTTACAGCAATACGGTCAGATGTTAATACCCCTGTAGCCGTAGCCGCATTGAAATCTTTTGAAAAACCAAAACTATATGCGCCACTTCTAAAATCTTCTGTTATTGCCCATACGCCTATAGTTTCGGTTGTTTTAGTCCATCCAGTAAAATCACCATCTTCCGCCCCGCCGTTAGTAACCAGTTCAGCCCCTGTTGGTGATTCATACGAAAGTTCAAGGACTGGTACAGTTCCGCCGGGTTGTAAAGCAAAACCCAATTTTCCAGTTCTAGTATAAGTTGAATTTGTAGCAGTCTGTTTTACCAGCCACTTTAACAGGTCTGTCGCTGAAATCCCATCAATATCAATGACAGCATTTCCTGCCGCGAATACTGCTTTTCCTGTCGTGGAATTTAGACCGAATTGTAATGATCCGTCCTTCACACCGCCAACGTTATAAACATCAGAGCCAAAAGTTTCGCCTAGTGCCGACATGAATACACCATTAGCATCGCTATCCGTTGGCTCTCCGCCGTTTGTCAATGCTAGAAAACGTCCGGCTCTTTGATCTCCCATATCATCCGAAATCAAATCCAACCGGCTGCCCTGTATTTCCGCCCCTGACAATTCAGTAACAATCCGCTCCAGTTGTTCAATGCGTGATAATAGATTATTTTCCGACCCTGTTTTGATTAATGCTTCATCCATGTTATGTAGACTCCTCGCAAACAGTCTCTAACCGCCCGTCTTCTGAAAACACCATACCAATAACGCGAACCGAACCACTCGCGCCAAAGCCGCTTCCCTGAAAGCCAACATTGTATAAACGCAACGGCATCAAAGTACCAATTCTAACGTCACGCCATGCATTACCAATATCCAGCACTTTGAAGTTATACAATTTGCGGGGTTGTTTGTACCAGTTCAATCTTGCCAGTGTTTCTTCATAAGGCGTACCCGAACCGCCATACTTTGAATTGGTTGTCAGGTTTTCAGTGCGTGAACCCTTGCCATAATAATCAATGGACGCTTGATCTAATAATGCATTTTCCTGTTTATCTTCAAGGGAAATACCCGCTGAAGCCGTCCGTAAATCGTTGATAATATCGCCCTGTTCTGTCAATATCGGGTCGAGTGCTTCGATGTTGTTGCCCTCTTCCAGTGTCGTGGCGACTACATCTGTATTGTATTTACTCCATGTTGCATTAAATATTAACCGGTTGCTATCATCAAATCCCGGTATAAAGTCAATCCAATAATATGGGAATGCGTCAACCATTGTTTTGAGGGTATCGTACATAGTACCAGAATCAGACATCGCTAGAGAATACATACCCGTACCATCAAGGGATGATCCTGCCCGTATCCGGGCATCTCCATAAGCATTTATGCGTTCTATTAAACGAACAATAAAACTTGCGGGTGTTTGAAAAATCCTGGTACCCCCGTTTGACCGGATTCTTTTATATTTCCACATGGCAGAATAAGCCGTAATATTTACAGCCCCATTACCCCAACTTCGTGGGGTCATAATCACCCCGCCCCAGTCCGGTAATTTGTCATGCTGTATCAGGATATGATTACTAAATTCTATTATCTCTCTACGGCATTTAGAGTCAATGGTTGATAGCGAAAATGTAGCAGTCCCGTAATTGTTCTTAACCCATGAACGCTTTATCAGAACGTCCATCTCTGCAATAAGAATGCCAAACCGGTCATAAATTGTTACCCGACTCATTAATTATTCCTGTCTGCAAAACTGATAACAACGGTTACGTCATCACAACCAACATCCACATAAGATAATGTATTTGTACCGACTGCAAGATTAAGCCAGTCTTGCCGGACGGTCGAAAACGTCAGGGCACTCAAAACATTCGTATTATCGTCATACTTTGCAGTCTTATTTACGCAATCAATCTCGATAGCAGTATTCAGACCCATCATCCATTGAACCTTGATCCATTCTCCGCTGGTTGTATTTGTGACGGTCGCATTCAACCAGTAATTGACCTGTTCGGCACTCACTGATACCGACGGCCGTTTCGTGCTGTCGATAGTCAGAGTAGCGTTGTCAATCTCAAAAGCCGCTTCGTTATTCGCCACAGCACCTATCGCACCTGTAAAGGCAAATCGCAAATAGTTATAGGTTGCAGACAATGCCTGTGCCGTTTTAATCCATGTTGTCCATGCCGCCGTTGCAGGAATGGTAATATTGAATACAGTCAAAAACTTTAAAGCCGTTGTAGCCTTTTGTAATGATGCTGCGGCTGGCCACGTGGTAGATACCCTGTACGTTTCACCGCCCGCTTCGACAGTAGTTAATCCAGCGGGATGATATAAGTCCCAGACGATAGCCGCAGATTCTCCCTTCCATAATGCACCCACCTGATAGGCCTTAATATTCATTCCCATTTCGGTAGCTATATCTGCATCTGTTATATGATCGGCAGTATAATAAGTACTTTTCTTTCCGACACTTGAAATTATGGATGGTTTCCAACTGCCAGAACGTAGACCAGTAACATCCCAAAATTCCTCATAAATCCATGAGTTATTTGTGCTGGTAAGTTTTATGATCGGCTTATTTGTTTCAGATTGCACCGGTGCAACAGCGTCAGAGTCGCCATACATCATCCAGATGTCATGTTCAATGAATGTAATAACATCAGCGGCAGAGTGTGCGGCCATTGACGTACCCTTTGTTGCCCGCGTACATCCCGTTAATGTGTACCATATCAGGTCGACACCGGTATAAGTGAACAGCTCCGTTCCAATTTCAACAATTCCACCGGTTGAGCGGATTAGTTTTAGCCATGGTAAACCAGCACGACCCACTGTAATTGTCGTTACCGCCCCAGTTGCGGCAATAGCGACCGTGATCGCTGATGTCATTGCCTTTTGCAGGTTCAGATTGATCCATACTTGCGTTGCGCTGGTATTTATTCCTTGTAACCAACGCGGCGTCTCGATACCGTCTACAAACACCCGTAAATCGTCACCATTTGCCAACATCTTACTGGCAGTTACCAGAGCAGCGGTATCCAACCCACCGTCTGTAATATCATAGGGATAATCAATAAATGCATTTGTTGTATGAACATTCTTAATCTTGACGAACCGCTTGTATCCATATCCGCCCGTCTTTGCGGCGGTTGGGGTAATAGTGATAACCGGTTTTGCAGGCACGTTTCCAACCGGTGCGACCGCCTGAGTCTGTCCGCTTGCCGTTACCGACCAGTTCACCGTTGTCGCAGTCTGTGCTTTCCATACAGGGTCGGGAACATAAAGCAGAAATTCTGTATACATCCCGCTGATTTTAGGCTGTGAAACAACGTCTGCCATGAGGTACCATTGCTTATTAGAATTCGCCGTGTCTGCAACCAGTAACTTTTTAAGGGTCTTATCCTTGGTATCAAACCATGTTTTCAGGGTATCCAGTTGTGTAGCGATAGTCCCCTTCATCTGGATTGCTAATAAAAAGTTTTTGCCTGATAATTCTTTGCCTGAATAGGATGGATAATTCTCAGAACGCATGATTGCTATGGTGTTGGTATCTGCAAGATTGTGCACTCCCTTTGTGCCGGGTAGAACGGCATAGAAGTTTGTATCGTTTAGATTGTGTCCATCCCAACTAATTACTGATATTTGCATTATGCCCTCGAAAGAGATTGCATTAAACCGGATAAGTCCTGTTCGTTTTGAACCTGAAAAGTAACATTGCCGTAAAACACTACATTCGTGCCTGGGGGTTCACTGGATTGCGTAGCAGGTACGCTGTTACTATCGCGTCCTGCCGGGGTGACAACAACATGCTCACCAGACTCAACCCGCATTGGATAACTGTCATTAGGATAGCCGGGCGGTACAACAAAGTTTGCACCTTCTGAATGCCCCAAACCTGACAGTAAATCCGCATTATAGCCGGAAACAGAATTTACTGAAGTGTTTATCGTATTATTTGTCACATTGTTTCTCACATAATTTGTCGTTATTGTGATAGTTTTCGACCCTGGAATATTTTTGATTTTCGTTGCTAAAGTCTCGGCTTCTATCATTGCATCTTTCATTGCAGATATAGCGGTTTTAGAATAAACGCCCCATTCAGCACCTTTTTCTAATAAGAAATTGGTTTCTTCTGTGCTCAATCCATCCATAGCTAACTTCTGTTCAAGATAGCCTAAAATAATCCTGCGCCCGGCAAGTTCATGAGATGATGCGTTTTCAGATGCTTTCCTTGCGTTCTCTGAAAGTTTATCAGTCAATCCTTTGACTACGTTACCGCTTTCAGAATAGCCCTGTCGTAGCTTTGTGGCTCTTTCCTCTTCCAGTTTGATGCGTTCTTCTGTCAGTGATTTATTCTTTGCCTGGTAACTTTCCTCTGCTGACTGGAAAGATGCAGTCATCTGGATCATAGTCTGATTGGTTTCGGTTAATTGTTTTTCTTGTTCTTCGAGGGCAGCTAAATCTGCCTCTGTCATTCCGGCGCTAACACCTGTTGCTAAAATAGCTTCACCCATTAATTGATAACTGCGGGACATATTTTCGGCAACCTGTGCATTGCTGGCTAATTCATCAGCCATTTCTGCTGTTATAGAAATTCCGTCTTTTGTATAGGTATTAAAGTGTCCTATTTCTACACCGGCGGCGCGTACTCTGTCATTCCAATCATTCTGTTTATTGACTACATCGCTAATAGTATCGGCTATATCTGTTACTGAGTTTTTAAAATCTCTTACCTGCGGAAGTAATCCTCGCCCCAATGCTTCTTGAAGGTTTCCTAAAGAGACTTCCATATTTGCCGCGCCGTCGCCTGCTTTATTCATAGCCTGAGCAGCACCGCCGAACTCTTTTGACAGTTCGGATAATACTAGTTTTTGATAACCTGCTAAATCATTAGTCTCTTTGAAATAAGCTATCTGTTTTATTTGTTCTTCGGTAAATGACACACCGGCACGCTTGAGGGCGGTATAACCGGCAAAGTCATTCATTGCTTTTCCGACTTGTACAATCGTGCCCTGTAAATCCCCACCCATGACAGCCGCCATATCAGCGGCGGCTTGCATGGTGGCGGGAAATACCTCTTTTCCGATTCTTGTAAACGTCAACAGAACCGCCTCAGATGACATCACAAGTTCATCGTCAAGACCGGCAGTTTTGCTAATCTGTTCGGCTAAACCATTCAAGGCACTGGCAGTCATACCGGCAGCACCGCCAGTAGCACTTAATACAGCCGTTAGCTTTGCTTCAGCCTGTGCACTTTCTGCGGCGGCCTCTTCCGCGGCTTTCATCTGTGAAACAACTTCAGTCATAATAGCAACTGCAGTACTCGCAACAGCGGTAACAGACAGAAAACCAGTTACCATTTCAGATAATCCGCTAGAAACACCCCGCGAACCTGACTCAAACTTTCTACTATCTAAGCCTATTTCCGCTATTATCGATGCGACTTTGGTTGCCATTCAACCTCATTTCAAAATACTTGAATTTGCCTTGCCTATGCCATCATACACCTGAAAATATTCTTCCAAGTCCTGCATTGAAAGTCCATCTACATACTCTAATGTCCAGTGGTATTGTTCGGCTATTCTCCACCGCCAATACTCCCACGGGAGATTTTTGCGCTGTGTTAATCCTTTGTAGATGGACTTTGCAAGTTTGGGTCGGCAAGCGGCTCAGTCATGGCAGTGACAATTGCACGCATAAGAAGCCTAAAATCTTCATGCAACATATCGTCTTGATCTTGTGGCTTTATTCCAGATACCTTTTCGATAAAAGCGGCTTCTGATTTTTCATCGCCCTTGCCGGTTATGAAGATAACCCATTCTTTATGCTTTACTTTGCTCTTGTCAATTGTGACTAAGCCGGTTGATAGATTGACTTCTCCCATTTATTCACTCCTAGTATGCACTGAATACGCGGGCGCCGTTTTTCTGGAACTCGCAAGATATTTCTACGATACCATCATACGGATAGTTGAACTGTCCGCCCATTGAGATAACGGGGACTGTCTCTTTGCGCTTGCCGGATGCAGTACCTTCGCGTCCGATAATCAACGTTCCCGAAGTGCCTTCCAGCAGTTGATCTTCGAGAAGAGTACCGCCGCTCTGTGCAACACCCTTCCATGAGTACTTGCCGTCTTTCGTGGTGGTCAGATAGGTATCGTCTGTGTCACTTCCAGCGGTTGCCTTAACTATTCCGATAGAAGGCGAACTTGACAACGTACGATAGTCAGTGCCCAGCGTCAATGTACCAGCCGGGTTTACAAAACTTATAACAAGATTACTACCGGTATATTCCATTTCTCACTCCTTATTGATCGAGATACAACCTATAATCCGCTCCGCATCCCCAGGTTTTCTTCCCGGCGGAGTCGGTTTCTTCCAATGCATAACCATTTTCGCGGCGGGTCATGAAGTTAGTCCAACCCGTCACGGTCAATGTTCTGTGATGCAATAATCCATCTATCTGGGCATCAATCGTCTTTGCAGCCGTTGGCGTTGATGCATAGGCAAAGATGGATACCACAACATCTTTCAATCTGTGCGGCGTTTCATTCCTGTCGCCCTCATTGACATAAGACCAGATCACATACGGCAAAGGATAGTTATCAGGCGCGACCTGTAAAAATACCGCTGTACCTGCGTTGGTATGCGTCCCGCCAAGAGCTGTATAAAGAGCCGCGTCTAATGGACTTTGAATGCTCATCCCAACGCCTTCCTGACATCTTCAAAGAACGGTTCGGCTTCACGTTCTGCAGCACCGCCTAAGAAGTGCTTTGCAGTCACGCCTTTTGAGGTGCCAAGTTCCTGGAATACGCCGTACTCTGTGGCATCTGAAATAGTCCATTTATGCGGGTCTTTCGGTTTAGCACCATCGGCTAAAGTGTTTTTCAATAAGCCCGTATCCACCGGCGCGTTCTTGGCAGCACTAGCAGAAATGTTCAAAGCGTGTTTCTTTACTACGCCCGGCAATTTCTCATTATTGACAGACTTTATCCAGTCATTTAAGCGGTTTTCTGATTTCATATTGAATGAGATCATGATATCAACTCCACTGTAGCCCTTGTGACCCCTTGCCATGACTGTGCCTGATTGACGGCTTGTACTGAAAACACATCGCTATCAACCTGTATTCTGTTGGCAGGAGTAACCACTGTCCCATACGGCATACTGATAACTGCTTTCTGATAAGGCATCAGCGCACCGCCTGTCATAGACTCGCGCCCCAGATTGTAATCAACCCGGCATGTGGATGACGATAGCGTGCCCCATGTTTCAACCTGCCCGCCTTCTCCATCGCTTGACCATGCCAGATTCAGAATACTACAAGTATCCGGGAATAGTTCATTTATTGCAGACCGCATATAGGAAAGGTCAGATGCGCTTAGCATGAGTCCTCGCGTATCATCATTCCATAGCCGCTACCATCTTTACTCAATGATTTATAATATTGAACCTGTTTGATGTAATGGTCATATACCTGGCTTTTCTTGATCGAGTGATTGTCGGTCGAGAAGTCAAAGTTGCCCGCCACTGAATTTGCCTTCATCTGGTAGACTTCGGCGGCGGCGGCGTTAATGTCATAAGCCCAACCGGTTACATAATAATCAACGCCTAACGTATCAGACGCGAAGGTTACAAGTCCCTTAGTGTAATCCACCGTATAGTCAGATGCGCTAACCGTCCCGCCCGTATTGTTCTGGATAATGAATATAGCCGTCCCGCCTGTGGACTGTTCAACGTGGTCAAAACCTAATGGATATTCTGTATAGACTAAAACATTGTTGCTTATTCTTGCCGGATTGACACACTCGATTTCCTCATAAACAAAGTGGACTGAATGCTTATCAAATATGGTGTCCAGTTGATTATCGGAAAAGTAGGAAAGCGTCCCGTTAGTATAATCAAGAGTACCAGCGTTGGTCATTCCCCTTAGTTCATCTCGTAAAGCAGACATCCCAGAACGTGCCATAAGTTATCCTTTATAATAAAAAACGCACCTGACAGAACGTCAAGTGCGTAGCCAAAAGGCGAAGCATTACTTAAATTATTATACTACTTTTTGTCAATAACACTACTGTATATTTCGATATACCTTTTACCCATGGCTTCAAGTGAATGTTCTTTCACAACATGTTCCCGCGCCTTTTTACCCATTTGCGCTCTAGCCATAGGGTCACTCTGTAACAGATAGATTGCCTTCCGGATAGCCATGGGGTCACGAACTGGAACCAATATACCCATTCCATCATGGATTTGCGCCCTTGCACCTGCCACATCAGAGGCAATGCACGCACAGCCGGACGCTAACGCTTCTTGCAAACACAATCCCCATGTTTCCTCATACGTTGATGGGAATACAAAGATAGACGCTTTACGCAGCCCTTCTGCAACCTGTTCCCTTGTAAGATGTGTCATTAATTTTACTTTGATGTCAGTACCATCAATCGCCTGTTGCAGATATTTCATCCCCTTTGCCGGATATTCAGCCCACGCGCTTGACGTATATATCTCGCAGCCTTCACGCTCTGCAGGATAAAAGAAGTCTGTATCAACTCCCAACTCCCCAACATAATCCGCCCGCATTCCATTGCGTCTGTAAATGTCCGCCGTGTATTCATTCAAGGCTAGAACAGGTGACTTGTTGACAATCTCCAACCATTCAGCGGGGGCGTGATGTTCTACACAGTTGTTGTCGCACACGCCCTTGACGGCGGTACAGCCTTCATCCCAGTTACGCAATAGCATCCTACCACCACAAAACTGATAGTAATCCATGCAAGCCTGAATATGCGGAATGTGATTATCCTGCAACCATTGAATAGGCTTCCATCCCATTTTATTGAATATCGTACCAACCTGAATAATGTCAGGCTTGAATGTGTCAATCGCTTCTGGTAAGTTGTCAGAATGTAACCATGCAACGTCATTGCCTAAATCTTTGAGTGCCTTTGTCAAGTCACGGAGCATAGATTCAGCACCACCGCCTTGACCGGGGCCACGTTGATCCTCGTGGAAAAGTAAAATCCTCACTTCAAATACTCCCTGTACCAATCGCCTGTTTTATATAACCCGGCAGTAATCCCGGTAAAAGGTTTCCAACCAAGTGCCAACATTTTGGTGCAATCAAGAACTTGTTCCTTGATCTCGTAAAAGTCATTTTCTTTGCGTACCCATTCAGGGGACAAACTACCGGTTATGTCAGAAATCATCTTGCCTATTTCAAGAGGTGAGGCTTGATCTCCAGAACCTACGTTATAAGCGCCCGGTAAACCAATCTCTGCCAGTTTTATATAAGCATTTACGGCATCTTCAATGTACAGCCATTCCCGCCGGGCATCTACAGCATCCCCGTATATCTGTGGCGGTTCGTTGTTCCATGCAAGTTTGAAACTATTAGGGATCAATCGGCTGAAATTCAAATCACCTTCACCGTATAGGTTAGCACACCGCAAAACAATCGCATCATATAGCGTGGCGATATTATCAGCACACGCTTTACTGACTTCATAAACACCAGTCGGTTTCAGTGGCATATCCTCACGATATGGTACTCCGCCGTGATCGCCATAGGCTTTATCAGACGATGCAACCAGCACCTTTTTTATTCCAAGTTTATAACAGGCTTCCAGTACATTGACTGTACCCATGATGTTTGTGTTCAATGTCCGCAATGGTGAACGGGATGCAATCCTCACGATGGATACAGCGGCAAGGTGGAATACCCATTCTGCTTCTGTTGAAGATAGCACTCGCTCCACAAAGTTGTAGTCAGTCACATCTCCGTATTCCACACGACATGACACGCCAAGAGCGTCAAGGCTGGTTTTATTCTGTCGGTGCAAAGATGTTGCAGTGACCTCGTGCCCTTGCTCTATTAAGGCTTTGCAGAGGTTAGCCCCTAAAAAGCCTTCACCGCCAAAAACAACTGTCCTCATTTATTCCTCCTCAAATGGTCTAGCGTGAATACCCCAGAAGTCACCCGACTCATGCTGGGGCGTCTGTACGAAATAATCTACACAAAATAAGTGACACGGCTTTGGCTTACGCGTCAAGTCCAGTTCACCATCCAACCAATTTCCCAAACAAGTGGATTCCCATGCAAAACTATTGATTGCCGATAAGCAAGGCCACGCATTACCGGCCGGGTCAACCGTAATGAAGTTCACGCCCGCTTCACATGTCAAGGCTAAATCCTGTGGCTTTGCCAGTTCTGGCCGTCCGCCGCACAAGGGACTGACAACCATGTGAATGCCGATAGATTGTAACCACTTGATAGCCCACTGCGAATATTCTACATTCTTTCCAGTATCTTCAAGGTTGGGCGATAACCAGTAGCCGCGTTCTGCTAATATAAGTACTTGTCGTTTCCATTGTTCATCGTACCATGCGAATTGACGCGACGCTTCTGGGTGGTAACTAAGGTTTATGTTCACAATCTGGGGTATTCTGAATGAGGCTAATTCCTCTATCTTATCTGTGTTCAAACCATTAGTAGACAATCCCCATTGAATATCTGGGAAGTGCCGGATAAGGTCAAGCGTCCACGGGACTGATAAAGGCTCTCCGCCACCAATATCCGCTATGTTTGGCTTATCTCTTTCAAATGCCTTTATCCAATCTTCCAGCGGACGTTCGGTTACGTTGTTCAATTCTGGTATCTTGTTGATGTGGCGACGTACCCAGCAATAAGAGCACTTGAGTTGACAACGCCACGTTAAATTCACGAGATAATGTTTCATCTTTTAGGCCTCGGTTCTCCCATGACCCCAAGCGGGCCAGTCTCATAAAATCTTTGCTGCCAGTATTCTATTTGTTTGATCGTCAAATAAGGCGTAGGCGAATGCGCTTCTGTCATAGCCGTTCCAGTTGTTGGAGCGGCGATGTATGACCCGTCTTTCACTTGAATATCATATAGCTCTGTTCCCGGCATGGTCGTACAGACAGTCGTTTGCCGGTACTCAATCAAATCTTCATCGTAGCACCGTTTGATCTGTTGACAGGTGTATTCAAGGTCGGCTTCTGTTTCTTTATAGTTTCCTATCATGGTGAAGATGCCGGATTCAATCCCAACTTCTTTACACAGATAAAGCGTGTGCCAGATGTCATCTTCTGTAATACCCTTGTGCATAGCATTCAATACAGGTTGGCTGAATGATTCTACGCCCCAGAACACAGCCCGACAACCGGCGCGTTTGGCATCCAATAGTGTTTCTTTGGTGATGTGCTTCTTACTACAGCGCCCTTGCGTAACCCATTTGATGCCAAGCGGTTCTATTCTGTCTGCAACATCTTTCATCCAGCCATCAGGTAAGTGAGTACCAATCAATTCGTCATCATAGACAAACACATTCTGTACGCCGCGCTTGTGCAAGTCTATCATTTCTTTTTCGATGTTTTCAGGCGGGCGGTATTTCGTTTTGGTGTGGTTGAAAATTAAGTCTCCACAGATTATACACTTGAAAGGACAGCCACGGGAAAACATGATGATACCCGGATTGTTACGAAGGATTGACATATTCCCAACGTAAGTATTAGGCTGCGGGTTGTGATGCGTCCAATCAGCACCGGGCAGGTCTTTTATATCCATTGCCTTGCCATGTTGAATACCGGTAGCGTCCGACTCTAGCAATTCTACAATGTTACCTTCGCACTCACCCGTAACCACTAAATCAGCGCCCCAGTCTAATCCGACCTGTGGGTTGATAGTGACGTGCACACCGCCTACAACTATCTTACGGTCAAACCCTGCCTTACGGAGTGCCTTAATTGCTTCCTCTGCTCCCCTTGCTGTAATGGTCAGTGCGGTTATTCCGATTACATCTGGCCAGCTGTCTTTTTGGGACTTGTACTTTTCGTAGAGTTGGTCAGGATGCACGCCCAACGCTTCAAGGTCTACCGCTTCGCAGTAATGCCCGGCGTCATTGATAACCGCCGTTAGGATAGGCAGTGATAGCGTTGGAAGCATACGGTAATGGAATCCACTGTAATAAAAGATTGCCGGATTAAGAAGTTGAACACGCATAATATTTTACCGATGATCTTCCGGCCATTGCAATATTCCATCTGGCACACGTTTCAGAAAATCATCCTCCGATTCTAAATATGACCTTCTAGGATCACACCATCCACCTGTAGTAATCATTACTAGTTCATTCGGGGTAGGATGGATAAGTTTTCTGAATTTAATACATGCTGCGCATTGACAATCTTTTGTATATATTAGTCCTTCGCCATAATTATTAAATTCACCGTCCATAATCAACGACCTCCCAATCGCTAATAATATTATACGACATTAGAACGTGACCAACTCCATTTTTGAAGCGGAGTTACAGACCAAATCTTCAATATCCTGTAATACAGGAGCCCAGAACTTCGAGCAAACCTTATCCGCATCATACTGCATCGCGCCATCACGGGCACGGTCGCGGTAATCCTGATTATTCTTTACCTCATACGCACTAAACAACCTCTCAACCAGTGCCTCAACTTTGACACGCCAACGGAATGACATATAGTTTATATCCCATGTCTGGATTGCTTCTTCCTTCGGTATCTTCCAGCCGGAGAAGCAGAGTTCATCCATAGCCGTCCAGCCTCCAGTGATAACCGGGCAACCGCACGCCTGTGCTTCAATCAATGGTATTCCAAATCCTTCACCCATTGATACTAGCATCATAACGTCAAGGGCATTATAGACATCCACCATATAAGCATCCGGCATTCCAACAAGGTACATATACTGCATAGGGAATACCACGTCAACGTCATCACAAACAGGCTTCATCTGTCCGTGTTCATCCACGGTACAGTTGTAACCGACTTTCAGACCAAGTGTCTTACAGAACGCCACGAGGTTGACAATATCAGCACCGAACGCGCCTTCATCTGTGTGTAAATACAAAAGTGTATCAGGATGCTTCTTATGAAAAGCAGCATAAGCCGTGATGTGTTCAAAGAATGACTTTCTACACTCGACGCCCTTGTTTGCCGCGACCATGCCGACAATGAACTTATCTTTAGGAAAGCCTAGTCTTACCCGTGAAGCATCCCGATTGATAGGTTTGAATACTTTTGTTTCGACTGAATGCGGTACATAGAACACAGATAAGCCCTTATCCTCTGCCATGCGCTTACCGAACTTCGACATCATAATAGGCTTACGGCTTTCCGTAAGCACCTGATGAATAATAGCAGGCATTGGTTCGCAGTCTAACGGCGTCCACGGGAACCAGCTAATACCCCTCATGTTTTTAGGTTCAAATACCGGTACATCATACAACGAGATAATGCAATTCGCCCCGGCGTTTTCAGCATGTGCGCCGATAACATCCTGTCCGTATTTATGCTTACATAGTGGATACATCAAAGTACCGTCGGGTAATATCAGGCGGTTACCCTGTAGGCCGTAGTTACAACTGATAGTAAGTGGATACCCCAGCGCTTTTATTCTGGGGTAATTGATTCTGGTTTGCACTCCGTATCCTGTAGCACTTAGCGGAGAGTTGGAGAACCATGAGATATTGAGTTTTTTTTGTTCCATGTGATTCCCTTTCACATACTCCCAATTTGTGGCCGCCAGGGCGGGAGGATACCTTTTCGCGTGTACACGCTAGACGGCCACATTATTACTTGATTTAGGTAGCTTTACCGATCATCTGTACGCCGTAGGTAGGTCTAAATACACCTTTCGCATACTCAAACGAAGCATTGATCTCCCAGCCACCCTGTCCAGACCGTGAAGCGTCATACTGCGGTCGGATTTGGAAGGACTGGACTTCATCGAGATAGATTGCATCCCGGCCAAACATGCCTGCTACAGTAGCAGTACCAGCGGTCAAGTTCGGGTCAACATAGTAGTTGATGCCTGCATAAGAACCAGCGTAGAACTGGCCGGTTACGGCTTCTGCAAATGCGGGAACGGTTAACAGGGTCGGCACGCCGGATGTGGCGCTGTTTAGATAAGCCCACTGCACCGGATCGAATACGGCGAAGTAAGGGCCGGGTACTTTTTTCTTGCGCAAATAAGCAGATGCCATATTGACATTCGCCCAAGTCAAAGTTCCGCCCGCTGTACCAACTGTCCCACCAGTGAAGCTGGAGAACAGAGCAGCTAAGGCAGTATCAATGTCACTTGCGGCCAGTCCGCCCAAGAACTCACCGGTATCCCGTTGCACAGCAGCAGGATCAGAGCGAATGCGTTTGTCGGTCAAGAAGACCTGTTGAGCAAACACAAGGGCGGTAGCAGTTCCGGCAGCAGTCGGGGTCAACGCCTGACTAGAGAGATCGTCGGTTTCAGCGGTTGCAGCGAAAGTCCCGCCTGAATATTCAGCCCAAACACGGGGGATTGAATCACTATGCGGGGTGAAAGTGCGCACAAGCGGCGCGATAATATTACCTTCTTGCGCAGTCATAAGCGCAAGTTCATAAATATTACCGATAAGGGTTTTTACATCAGCATAAGTAGTCTCGTTTGCCATTTTTTACCTCATTCTTGCATAGGCCAGACAACTCCGGTCTTTGCATCATTACTAAATATTTGGGAGTTCGTACCTTTTAGCCGCTCTCTCTTTTGCTCGCGGGTTTCGGTAACCTGGCTTCCACCACCAGGATTTGTTACATCTGTTTTCAGAGCCGGAGCCTTTGGGATAACGGTGAGTAGTTTCATTGCATCGGCTTCTAACTCTTCTTGCGTTTCACCGCGTAGCCGTTCTGCAAACTCCATTGGTAGTTTTGCCTTTTCGGCGGCTGCCCGTTGCATCTCGCGCCGGGTGATCGCCTTTAGTTCGACTTCCAATTCCAACGCCCGTTTGTTCGCCTTTTCCAGTTCGGACATTTGAGCGTCCTTGATCTTTTGCTGTTCGGCTGTCAGTTCATCCGCTAACTTTGCTTTAGGCTTCAGCTCTTTGTTTTCGTTTTGCAGTTTTTCGATGAGAGCCATAGCCCGTTCGGGATCGAATGGAGTTCCATCCTTACCGAGTACTACTTTTTCCGCCGGTTGTGCCTGCACTTTTTCAGCGGGTATAACTTCTGTTGCCAGTGTTTCTGTGACAACTGCCTGAGTCGTCGTGTCTGCCATTGCGATAATCTCCTGTTAGATAAAATAAAAAACGCACCTGATAACTTGTACCAAGTGCGAGTTCCCAGAATGGGAAGTAGCTTTATTCATTATAGCACTTTTTTCTATTTGTCAATATCTTTTCGTAATTCGCTTGTCCTAGGACAGATACCAATTAATCGCTCAATGGCATCAACCATGAGTAGCAACGCCCTGCGAATGTCAAGCCAAAATTCCCTAGTCGGCACCTAACAAATCCTTCAATGATGCTTCCCCTTTCATAACACCGAATACCGAATCATCGTAGTCCTTTGTCATCTGGCTAAACTCGAACTTGCCGTCCTGCCATGCCTGCCACTTGGCTTCACCCATGTGTTCCTTTTGTGTGCTCTCAGATTGTGACTTGAACCAATCTTCACCGGTCTGTTCAATCGGGTTCGGCATTCCTTTTACCCATGGCAAACAGGCGCATCTGCCGTTATGATGATCCGAACATACAAAGCCAACTTCAAATACCTGACCATGTAAAGCCATACAAGAATCGCAGGTACTCTCGTCTAATTCAGCACACCAAACCACGCCCCCTAACACGTCAGAATTTGCCCGTTGTGTTTCAGCAGCAGCCCGCCGATAAGAATACAATTGCGCCGTACGGGTCATCCGCAAGGCATCAGTTAAGCCAAGCCCGTAATTATCAGTGATGAAGTCGGCAATCACGCGCGGGTTCTTGCCCTGACTTACCAAGTCTAGTATTCCGGCTGCTATTTCATCCGCATGATATTTTGACAGTCCGTTGATCTTGCCATATAGCACACCATCCGGGTTCAAGTAATCTGCAAGGAATGACAGTGCATCCGGCGGCGCATTCTTGACTAATTCACGCGGTAACTCATTGACAGAAACACCAATTGATGCAGCCAGTCCAACGAGTAGCAGAAACTTTTCGGCGGATAGCCCCTGTTTGGCTGCGTCCGTTGATGCAGACCTTACCTCTGTCTTTAGCCAAGTTGAATAGTCAGACAGTTCACTCTCAATACTTGTAATTAGTTTCTTGTATGCGCTGGATTTACTTACAGATGATTTAGTCAGTTTACCCGCGTCCAACTGTGCTGTAATGAGTTCAATAAACGCTTCTATTTCAGGCGTGATCTTTTCATACGTCAAACCGTAAGCAGTAACCAACCTATCCAGTACTTTAGAATCGGTCTGGTCAAGTTGCTTTCTAAGTTTAGCCCACGCGTCAAGAATATCAGACATTCGCACCCCGATTACGTCCCGCTATGAAGTCACGTAGCAAGTTTCCACCTACCGCGTTCTTTTGTTTGGTTTCTTCATCAATCTGTGTTTTCTCTGCATCGTAATCCACATCGTATTTAGAAGCAATGGTTTTCTTTGAGGCTAATCCCATGTTCAACAAGAATGTATCCTCTGCTATCTTTTCGGCTGGGTTTTCAGGTAATGCACTTCCCCAGACGATAATACCAGGGTCGACGTTCTCATTGCCTGCTAATATCAATAAGCGACGGTTTATCTCAAGGATAGCATCGCCGTAAAGTTCCCGTTTCGTGTCGGTCTTATCTATTGCATCCGAGAACAATACCCGCATGACGAAATTCGTCAGCCCAGAACCTAAAGTCTTTATGACCGCCGGGGGTACTTCGCGCATGAGTTCAAATATGCCAGATTCAAGGCTATCAGCATAAGACATCGAACCTGCTATATCGGCGTTAGCCTGTAGGTTATACGCCTTCGTTTCAGGATTAGAGAACCACGACAATGAACCCGGCCCCGTTCCCATAGTTGGCTCTGCACTCACGCCCGTGACAATCGTGGGCGGAGCGGAGTTCAACCGAATTGTTTTATTGATGTTCGAATCTGCAAAGTTGAGTTTATTCTGTACACCCAACGCCCATTCTGCATCTGTTGAACCTCTCCAGCCATGAGATGCTTTCAGAGATGGTAGGTTCTTCCAGTGAATAATCGGCGGGAAGTCATACGACCACTGATAAGGCGGATTATCGGGATCAATAACCCACTTGTCACCGGTTTTTTTATTCATGATCCAGTGTTCAACTATCCATGTATCAGCCGAATTGTCGGGGTCTTCAAAGTCATCTTCTTTTGCCTGCCGCGTGACTTCTTTATAACTTTTTGTTTCCCCGTCCTGTTTGATTGAAAACTCAATGATATATTTCTCTGGTTCATCTACATCAAATGGATTGACTTCTACTCGCGTTATTTCAGGGTCAAGCGGTATCATTCTGGAACACAAAAGACCCGTCTTCCTGTTGACAATCCCGTCTGGTTGTATCTTCAAAAAAGGCGTGCCATATACAGCACCGTTCAAGCCCAACTGATACAACAACTGCTCTTGCTTATTCGCGTCCCAGATTTGATCTAGCAGTTCTTTTTGTGCTTCATCTGGTAATTCAAACTCGATACCATTATTGAACAGCCGGGATACACCGCGGGAGATTGCCAGTCCAACATAATTCATAGCAAAGTTGTCATCATATCCATTACCCTTGACCTTCAATTGGTCAGGATGGTCACCATCGTAGTAATCCCGCAAGATGTTGTCCCGGCGTTCCTTGTCGGTGGTCAATCGTCCGGCAATATAACTGCCAAGTTGTTCTAGTTTCTTGTCTATGTATCCCATATTATTCTCTCCAGTCTTCAATTGTGCCGGAACCACTCTCGACCATATCATCTTCCATACCATAACGCGTACCGTCAATAATGTGATTATCTTTGTCAACTGGTATCCGCATCGCATTCCCGTCTTTATCTTTTTTCCAGTGATACGTCGAAAATTCACGTTTCGTATTGATACATTTTACATCAATTATAAGTTCTAATCCTTGCAACCATTGTATACCAAAATTGACAGAATCTTTCCCCTTTTTCGCTCCGATTGCATTAACGCCCTTTTCTTTTAGTTCCTGAATACTTTTAGGTTCGGAGCTGTCACAGATTACTCGGTCTTTACCGATAAGCCCTATAACCAACGGCGCCAGTTCCTGATTAGTCAACCCGCGTTCGTATAGTTCATCAAAGAAATATAACCGTGATCGTTTCTTGTCAAAGTGCATAACCGGCATTGCGGCTGGGTCGGATGAAAAGCCAAAGTCTAATCCATTACGGCGATTGGTGCGCTGCGCATCTGGCAGATAGTATTCACAGTCCGGGTCGGATAGGTCAAACACCTTCCAATTCTTGAATATGATTTCTCCGAGTACGCCCCAGTTCCCGAGAGTATAAACATCATAGTAGTAACTGTCCTTTTCATTCTCCAACCGCTTCACATCCTGCTTTGTCAAGAATCGCAGGTTGTCTTTATACGTTGTTTTCAGAATATGGATTTCATCGGACATGTACTCTTTTTGGTCATCCGCCCAGGCGAGAGATGCGAAATACTCTTGATATATCCACGATGTTTGAAGAATAGGATTGAATAATAATGTCATCCGTTTGGGTATATCTTCACTACCACCGCGTAAACGCTTCTCAAGTTGTTTGATGGACGCCTGTTCTGTCTCGGTTGCTTCTTCAATCACAATATCAGTTATCACGCCCTTCAACGGGGTAATGGACTTCAACTTTTCTACGTCGTCAAGCCCTGAAAATAATATCTGATACCCGTTCGAGCATGTAATCACCATGTCCGATTTGTTGATGTTGAATAGACCGGTTAGTCCCCAGTCAATGATTGTCTTCTGAATTTCATTGAATACTGAATTGCGGATTGTCCTGCCAACTTGCCGGATTATCAGGTAATTTCTACCACCCCGTAACACATCATAAATCGGGCGTTGTCCTATGAAACAAACAGACTTCCCGGATGCGCTTCCCCCAAAGATAATCTGCAACGGCGAATAATCCTCCAGAAACGGAAGATAAACATCGTTGAATACTTCTTTATGAATTTGTACTTCTGGCATCGTCTACCAGTTTGACTATGATAGGCTTATCATCTTTGGTTGACAACTCTACCCCCTGCGGCACTTTCCCGAACGCGACCTCGATAAAATCCTTCTGGTACTTCTTGTCAGTCAGCCACTGGTACAAAACTAATTGTGCATTCGTGACCGGCTTGCCATGAATGAGTATCGGCTGCCCGGACTTATCAACCGCCGGCTCGGATGCCATACCAACGGCAAGAGAGCGAAGCATATCAAACGACTTCGGTCTGCCTTTGCGGTTGATGCGCGGATCACCTTTCTTGAATGGAATTAAGTCTTTAGTCGTCATTTGTACTGTTACTCGTTCTGTATAATTCGCTCGATGGTTAGTTCAGGAAACGCCGTTGCCATGCGCTCTAATATTACGGCACAGTAGTTCGGACTAATCTCAATAGCTCGGCATTTACGGGAAAGGTTTTCACAGGCAACCATTGTTGTGCCAGAGCCGCAGAAGAAGTCTGCAACTATTTCATTTTCCATAGATGAATTCCCTACCGCCCTCTGTACCAATTCAATCGGCTTCATAGTTGGGTGTTCTGGATTCTTGCTCGGTCGGTCTATCTCCCAAACTGTAGTTTGTTTGCGACCGCCATAATATCTATGTCCGCCATCAGGCAACCAACCAAAGAATATTGGTTCGGCTTGCCAATGATAACAAACACCCATAGGTGAGAACGTAGAATTATTCTTTACCCATTGTATTGTTTGCCGCCATATTCCACGGTCTTTGAGTACTTGACCGAACAGAACATGTAGCGGCCCCGCCGGGGCCGCTACATACCAACCAGCCCCGGCGGTGCAATGTGCAATAGTATTATCAAACGAAGCGCAAAGCATCTCGACTAATCCGGCGTCGTCGAGTGTATCGTTTTCGAGGTTCTCTTCAACACGATTGCTCGGAGCAATCGTGTTGAGATACTTATTCTTGTCACCTACCGAAACACCATAAGGCGGGTCAGTCCATACAAGTTCTATCTTATCATCCTGCATCACCTTATCGACATCCGCTTTTATCGTGCTATCCCCACACAACAACCGATGCTCGCAAATCTTCCATAAGTCGCCCGTCTTTACTTGCCACTTCTCGTTTAGTTCAGCGGCACGGTCAATCTGCG
>Ga0105091_10000294_pt1 | contig 20276 bp, 16 predicted proteins | sample PPLLak1March2015_FD_87022 | JGI IMG/M metagenome (GOLD analysis project Ga0105091, IMG submission 87022) | Freshwater sediment microbial communities from Prairie Pothole Lake near Jamestown, North Dakota, USA - PPLs Lake P7 Core (1) Depth... | ecosystem: Environmental > Aquatic > Freshwater >... | reverse complement strand
TACAGGGCGCATCTCGCGGCCCTTTACAAGTCTATAAACATCCGGCTCCTAACGGAGCCAAATACACATACGAGTGAACATTTTCAACACCCTCACTCCGTGCGCGGCTCTGTAACGCGACTCCAGGTTCGCTCGTGCGGGGATTCTGACCGCCACTTGCCCCTCTGTGCAGCCCCCCTTAGTTCCTGACCCCACGCTCTTTCTGCTATCTTGGTCCCAGTTGTATGCGAAGACTGGTCATCCTGGTTCTATGCTGCCTGGTGACCCTCGGCGCCCAAAACCCCAGCCCGGCCCGCAAAACACCGGCGCAATTAATCGAGGAGTTTTCCAAGTCGGGATCCGAGGCACTGGAGAAAGGCGAGCTCGAGAGAGCCGAAAGTGACTTTCGACGACTCCTGGCCATCTCGCTCGACCAGTTGGGGGCCGTTTACGATCGCCTGGGCGACTACAAGCAGGCTGAGCGCGCCTACCGGGAGGCAAGTCGCAGCTCGTCCGACGCCATGTTCCGGGCTCTTCTTGGCTTGGGTATCGTCTACCTGAAAACCGGCCGCTACGATGAAGGAATCGCGGCTGTCGAGCAAATCCTTCCTCTTGACCTGCTGAATACTGACGCCCGACACCTGCTGGGGAAACTGCATTTCATGAAAGGGGACTTCGAGCTGGCCGCGCAGGAACTGAGTCGAGCGCTCAAGCAGGAACCAGACAACGTCAGGGTCGCCTACACGCTGGGACTTTCGCTGCTTCGACTGCGTCGGCTCGATGAAGGTAAAAGGGTCTTCGCCGGCATGCAGAAGAAGCTGGGAGATACGCCGGAGTTTCACCTGCTGATCGGGCGTGGTATGCGCGAGACCGGCTATGCTAACGAAGCGCTGGCGGAATTCAAGCGGGCGCTTGAAATGAATCCCAAGACTCCGAGAGCTCACTATTACCTTGGGTTGACGTACCTGAGGATGGAGGGCGGCGCGGCTTTTCCCGAGGCTCGAAAGGAGTTTCAGGCGGAGCTGGCCAACAGCCCCGACGCTTTTCTACCAAACTTCTTCCTGGGTGTCGTGAGCGTACGCAGTCGAGACTACCAGACAGCTATCCGGTATCTTCGGCGGGCGGTCCAACTTGATCCCCAAAGCCCGGACCCGTATGCGTACCTCGGACAGGCGCTTTTCCAGTCGGGCGATGAGGCCGGCGCGATGCCGCTCTTGCAGAAATCCATCGACCTGACGGTCGATGAGAGCCATAACGGCTACCAAGCCGCCAACACGCATTTCATGCTCGGACAGGCCCTAAGGAAAGCGGGGAGAATCGAGGAGTCATCCGAGCACCTGAAGCGATCCCAGGCGTTGAAGACCCTGCGTGCCAAGCAGCAAGCCAATCCCCAGGCAGCCGTTCAGCCCGAACCTGACCCGAACAGCCAAGACTCGGACAATATCACTCAGCCGGAGGAAGATGCCGTCATACTGGATCTGGACCCGCCCGATCCGCAAACTCGAAAGCACCTTCAAGGGATGATCGAGCTTCACCGCAAGAACGCGGCTTTCGCGTACCAGAACCTCGGCCGGGTGGAAACCATGCGTTCAGACTTCGGCCGAGCCGCCGATTTTCTGGAAAACGCAGCCTACTGGGACCCTTCCCTGGCGGACATCTTCTTTAACCTGGGGCTCGCCCGCATGAAAGCCGAGCAACCGGATAAGGCTGCAACCGCGCTCCTGGCGGCGTGGGAGCATTCGCCTGCCAGACCGGAGATCCCACGATTGTTGGCGCCGCTCGCGTTGCAGCTCGTTGAGCAGCGTCACCTGGACGAAGCCTGGAACGTAAGCGAAGTGCTCGTGAAAGCACGTCCGGAAGTGGCGGATCTCTATGTGCTTCGTGGACGAATCCTGGCTTTCACAGGCAAATGGGATGACGCACTCGCGCAACTGCGCCTCGCCTTACAGAAGAATCCTTCCATCGGTGAAGCCCATTACATCGCCGGAACGGTGTTGATCAGGCAGGGAGAGTTGGATCGGGCGCTTGAGGAATTCGACAGCGAGTTGAAATTGAATCCGCGTCATCCACAAGCGATCTATCACAAGGCGTTCGTACTGGTATCGCAACGGAAAGCTGACGAAGCGATTCCGCTGCTCGAGGAGGTCACACGCGTGGCGCCCGGTTATGCGGAACCGTACTATCAACTGGGGAAGGCGCTGCTCGACAAAAATGAAAACCTCCTGGCAATCGCAAACCTGGAGACGGCCGCAAAGCTGAATCCGGACGCCTACTACATTCAGTACCAGCTCTCGCGCGCCTATACGAAGTCCCAGCGCCGGGACGACGCGCGGCAAGCACTGGCGAAGTACCAGGAGCTCAAGAAGGTATACGATCAGCGAAGAGACAGCAGCCGCAGCCAGATGCCGCCGATTGAGGAGATGAATCAGTAGGGGTGGAACTACCCAGCTCGCATTTTCTCGCAGAGTGGTAGCCTCGCCACAGCACGAGGTTAGGTAACCATGCACGCAGCGGGCGTCGAGCTGGAGTCTGTCCACGCTGCAAATGGATTGCTATTCTGCCGACCCCGCGTCGCGCCGCTCCGCCAGCTGCCGCCGTCTTTCCAGATCATGCTGGCCGTTTTCCTCTTCGCGCTCGAGCCCGATCACCCGATAGCCGGAGCGGTCTCGTTTTAGATAGACCAAAACAGGTTTTGCCCAATCAGGCTTGTCCCGGCTGATCGTTCGACACTGGACCGCCAGAAAACCGTCCCGAGACTCTTTCGGGATCGGGATCGCCTCCAGCCCGACTGTATGAGTATCGCCCAGCCGCTTCAATCTGTCTGACTGGTTCTCATAGGAGTACCAGGTATACTCGTACGAGTCTGCCTGGCCCACACCCGTCTCGGCACCCAAATTCACGAACGTCAGCTGCCATCCGTCTCCCCTCCGGTCTATTCGAAACCGGTCAATAGGATTCATCCCGGAGAGGTAATAGCTCAGGATCTTGTCGCGACGATCCAGAAGCGTATTCAGCATGTATCGTTCGGCTTTAGGGTCGGACAGCCGGCCTGCCTTTACCACTTCCCGAACGATCTCATCAGAAAAACGGCTCATGATCGCGGCGGCCCAGAAGGCATCGCCAGGACGCATGCGCTCAAACGCCGGATTGAGATAATCCGGGCGCCAGAGCTCCGGATGAAAGTGCCGCGCTTCGAAGTTTCCGACGGAGGACGGGAAATCCGGGTATTTGATTTTCTGCCATTCCCGTTCCCAGAGTCCCAAAGTGAGGATGGACTTGCCGATGTTCCCCCAGTCGACGGAATATTCGTGTCCCACCCGCGGCCGTTGCGGTTCAAACGCGCCGCTTCCCATGGTGGTGCCAAAGTCGATCAGGTAGTGCTTAACGTACCCCTTGTCCTTCTTCCCTACGAAGACGTCGAGGGTATTGATCGCGTCTATGTCGATGTGATTCAACCAGGCGCAAAACAGCCGGAATCCGCGCAATTCACGTCGATTCTCGTGCGGGATAACGTCATTCGCATCATCTGGCCGGGTTCCCCAAAACTCAAACTGCCCGACTGGATCTCCTTCAATCTTCCGGCTTGCCAGAACCTGGTAGGTTCCGTCTGGTCGAAGGGGAGCCTTCTTCAGCATTTGATCAAGCTGTCTCTCGGTAAACCCCTCTTTGACCGCTTCGGAGCTGAGCCGCAACTGGTCGCGGCGGACAAACGCCAGGTAATTTTCCGGAACGTTGTAGCCAAAAGCATAGAAGAACTTGGTGCTGATCACTTCTGCCGACGTCGTCAACTGGGGATAGTTGACCGGGTCGAGCTTTACAAAATATGTATCGCCGCGCCCATCCTTGATCTTGAAGCCTGCCGTGACTCCTTCGCCCTTAGTATCCGTGATCTCCCAGCCTGATCCCAAGTCGGGCCCGTCGCCTTGGTTTGGTCCGCGAACGACGTCCTCGACCGACATTTTTCCCGTACCAATTCGATTTTCGAACCAGGCGGAATCGGGCACGCCGCCGACTGTGTTCACATCTCCCGCCGGCGGGATTTCCCCGTGGGGCTTGCGGGCGGTAGAGCTGTCGAAGAAGTCCGAAATCTCACTCCGTTTGACCGCCACAGGCTTCTTGATCGTGATCTGAGGCTCTTCCCAGAGAGGATCGTCCGGATAGAACCTTTGCCATGACAGCTCTGCGGAGAACCCGAGTACCAGGAACCAGGCAGGAATAAAGAGCGCCCATTTCTTCATAGTCAACTCCTAGAACGACGGGCCCAGTCGGAAATGCACTTCATTGCCCTCTCGGCTATGGCCCAGTTCCAGTCGAAGGAAGACTGTTCCGCCTTTCTTAATCCGGAGTCCTCCACCGAAGCCCTTTTCCAGGCCGGTGAAGCCGAAATCACCCGGCCGAGAGAAGACTTTCCCTGTGTCGTAAAACAGGACCATTTGAAGGAACTCAGCCGCGTCCCAGCGGTACTCCGCCGACATCAGCAGCAGGTTGCGATCGCGGAACCGGTATTCGGGAAAGCCGCGAATCGAATTGGTTCCACCGAGGCACTCCATGAGGTAAAACGGTACTTGACCGCCCGCCGAGGGCTGGTCGAACGAAGTGAGGAAGCGGAGGGCCAACCGCCGATAGTTCGACCAAAGCGGCAAGTACTGCCTGGTTTCGACCGAGATCCGTTCGAAGCGAAGCTGATCACTTCCCCGATCGTCAAAGTGCCCCAGGACAAGCCCGAGCATACCTCCTTTGTGGGCATCGCCCGGCTTGTCCCGATAGTCGGCCAGCAGAGCGGTTTCGACATGCAGAAAGTCGGGGCCTGCCAAGAGGCCGGGAGTAGAGTCTTGCGCAAAGAGGAACTGAACATCGGGCGTGTCCCGATCGGTTCCCGGTTGGATGTTGATGCCGAGGAATCCACCGCGGACAGACCAGCCAAGCCATCGATTAAACTGAATTCCCCAGACGCCCTCCACCGAGACAGATCGGTAAAGGTAGTCGGAGAGGTTGGCGCGCAGGGAATCGGGACCAAGACCGTAGAAATCCTCGCGCGGGAAGTGATTGAAATTCACGTTTAGGAACAGAGTCCGGCCCGGCTCTTTGAGTGAAGGTCCTTCGTCGAACTCGGTCGTCAACCTGCGGCCGAGCGGCTGCAGCGTAAAGGTTGTGTCCCTGCTGCTCATCTCCCCTATATCGACGTTGTAATCCTGGTACTTGCGGGTGGAGACTGCCCCGTGAATCGAGAGGTCCAGAGGAAGCTGACCGATATCGTAGAGTCCGAAACGGGCCCCGAACGACGGTCCCGAGCCGCTAGTGACGGTGCCGATCGTCGGGTGGATGCCGGCCGGAGAACGGCTTAGTCCCCCGTTCTCGGCCACTGCGAACATCCTCTCCATCAAGCCGAGCTTCAAGGGAGTGCTGGTTTGCTGTTTCTGAAGCTTGGCTTTCCTCAACAATTCGGCTCGGGTCGCAGCGGGTTCGGGCGCTGACGCTTCAGACTGCCCGAACGCAATGCCCGAAAGCATGAGGACGACCACCAATGCACTGCTCTGGTTGCGGCCGAAAGGCATAATCCTCTCCTGGGGTAAATCGGGGCTTGATTCCTCCCCGTTTTGTTGCAACTCAGACGCCAGTCCAAGAGGTTAGAAAGACGGCGGATATCTCTCGTGTCAGGGAAGTTTTCCCGATACTGGGGACCTATCGGGATCCGTCAGAGCCGGGAGCGTGACGAGCGAAGCGAAGTAGCGGCCGGATCGCGTGCCTCTGGGACGTCAACCGCTCCAAGCCGCGCGATCCGGTCGCTACTTAGCTTCGCTCGTTACGCTCCCGGCTCTGATCGCCTGGTCTGTGCTGCTCCCGGCTCTGAAAGATAGGCACGATGCTTGCAGGCAGTATTCCAATCACTCAGGAGTCAAAATGCCAAATATGAAGATGCTCTACTCGTTCATGGTCTGTCTGGTGCTGACGCTATTCGTGGGGATTGCCATCCGGGCAAGCGACAAGAAACCCGAGAAGACGACGGACCCGGCTTTTGCTCAGTTCCTGCGGAATGCAAAAGCCTACGTCGAGCTTCGGCAAAAAATCGAAAAAACGCTTCCTTCACTAGAAGACAAAGAGGATGCCGAAGAGATTCGATCCCATAAGCAGACTTTGCGATTGAAACTGGCTGCAGCCAGAAACGGCGCGATAGAGGGAAGCATGTTCACCCCGCAAGCGGCTGTCGTTCTGAGACGAATCCTCAATGCCGAAATGCGCGGCCCCGAAGGTAAAACAGCTCGGACGACGGTTCTGGAGTCCAGTCCCAAGGCCTTTGAGTGCAAGATCAACGGAGCATATCCGGCGACAGAGCCCGTCTCCACGGTCCCTCCGGATCTTCTCATGAAGCTACCTGAGCTTCCCGACAACCTGGAGTACCGGTTCGTGCAAAGCACACTGATTTTGAGGGACGCAAAGGCTAATATGATTATTGACTGCCTTCGGAAGGCGGCTCCGTTACCAGCGGCCGAAAAGGCAAAGGCTTCATCGGCCGAGAACAAAACAGATCAGAAACCCGACAACAAAGCAGAGAAGAAATCAGAATGAGAAACCCAAAATCTCTTGTCCTTGTTCTTTTCACCGTGGCGCTTGCCAGCCCGGGTTCGAGACTCGCAGACCTGGTTATTGCCCAGAACACCCCGACTTGCGACGTCCAGCTGCCGAATAAGGAGAACTCGACCCGCTTTGCGGTGGCTGGCGACGTGGGGACCGGTGGGAAGGAACAGTACGATGTCGCACGCGAAATGGCGGCGTGCCATTCGGCATTTCCTTTCGAATTTGTGGTTATGCCGGGCGACAACCTCTATGGGTCCGAAGGGCCGAAGGATTACCGCCGGAAGTTCGAAGAGCCCTATGGGCCATTGCTCCACGCCGGAGTGAAGTTCTATGCAGCCCTCGGGAACCACGACGATCCGGATCAGCGTTTCTACAAGAATTTCAACATGGGCGGCGAAAGGTACTACGCGTTCGACAAGGGCCCGATTCAGTTCCTGGCTCTGGATAGTACCTATATGAACCCCGAGCAACTCGAATGGGTTGAGAAGGAACTCAAAGGCTCGAACAAGCCCTGGAAGATCGCCTTCTTTCACCATCCGCTGTACTCCTCAGGCGGGAGGCACGGTTCCGATGTGGAGTTGCGCAAAGTGCTTGAGCCCCTGTTCGTGAAGTATGGAGTGAATGTTGGTATCGCCGGGCATGAGCACTTCTACGAGCGCACCAAGCCGCAGAAAAACATCGTCTATTTCACCTCCGGAGCAGGCGGCAAACTCCGGAAGGGGGACGTAGAGAAAACCGATTTGACGGCAAAGGCCTTCGATACGGACCGGTCTTTCATGCTTTTCGAGCTCGATGACGATACCTTGTACTTCCAAAGCATCAGCCGCAAGGGAGAGACGGTGGATTACGGGAGCATAAAGGCACGCGAAGCGGCAAAGCCGGAAGAAGCGGCAACGCCGGAAGCGGTGAGTAATAAAAGCGAGCCGGAGAGTCGGGAGAAGCCTGGCAACAACGGTATAACGACCCAGGGTCAGGGAAAAGCGGCAAGTAAGGACGCCGGCATCTCAAGTGAGGAGAAGCCCGCAAGTAAGGATACCGGCAACCAGAGTCGCGAGAAGCGAGGAGAAAATCCCTGATTCATAGCGTGAGGGCACCGGCAGAGCCCGTGTTCAGTGCTTCCGGAGATCCTAAAATGTGGTGCCGCAATTGCAAGGACGAAAGTAGACCGTAACTGCGTGTTTTCAGCGAGGTTCCAAAATGCGAACGTCTTTTGTGATCGGCGTCATTCTCATCATCCTTGGAGCCTTGGCTTTGGCTTACCAGGGCTTCACCTACACGAGGGAAGAAAAAATAGCGGATATCGGCCCCATTGAGGCAACCGCCAAGAAAAACGAAAGAGTGTCCATACCGCCGATTCTCGGCGGTGTGGCGCTAGCCGGCGGCGTGGTCCTGGTACTGTTCGGTGCCAAGAAGGGATAGCTGCACGAGCTTCGGGCGTCCTTCGGGCCCGAAGGTGCCACCTGCGCCCGGAGAGAGTTAGCGCCTAACTCTCTCCGGGACCTAGGGATGGCACGGCGTGACAGGAAACTGAGCGTGCCATCTGTCGAAATCTTCTTCCGCAGATCCCGCCTGGACGGTCCTTTCCCTGAACGAAATCGCGCGACGCGACGAACGGCTATCATTTTTCGCCCGTCGTCCCGGCTTTTCCGACTTTACCCTCCGGTGTTGACGCTGTACCGATGAAGCCAGAGGCTGTTCTTTCACTGAAGCCGAGATTGAGCTCGCAAAATCCCAGTAAAGAGAGTTATTAAAGAAAAAAAAGGCAAAAACGAATAAAACCGAAAGATTTCGGGGAAGATCCTTCCGGAGAAGGGCGACGAGCCGAAAAACCAAAGCGCTCACGGGCCGCCATCCTAACAAAAAGAGCTGAGATGCGGTAGCTCTTTTTTCTCCGTTTATGATTTTGCGAAAAGGTTGAATAAGCAGGACTGCCAAGTACCAAGGATCGTGCGTCGGAAGCTCTGCAGTTGCGTTTACTCTTTCGGGGCGCGGTAGCCTTGACCTGATCTTTAAGCGTCGGAGTCCTTCTGCCGCCGCATATTAAGAACCGCGTCGACCTGAATTGCGTATAAAGTGCAGGGCGTTGACACCGCACTCCGAAAGGGTGCGCAACTGCAGTGGTTAAGAGGCCAGGGTCTTCAACATAGTCCTTCCCCACTTGCCCGCAGGCCTCCGATTTGCGATCTTTGACTTGTGGCAACACCACTCGATCTTCATCAGATAGCCGAACAGGCACGAAGCGCGGGCCTGACTCTTCCTCATCGACTGGTCTACGGAAACGGCGCGATCGCTGAGCTTCCAAGCTCGATCCAGGGGCGTCAGCCGGCTTTCCTGGTATTCGGCGCGACTCACGCCGCGAAGAGCGGATTGCGAAACACAATCGAAGCAACCTTGGCAGCCGTGGGCGTGCCGATAGCCGGACGTTTTCACGTGGCGGGAGAACCGACGACAGAAATGGTGGATGCGGCCGCCAAGGTGTGCCGGACCGGCCAGGGAGCGATCGTGGTTGCCTGCGGAGGCGGGAGCGTCATCGACTGCGGAAAAGCGGTCGCCGCCATGGCGAAAAACCCGGGCAGCGTTCGAGCTTATTTGGAGGGGGTCGGAAAAGAGAGCCTGACTGCCCGTCCGCTTCCCGTGGTCGCAATCCCTACAACGGCGGGAACGGGGTCGGAGGCAACCCGCAATGCCGTATTGTCAGTCCCTGATCTGGGCATAAAGCGCAGCCTGCGCCATCCGGACTTGGTTCCGGAAGTTGCGATACTGGATCCTCAATTGACCTGGAGCTCTCCTCCCCAAGTTACGGCGGCCAGCGGCATGGATGCGCTCACACAACTCATCGAATCGTGCGCCTCAACCAAGCGGCGACCGGAGACGACCAGTTTGGCTCTCCAGGTTTTGCCGGCAATCCGCGCGGCCCTTACCGCTTGTTACCATCATCCGGACTCCAGCGAGGAACGGGCAGCAATGTCCGCATCGGCGTTTCTAAGCGGCGTCTGTCTGGCGAACTCGGGCCTCGGACTCGTACACGGCATCGCCTCCGGCCTCGGGGCATTGAAAGACCTGCCTCACGGACTTATCTGCGCGGTGCTTCTGCCCCACGTGCTTCGCTACAACCGGGCTGCGGCGGAGCCTCAGTTAAGGGAGAGTCTGGCCGCATTCCTCAATGAACCTCCCGCGCCTTTGACGGTGGACAGGGGGATTGCCGCCGTCGAGGAGTTGAAACAGACGTTGGGCCTTCCGCCCGACCTTCGGGTCCTTCGCCTGTCTCGTAAAGAGGTGCGGGAAGTTGCCGAAAAATCGATGGGCAGCAGCATGTCCGGAAACCCGGTTCCAATGACAGTGGAAAAGGTCATCGATTTCCTGTGCCCGCTGGCGTGCTGATAGAATAAAGTTAAGGGTTGCCAGCAGTGGCACCTCAGCGCTGCTCCAGACCGGGAGCTGACTCATGACACTCTGGGATTTGCTCATTCTGCTGCTCGTTGCAGGAATCTGCGGCAGTATCGGCGAGGCCATCGCCGGCTACTCGGCAGGAGGCTGCCTCGTTTCGATCGCGCTCGGGTTCATCGGAGCCCTTTTGGGCCGATGGCTCGCCGGTCTTCTCGGCCTTCCAGAGCTTTTTACTCTGTCCGTGGGAGGCCAACCCTTTCCCATCCTCTGGTCGATTATTGGCTCAGCCGTTTTCGTTGCTTTCATCAGCCTGATCAGCTACCGCCGACGGTACCGCGTGTAACCGTCCCCGAAAAGTGGTGCACCCCGGCTCTCGCTTCCCCGGTCCCCGGGCAGAAATACCTTGACATCCACTCCTTTGCCGGAAAAAATACGCCCGTCCAGCGAGGTGTTTTATGTTTTACCCGTTTTGGCGAATTCTTGCATTTTTAACTTTCCTATCTTTTGCATCGCTTTCACCCGTCCTGGCAAATCAACCGTTCGTGAAGATCGGGTGGGACCCGAACCCCGAAGTGCGGGTATCGGGATATAACGTTTATCGCTCGGTCGGCACCGCCGAACGAGTATTGCTCAATCAGAAAGGCCTGCTCCACGAAGCCCGCTTCGTGGATCGGACTGTGGAAAGAGGGACTACCTATACATACGTGGTCACTGCCGTGGACCTCCAGGGGCTGGAGAGCGTCTTCTCCGCTCCGTTGACCGTAAAGGTGGAGGAGAAACACGTTCCGACTGCGCAAACGGTCTTCCTGCCGGCCTCCTTGCCGACGGATCAAGCTGCTTTTCAGAACACGTTTGTCGGGCTGGGATTGCTCAACCTCGGCGATGTTCCTGATCAAGTGAGCATGACCGGGATCGACACCGAGGGCGCACAAACCGGATACCAGACGGTGGCCCAGATGGCGCCCCATGGCAAAACGTCCGAGTTGCCCGACCAGGTGGCGGACCTGCCGGTGTCAACGGCAGTGATGCTCGGCCGGTCAAACTCCGATATCCATCCGTTCTTTTTGGCAGGGACCAAAGACCTCAGGTCTTTCGAAGGGATCACCGAGAAAGTGGACCCGTCTCGGAACCTTTACTTTCCAATTTCCCTCTCAAAGGCCGGGTCCGCCTCTCTCACGCTCTTTAACCCGGACGAAAAGCAGCCGGCCGAGATGGAGGTTACTGCATGGAACCGGGACGGTTCGAGCGTGGGCACGAAGACCCTTGCGCTTCCGCCGCTCGGCTCTTTCCGTGGCGTTCTGGCCCAACTCTTCGGTGCTGAATTCAGCCTGGAGGAAGGGTATGTCCAGGTGTCCGCCAAACAGCCGGTCGAAGGCTATCAGATCAGCGCGTTCGACTCTGAAAGCCTGTCGGGGCTGCCCGGTGAGCCGGCTTATCGAGGGCGGCGCCTGTCCCTGCCGCACTTCTTCTTTGATGATTCGGGGGGCGACACGGAAATCGAGGTCATCAACGCCGAGGCATCTGAAGTGCAGATCGAGTTTAAGGTCTGGGTCGACGGCTTGACTGAGCCGCAGGTCCACTCCTTAAGGCTCGCTCCTCGGGCGCTCGCCATGGTCAGCATGCGTACGCTCCTCGGCCGAGAAGGGATTCCAGGCGTGGTAACCGGAGACCTGGAATTGACCGCTACCGGCAGGGACGGGGCTGAAGCGATCTACACCAAGGTTGTGGCGCAAGCAACCTTCGTAGGTAACGGCGGTCGAGCGCGCGCAATAGCGCCGCTTCGTGCTCAAGGCGCAGAGAAGTGGATTTTCCCGACCGTCCTCCAACAACGTGACGCTGGCTTTTCGACCGGTCTGGCTCTGCTGAACCAAAGGAGCGAGAATCTGCCACTCACGCTGCGCGCCCTCGACGACCAGGGCCAAATGGTGGCGGAGCGAACGGTAGAAGTGCCCGGCGGCCAGCGCCTGATCGGATCGCTGGACGCCGAAGTGTTCTTCGGGCCCGGGTTCTCACAAATGGGAGGCCATCTGGAAGTGTCCGGCGACCTTTCCTTCATGGCTCTGGCTTTCTTCGGCGATCAGTGGGTGGAGTTCCTGAGCCACATAGGGCCAGTGCTGCGGTAGGAGGATTGGGGGAGAGGGAGAGGAGAAGAGAGGGCCGTCGAGTACGGCCCTCTCTGGGGGTGCAGGGAAAAAGGGCGGTCACTACTCAGTTTTCATGTTCGTCGTGGACGGCAGGTCCACCTTATCTTCCAGCGTGAACACGAATTCCTGGCCGGCTATCTGCGTCCTGGCCATCGATTCCTTGTCCATGTTGCGGTCTTTACCGGTAGCGGATGATTTACCATAGCCGGCACCTTCATTCTGGCTGGCCATCATTCCCGGAACCGGTACGGCCTGGGTATCGATATCGTACTCTTCACCGTTCAGGACGATCTTCTTCAGCTCCAGGCCCATGCGATCATGGTCCATTCGGCCTGCTGACATGGTAGGATCGCCTGTAATACTCTTGTCTGCGTCGTCGCGGGCGCCCGGCCGTGTGTCACCCGCTGCGCTGTCACCACTGCGCGCACTCCCGGCGCTATCGGTTCCCGCGGTGTTGCCCGTAGCCGTATCACCGGTGCGGTTGTCGCGGGTGGTCATCCCGGTGTTGTCCGCAGTCTCCAGTTTCTCGGTCAATTCGCCCTTTACTATCGTTCCCTCCGGGGCGATGACTCGCCCGTTGACCTGGAGCGCACGAGCCAGGGTTCCCTGGAACTCGTCTCCGCTCTTCCAGCCCTGGTTTTCGGTCGGCATGTTCTGATTGACTCGTACATACAGTTGGGTTCCCGCCGGGACTTCAGCCTGGTCTTGATCGGCCCTCATTCCCGATTCGCTGCATCCTGGCAGGAACAATGCAAAAGCCATGACACTGAGAGTCATGAGTTGCTTTGGTGTCTTCATATACTTCTACCTCCTAGGCTTGAAACAGATCTGGAGACTGTGGCAACCGCCATGCCAATGCCATGGAGTCAGCTTCTTATTGATCGCCCTAATGTTAGGAGGCCGCTCGAGGCTGGCGTGGAACCAAACAAGGGAATTTTTGCCCGATTTCGCGGGATAAGCGAAGTAGCCCCGAAATCCGTTCGGGTCAACAATCAAGCGGATATCGACAGCCCGAGTGATTAAAGACCGACGAATAGTTGACCCGAACCGGTTTCGGGGCCACTCGGAACACCTACTCGTGTGCCACCTGCCGATGTCCGAGCGCCTTCGTCACACCCTCTTTGACGAAGAAAGCCAGCATGAACCACCCGACGATACGAAGCAGCCCTGAAGCCCAGAAAATGGAATGATACCCATAGAGCTCGATCATCCAGCCCCCGACAGTGGCGCCGACAGCCGAGCCAATGCCGGTGAGGGTATTGAGCAGAGCCACGTACCGGGGCCGTCGCTCCTCCGGTGTCGCTTCCAGGACAAGAGTGAAGCTGGCCAGATTGAATCCGGGCCAGACGATTCCGGATGCGAGATTTATCGGGACGACATGCCAGGGGGAGCGCACGAAGAGCCAGCCGAAAGTGATGAAGGGGATGACGGCGCCGGTCATCAGCAGGGTTTTGCGGGCGCCGAGTCGGTCATTGACTCGTCCCCAGTACTGCTGTGATACCAAACCAATGACCGAGCCAATCGCCGCGAGATAGCCAACCGATGCCTCGTCTCCCGTAGTTTCCTCGACCAGGTAGATGTTGAAAAACGGCACAGCGAGGTTTAGTGCGAAATTCCAGAAGATGGAGTAGATACAGAGTCGGACAAAGTAGGGTCTCTGGAGGATGCGATGGAGGAGCGGAAAACGTTTTCCGCGAACAACAGGAGGCTCAGCAGCGCGCGGCTCTTCGATTCTCCGATAGAACAGGACAGCTGCAGCACCGGCGAGAAAAGCCAGGCCGAAGGTGAGTTGATAGCCGATGACGCCGCTTTGACGGACTATCAGGTATCCGGCAAGCGGCGCGAAGATAATAGAAGCAATCGTAATGATTCCGTTGCGGGACGCGAAGTAGCGGCCGCGGATGTTCTCTGGAACAATCGAGGCCGACAGCGAGGTCCAGGCCGGAAGGCCGAGATTGCCGAAAACCACCCGCAGGAGATTGAAGACGATGATCAGAGAGACAGCCGAGCCGGCGGGTACTCCAAAAGGAATCAGCGCCAACAGAAGCAGCATCAGGCGAGCGAGACTGAAGGTCAGAGCGACGAAGCTCTTCCGGTTTGGCCACCATTCTCCCAATCGCGCGCCCGGTAACAGCATCATCGTGCCAACAAAGCCCGCGGTGGCGTTCAACACGCCAATTTCTCCGGTTGTCGCCCCTAGCTTCAGGGCAAACAACGGGACGAAGTTCAAGGAGAGAGAATCCGAAATGCTGGTGAGCAGGCCGTCATACCAGAATGAGCGGAGGGAGCCGGGAGCCGGCAGTTGAAGCGCGTTCAGCCGCGGGAGGGGCTTCTCGGCCGGCTTCGTCATCAGGAGCTCGGCCAGGTGCCGCCTAAAGCGGACCGAGGCGGTCTCGTGTGTTGCGTAAGTAGCCATCTGGGATGTGAAACAAGTACAGACGCAGCCGGTTTGAGGGAGGCTTCAGGGAAAAGGGCGTCGACTGCGGATGTGGGGCAAGAATGACGATTGACGATTTCCGATTGACGATCAAACGGCCTGCCTCTGTTATTTTTAATCGTCAATCGTCAATGCTAGGAGGCCGTCAGGAGGGAGGCAGCCGTGTCGGGGGCGTAACGCTCAATCATCTCGGGAAGGAGAGACAGGGCATGCCCCTCGACGGTGCCGCGGTCGTTCAAGACCGTGGACGGCATTTCGGAATGGTAGGTGCCGGAGGGTAAGATGGCGCAGCCTCCCCAGCGGCGCATGAGAAGGTTCTGGACCAGGACTTCCTCACCGGAATGGTACCTGGCGAGCCGGGACCAGAACTTGAATCCGCCTACTTCGAGCAGCTTGGCCCGATCATAGAGAACGCAACACGCCACCCAGGCAACCCTGTAAAGCCGGTGTTCGCCTGCTGGAAGCGTACGCGCCACATGATAGGCGTTCGCTGCCCGGTGGAGTTGGGCGCGCTCCCATTGCGGGGAGTCAGGGTCAACGGCCTCGGGCCGGACGCAGCCTTCCCAGTACTCGATCACCTGCTGCGCGGGCCGCACATCGTCCCGGAAAGAGAGCCCGGTCGGAAAGGCGCCCACGAATCCGCACTGGTGATCGATGATCGTGTCGACCAGTTGACCCACCACCCAAGGTTCCATGAAGACGTCGTCGTCGAGGTAAAGCACGTAAGGAGATCTCGACTGACGCAGCAGGAAGTCGCGCTGCTCGGCAATGCCCTTGCGTACAGAGCGCCTGTGCCATGCAACCGGCGCATTACGCGCCTCGATGATGCGGCGAAGGCTTGGGATGACTCGGGAATCGGCCGCGCTTTCGTCGCTTTGTTCGGAGACGATAACCGCACAGCGGTTCAGGGCAGTCTGGGAAGCAATCCCGGACAGCACCATGATCAGCGACGACAGCCGGTTACAGGTCGGCAGGAGGATGTCAATAAGTGGCATAGGTGTAGGTGTAAGGTCAAGAACTCACGGACAGACACGGACGGACACGGACGAGCACGGACCAACATGATGTCCGTGCTCGTCCGTGCTCGTCCGTGTCCGTCCGTGTCTGTCCGTGCAAGCCGTTCTCAGAAAGTCCTCAAGTAAATCGAGCAGGTTCGGCAGATTTCCGGGGGCTGGTCGGACTCCAATTGTGCTCGAAAAACGTTAAACTCCTTGCTGTTCCAAACCCTGGCAGTCGACTGTCCCGTCACATTGCCGAAGTTGACACGATCGGGAGTGGCGACCATGCAGCAGGGCATCATGTAGCCCTCGTAGCTTATGTACGCACCTGTCCACGGCCAGCTGCACCGTTCCCGCCCGGGAGTGCCAGGCGGATGCTCCACCGGCCGGGCGCGCGGAAGCCGAAGCCTTATTCCAGTTTCCTCAGCCGCCCGGCGAGCCTCGGCGAAAGAATGCTCGACCCGTTCCACATCCTCTCCCTGAAGCGTCTGTTCGTCGACAAAGTGACGCATTTCCTGGTACTTTCCAGGCAAGCTCGATTCGCCGAAGTCGTGACACAATTGCTGCACGAATACTTCCTCGGCGCCCAGATTGGACGCCAATCTGACCAGGTCGGCAAACTCGCTCAAGTTCTGGCGCATCGCGACGACGACGATGTGAAGGGCCGGGCGGGCGCTTCCCATCCGTTCCCGGACATTGCGGAAGCACTCGAGGTTTCTCAGTACCTTGCCGAAATTCGCACGAACGCGAATTCGTTCGAACGTCTCCGCTCGAGCTCCATCCAAGGAGGCGTGCAGACATTCAAGGCCCGAAGTGACGCACCGCTCTGCCCGTTTCTCGGTGATCAGGGTGGCATTAGTGTTGGTAGTGACGCGAATACCTCTCGTCACGGCGAAGCTGATCATGTCGAAAAAACGCGGGTGCATCATCGGTTCGCCCAGTCCCTGGAGGTGCAGTTCCCGCAAGCCTTCGAACTCCTCGAGGATCCGAACGAACGTCTCGAATTCCATGAACGCCAATGGACCGTAAGGCGGACCGTCTTGCCGATACTGAATGGGACACATTTGGCATCGAAGGTTGCATTGGCCCACCGGCTCAATCTGGAGGTAGGATGGCAATGGGATCATGCGCGGTCTTTAGCCTTTCTTGAAGGGAACAAAGCTCACCTCCCCGTCACTTTCCACGTAGGCCTCTTTGATTTCCTCAACCTTTTCGAGACCCTGTTGCCTCATCAGACTCCGTAGTTCATCATCGCTGACGAGCTCCTTCCGCATGTTCCGCCGAAGCACTTTCCCGTCCTGTATGATCGGCAGAGGGGCCGGACGAAGCAACCGCTGGAAGAGAGGGAAGTTAAAGTCGAGCCAATCGAGTGCAAAACTCCAGAAAATGATCGTTATGACAAGGATTACACCGTCACCGACGCTCTGGTACTCGCCCGCCATCCCGTTCTGAGCAGCATCAGAAAGCAGGACAATGACGAGAATGTCCGGCAGGCCCACGCTCCCCGCCTGGCGCTTCAGGACCACGCGGAGCAGGGTGAACAAGGCCAGGTACATGGCCGTACCCCGGACAAGGATCTCAAGTATCGGGGTATCAGGCGCGAATACTTTCAGCCAGTCGACGCTCTCGAACATGGATGTCGATCCTATACAACCGAGGAGGAGTGGCGTTATGGAAGCCGCGCACCGTATCTCTGAAGAGGCGTCGCAGCCTCTTCAGAAATGTGAGGGTCAGCGATCAACCGCCGCACACGCAGCTCTGTGACGCGTTCTACAGTGCTTTACAGGAACCAAACACGGAAGCGGAGCGCGCCCCGCAGCCGCCAGAAAACGGCGACCGGCGGAATGAGAGCCGATGTGACGAGCATCTCAAGGACATGACTCGCGGAGTGCGAGGTGCCGGCAAGCCGCATCGCCGAGAATTGGACCGTGAACGCCACCCAGAGGCCGAGGCCGGCAATGACAGCCAGGGGAGCACCGAAAGCGAGGCCCCCGATACCGGCCGCCAACGAGCTCAGACTGAAGTAGTATCGCCAGGGAGGATTAGACTGAATTCGCTCCCTATAGAGCTCCGGGTGCTTCTTATATAACAGCGCGTTGAACATGTTTTTGCGCTGTTGCAGGAGACTGATTCCCCAGCGGGCCCGTCGAGGAGGGTGAACGACCACGGCATCGGACACTCGCGAGAGCCGGGATCCGGACTCCAGAAGCCGGAAGAACAGATCGCTGTCTTCCCTCCAGGCCGTCTCGAACTGTTCATCAAAGCCGCCCACCGCCTCGAGAGCGTCGCGCCGGTAGAAGCAATTGGCATTCACGAATTCGGCTCGCTCCAATTTGGCCGCGTCGAGCTCATAGTCGGTCGGGTCTCCCTCGGGCATCGGCACGATGACCTGGCCCCAGACACCTGCGATCCCGTCGTTGAATCCTGCCAATCCCAGCCTCAGCCAAGACGGAGTCGGGATGCAGTCGTCGTCGGTAAAGGCAATGATCCCGCCCGCTGCCGCTCGCCAACCCTGGTTTCGGGCGGCCGCGGGGCCGGGAGAGTCCGATGCCGAGATATAGCGGATCGCTGGTCCAGCCGGACGCGTGCAGGTCCGCACCAGGCGCTGCGTTTCGGCGCTGCCCGCGTTGTCAGTGACGATGATCTCGTAGCACTCCGGCGGCAGATCCTGGCAGGCAACGGCCGCCAGGCAGCGCTCGAGAAGCTGATCCCGACGGTATGTCGGGATTACGACAGAAACTGCTACCGACAAGTGCCGACCTCCGGTTTTTCAAGTAGAAAAGACCCGATAGCCAAAGCGTCGAGCGGCGAAGTCCAGAAACACTCCACCGCGTCGCGCGGACTGGACACGATAGGCTCACCTCGGGTGTTGAACGAAGTGTTGACGAGAACAGGCACGCCGGTCAGCCGCTTAAACTCGCTGATCAGATCCCAGTAGAGCGGGTGCTGTGCGGCATTGACCGTCTGGACCCGGGCGGTTCCGTCTACGTGCCTCACTGCCGGTATCTTCTCGGCCTTTTCCGGCCTGACGTCAAAGACAAAGAGCATGAAGGGAGATTGTTCCCCTCCGACAAACCATTCGGCCGCTTCCTCTTCCAGCACCACAGGAGCAACAGGGCGGAAGTCTTCGCGATCCTTGATTTCGTTTAGCCGCCGCTGCATCCCGGCACTTAGCGGTGAAGCCAGGATGGACCGAGCGCCCAGCGCCCTTGGCCCGAACTCTTCCCGCCCCTGGAACCAACCGACTATCTTGTCTTGCGCGAGCAGCGCTGCCACCTCACGGCTCGTGTTTTCCATCCGCCGGTATGGCAGCTTGGACCAGGCGAGAAACTGCTCAATCTGCTGGTCAGTGTAGCAAGGTCCAAGGAATACGTGGTCCATTCGGTAGGACCGTTCCCGTGCAGCCCGCTGTTTGGCGTCAACCCACAGGGCCGCCCCAAGCGCGGTGCCCGCATCTCCGGCTGCGGGCTGCACCCAGACGCGCTTGAAAACCCCGTGATCACGCAGCCTGGCGTTCATGACGCAATTGAGCGCCACGCCGCCGGCCAGGCACAAATTTTCCGCGCGGGTCTCACGTGCCAGCCAGTCGGCCAGATGTATCACGGTCTCCTCCAGGACTTTCTGCAGGGAGTTCGCTATGTCAAAATGCCGGGCCTCGAACGGCGCGCCTCGCAGTCGGCGGGGACCGAAGAGCTCCTCCAGGTTGTAATTCTCGGGCAGGGAGTAATTCCCTTCCCCTTCCACTCGCACCAATTGCCGGAACTCTTTCAAAAACACCGGCCGGCCGTAGGAAGCGAGGGCCATCACTTTGTACTCGTCTGAGGAGTGCAAGAAGCCGAGGAACTCCGTGACTTTTTCGTAAAGCAGACCCAGAGAATGCGGTAAATTCACTTCACGCAGCACTTCCAGGTCGTACCCGGACCCCAGACCATACGTCGTGGTCGACTTCTCCCCCCGCCCGTCGAGTGTCAGGACGGCCGCTTCCGCAAACGGAGACGGGAAAAACGCGCTGGCAGCGTGACCCAGGTGATGGGGTACGAAATGCCAGCGATAGCGTCCGGCGGCGCTGGCCCCGTTGAACCGGCTGGAAAGATGATGCGGGAACCCGCCGGCCAAATGTCGGGGAGCATTCACGATAGAACAGACAAAAAGCGGATCCCAGACAGAATCCCATCCGTCCTGCGGCTGGTGCGCGCTCGGTTCCAAAGGCAGGTGAAGGAAAGCGTCCCGGCGGTGTCCGTTCAAGAGCAGGAAAGGGTCAAACGAGTAAGCGACGTGATCCACCTGCCCGATTTCGATGCCTGCGTGTTCGAGACAGTAGTGAATGGCGTGGAAAGGCAATTCGTAAGTCGAAAAAGGAATGGGCCGTTTTCCGTGCTTGATGCGGGTAAATCGCTCTTCTTCCGCCGCCGCCAGCACCTCTCCGTCGAGGACCAGGCAGGCAGCGGAATCATGAAAAGCCGCGTTGATGCCGAGTGTGTACATCGTTGTTGCGGGCTGCGGGTTGCGGGCTGCGCGTTGCGGGTTGCGGGTTGCGGGTTGCGGGTTGCGGGTTACGGGTTACGGGTTACGGGTTACGGGTTACGGGTTGCGGGTTACGGGTTACGGGTTGCGGGTTACGGGTTACGGGTTACGGGTTACGGGTTACGGGTTACGGGTTGCGAGTTACGGGTTGCGAGTTACGGGTTACGAGTTACGGGTTACGAGTTTCGGGTTGCGGGTTGGAGATATGGAACTTAACCCGCAACCCGAAAC